>Ga0306926_10002355_pt1 | contig 19267 bp, 13 predicted proteins | sample flu12Cox44000178_FD_203759 | JGI IMG/M metagenome (GOLD analysis project Ga0306926, IMG submission 203759) | Lab enrichment of tropical soil microbial communities from Luquillo Experimental Forest, Puerto Rico - flux8day.12C.oxic.44.000.178 (v2)... | ecosystem: Environmental > Terrestrial >... | reverse complement strand
CCCCCCGTCTCGGCCGCTCCCGCGAATCCGCTCCGGCGATGACCCCCGCGCAGTTTCGCGCAGCGCTAGTCGAGCTGCGCCGGCAAATCGAGACCAACTGCGATTACGTCGGCAACCGTTTTGCCGAGGAAGCCCGCCGCATTCACTACGGCGAGATCGATGCGCACAGCATCTATGGTGAAGCAAGCGAAGACGAGTCGCGCGAGCTCACCGATGAAGGGATCAGCTTTGGACGGATCCCGTGGATCCCGCCAAGCGACACCTGACCAGCCGCTTCTTGGTCTTTGAGATCAACCGTCCGCGAGTGTGCGCAAGGCGGACTACCGCCGGGCCGCGCCCACCATGTAGTTGACCCGGAGATCCGACGACAGCGACCACTCGCCGCGTCGCGGATCGTAGACGACACCGGCGACTTGGGTCGCGACAAGACCGTTGCGGCGCAAGCCGAGGATGAATTGCGAGGGCCGCAAGAACTTGTGCCAATCGTGCGTCCCCGGCATCAGCCAGTGGAAGATGTATTCGGCGCCGATAATTGCCAGGGCAAACGATCTCGGCGTCCGGTTGAGGGTCGCACCGATAAAGCTGCCCCCCGGCCCGACCAGAGTACCGACGGCGGCAAAGAATGCAGCGGGATCGGCGACGTGCTCGACTACCTCGAGCGCCAGAACGGTGTCGAATTGCCCGCCGGACTCGGCGACCGCTTCGGCCGCGGCAACGCGGTAGTCGATCGTGAGACCCATCGCCTCGGCATGCGCGCGCGCGGCGTCGATTGCTTCGGCTCCCGGATCGATACCTGTCACCGCGAAGCCCAAGCGCGCCATCGGTTCGGCGACGAGGCCGCCACCGCAGCCGATGTCGAGCAAGCTGAGCCCCGCGAATGGCCGCAACGAAGAGGGATCACGACCGAAATGGGCGGTCAGATATTGGCGAATAAAGCCGAGCCGGGCCGGGTTGACGCGATGCAACGCCCGGAAACTTCCTTCAGGATCCCACCAGCTTTGCGCTTGCGTGGCGAAGCGGCCGATCTCGCCAGGATCAATAGTGCCCTCGGTGCTGCTCAATGCATCCTATCCCGATCGCTCGGCGTCTTTGGCCGAAGGGAAACGCGATCACTTGAAAAAAACTATGGGGCGGCGCCGTCTCCTCGGCAATATGGATGGGCCGCCGCGGCAAACCTGGCGCGCGCTGGTTTGCCGCCTGCGGACGATCAGTCGAGCGAAGCATGAATCGCATAGTCCAAAAATTCGGCGGCACCTCGCTCGCCGATGTCAATCACATCAAGAATGTCGCCCGGCGGGTCAGACGCGAAGTCGACGCCGGGAACGAGGTGGCTGTCGTCGTTTCGGCGATGGCGGGGGTCACCAACCAGCTCGTCGAGTGGACACGCCAATCGAGCCTGGTGCACGACGCTCGCGAGTACGACGTCGTTGTCTCCTCCGGCGAGCAGGTGACTGCTGGTCTGCTCGCCCTCTCGCTTCAGGACCTCGGGGTCGATGCGCGCTCCTGGCTCGGCTGGCAGATCCCCGTTCGCACCGACGGCGTGCACGGCAAGGCGCGCATCCAGCAGATCGACGTCACCGGGCTCCGACGTCGCCTGGCCCAGGGTCAGATTGCCGTCCTCGCGGGCTTTCAGGGTATCGGTCCGCGCGGACGGATCACCACGCTTGGCCGCGGCGGTTCCGATACTTCCGCCGTAGCTCTGGCGGCAGCGCTCGGAGCCGATCGCTGTGACATCTTCACGGACGTCGACGGTGTCTACACCAGCGATCCACGTATCGTTGCGAAAGCGCGCAAGCTCGATAGAATTACCTATGAAGAGATGCTGGAGATGGCATCGCAGGGCGCCAAGGTGCTGGAGACGCGCTCGGTCGAGCTGGCGATGAACCATCGAGTGCGTGTGCACGTTCGGTCGAGCTTTACCGATGCGCCAGGAACCCTACTGGTTGATGAAGACGAGATAGTGGAACACCAGGTGGTGAGCGGCATTGCCTACAGCCGCGACGAAGCCAAAATCACCGTGGAGAAGGTGGCCGATCGGCCCGGCGTAGCGGCTGCCATCTTTGGCCCGCTCGCAGATAATGCGATCAATGTGGACATGATCGTGCAGAGCGCATCGGAAGATGGCCAGACAGCCGATCTGACCTTCACCGTCGCTCGACCGGATCTCGAGCGTGCCGTGTCGGTTCTGGAACAGAGACGCGCAACACTGGGCTATGCTGCGCTGAAGCCCGATTCGAACGTAGTCAAGATCTCGGTGATCGGCGTCGGCATGCGCAGCCATGCCGGGGTCGCGCAGCAAATGTTTAGCACCTTGGCCGACAAGGGGATCAACATCCAGGTCATCTCGACATCTGAGATCAAAGTCAGCGTGCTGATCGCGGCCGAATACACCGAGCTGGCTTTGCGGGCTTTGCACACCGCCTACGGGCTCGACGCTGCGGGATGACCAAAGGCACCGGTCCAGCGGATTTCGCCGCCGGCCCTGCAACTCGACTCGGCCCCGGACATGAACGTGTCCACGCCGAGCTCGACCGGTTATGGGCGCGCGGGCGCGAGATCCTCGGCTGCGATCTCGCCATTATGGGCGGCGCGATGACCTGGGTGTCCGAGCGCAACCTGGTCGCTGCTATATCCGAGGCCGGCGGTTTCGGGGTCATCGCATCGGGATCCATGTCGCCGGAGCTGCTATCGAGCGAAATCCGAGCGACCCAGGCGATGACGACACGTCCGTTTGGCGTCAACCTGATCACCCTTCACCCCGAGCTTCCGGAGCTGATCGACGTTTGTGCAACCCATCGCATCGGCCATGTGGTGTTGGCGGGTGGGCTTCCAAGCAACGCGGCGGTAAATCGGATCAAGCGGAGCGGAGCGCGTGTATTCTGCTTTGCCCCGGCCCTCGGCTTCGCGCGTAAGCTCGTCCGCATGGGCGTCGATGCGATAGTGATCGAGGGGAACGAGGCGGGCGGGCACATCGGACCGGTGTCGACCGGGGTATTGGCCCAGGAGATTTTGCCCAATCTCGCCGAGGTTCCGATATTCGTCGCCGGGGGCATCGGGCGGGGAGAGGCAATGCTGGCCTATCTCGAGATGGGTGCGGCAGGTGTCCAGCTCGGCACCCGTTTCGTCTGCGCTCATGAGTCGATCGCCCACCCGCGCTTCAAACGGGCGTTCATTGGTGCTGCGGCGCGCGACGCTGTTGCTTCGGTCCAACTCGATCCGCGGTTTCCAGTGATTCCGGTCCGCGCGCTGAACAATCCGGCCACCGAGCGATTCGTCGCCGTGCAGCGCGGGGTCATCGGGCGGTTCACGCGAGGCGAGCTGTCGCAAAAGGCGGCACAGCTCGAGATCGAGCATTTTTGGGCTGGCGCGCTCAGGCGCGCGGTGATCGATGGCGATATCGAGGCCGGTTCCCTGATGGCGGGTCAGAGCGTGGGTTTTGTGACCCGCGAACAGAGTACCGCCGCGATCCTCCAGGAGCTCGTCGGGCAAGCGTTGGCGGCGCTCGCGGCCCGTAGCGGCCAAACCGACCACCTGGCGCTACCCTCGACGCCGGCCTTTTTGGGGAGGCAGGGCGCGAGAGGATGACGGAGGCCGGGGGCAGCATCAGTGGAACCCGCCGCCTCCTGCGCCGCCTTCGCGATATTATGGCGGGCTCTGGCACCCCCCAGGAGCGGCTCGACCGGATTGTCCGGGTCGTCGCCGCGGAGATGGTGGCCGAGGTTTGTTCCGCCTACGTGATGCGCGCGGGAGAGGTACTGGAACTTTTCGCCACCGAAGGGTTGCGGCCGGAAGCGGTCCATCGCACGAGGTTGCGCCTCGGCGAGGGACTCGTCGGGGTGATAGCGGCGACCGCGCGACCGCTTGCTCTCGCCGACGCGCAGTCCCACTCCGACTTCGCCTATCGGCCTGAGACGGGCGAAGAAATCTACCATTCGTTGATGGGTGTTCCGATCCTCCGGGGTGGTCGGGTGCTCGGCGTGCTGGTCGTCCAAAACCGTTCGCTGCGCCACTATACCGAAGACGAGATCGAAGTGCTGCAGACGATCGCAATGGTCGTCGCCGAACTGGCTGCAACCGGCGAGCTCGTCAACCCGTTGGAAATCGCGCAAAGTCAGGGCGGAGGATTATTGCCCGTCCGGCTCCTCGGCATCCGGCTCAATAGCGGTCAAGCAATTGGGCCGGCCGTATTGCACGAACCCCGGTTGCTGATACGTCAATTGGTCGCCGAAGATGTCGACGGTGAGCTCGAGCGCCTGCGCCACGCGGTCGCAGCGATGCGCAGGGCCATTGACGAGCTCGTCGCGACGAGCCGCGGGCTCGGGACCGGCGAGCATCGCGATGTTCTCGAGACCTATCGCATGTTCGCGGCTGATCACGGTTGGGTTGCGCGCATCGCCGATGCGATTCGCAGCGGTCTGACCGCCCAAGCGGCGGTGCAGAAGGTCCGCGATGAAACGCGCATGCGCATGATGCAGATCAGTGATCCTTATTTGCGCGAGCGCCTGCTCGATCTCGAGGATCTCGCCAATCGCCTCCAGCAACATCTCTCCGGACGCCCGCCGAGCGCCGCCGCGGCGGATCTGCCCGCCGAGTTCGTTCTCGTTGCCCGAGCAATGGGACCGGCCGAACTGATGGATTATGCGCATCGGCGAATCCTCGGCCTCGTGCTGGAGGAAGGCTCGCCGACTGCGCATGTTGCGATCGTGGCTCGGGCTCTCGATATCCCAGTCGTCGCGCGAGTCGAGGAGGCGACAAACCGCATCGAGGCGGGCGACGTCGTCATCGTCGATGGCGATCATGCTCAGGTCTTGATCCGGCCGAGCGAAGACATCCATCAATCGGTGGCTGCGACGGTGGAGGCGCGGACCCGGCGGCGCGCCATGTACGATACTATGCGGTCGGCAGCATCGGTCACCCGAGACGGGATTCAAATCAAGCTGCTGCTGAACGCTGGGCTGCTGATCGACCTGCCTCACCTCAGAACGACCGGTGCCGAGGGCGTCGGGCTGTTTCGCACCGAGATCCCGTTCATGGTGCGAGACAGCTTTCCTGACGTCGAGGACCAGACCGAATTCTACCGCAGCGTGTACGATCAGGTAAACGGCTCGCCGGTTGTCTTCCGCACCCTGGATATCGGCGGAGACAAGGTGCTGCCGTATCTGCCCCATGCCGTCGAAGACAACCCGGCGATGGGCTGGCGGGCGATCCGCATCGGACTAGACCGCCCGGCCATGCTGCGGCAGCAGCTACGCGCGCTGATCCGCGCCGCGGGTGCACGCCCCTTACTTGTCAAGTTTCCGATGATTGCCGAGATCGCCGAGCTGGAGCAGGCCCGCGCGATCCTCGAAATGGAGCTCGCCCGCGCCGCGACGGAGGGCAGAAAGCTGCCCGGCGTGATCAAGACCGGTGTCATGCTCGAAGTGCCAGCGCTGTTGTGGCAATTGCCGGCGCTCTGCGAGCGGGTCGACTTTCTGTCGATCGGAACCAATGATCTCGTACAGTTCCTCTTCGCTTGCGATCGCGGCAATCCGCGCTTGGCCGACCGTTACGATCCACTTTCGATGCCGATGCTGGCTCTGTTTCGCGAGGTCATTGCGCGGACGCGAGATGCCCGGGTGCCGCTCAGCATGTGCGGCGAGATGGCGGGCAACCCGATCGAGGCGATGGCGCTGATTGCGCTGGGGTTCCGGACATTGTCGATGGCGCCTGCCGCGATCGGTCCAGTCAAGACGATGATCCGCAGTCTTGATGCGACTGCGGTCGCCGGCTACCTCGAGGAGATTGCGGGCCGCCCCGATCATTCGCTTAGACCCCGGCTCGAAGCCTACGCACGGGATCACAACATCGCCCTGTGAGGCGTTCGATCTGAGGCTCTCGATCCCTGTTGCGCCTTGCGTTGGACAGTGGCTGGCGTCGTTGGTTAAAATGGGGCTGGAGCGGGATCATCATGGCGTTGTTCCGGCGTCTCAAGCCGCCCTTCGCAGAGGAACCGCCCGATGGCGGAGCGGCGCCGCCGTCGGGTCCACGATCGGCAGGGGATGTGCTGCGACAACAGCGCGAGGGGCTCGGCCTCGATCTCGACGACGTCGCCGCGGCGCTCAGGATCAAGCCGGATTATCTGGCGGCGCTCGAGGCGGGTCGGCCGGAGCTGTTGCCCGGTCCGACGTACGCGATCGGCTTCGTGCGCGCCTATGGCGATCACCTCGGTTTGGACGGCAAGGAGGTCCTCCACCGGTTCAAGGCAGAGTCTGCCGGACTGGATGTAAAGCCGGATCTTGCTTTCCCGATGCCGCTCGGTGAGCGCAGCATTCCCGGCAAAGCAATGCTCCTGATCGCCTTGATTTTGATGCTTTGCGCGTACGGCGCTTGGCACTACCTTGCGACTGCCGAGCGCTCACGACCAGAGCGCGTCGCCGAGATACCGGTCGGGCTTCTGCCGCCGCCCCCCACGCAACGTGCAAGTGAGGGGGTCGCCCCACCGAGCGCGGCGGCACCAGCCGAAACCCCAATTGCGGCGCCGGTCGACAACAATTTCAGGACGACTGCTGAAGCCGGCTCCGAACCTGGTCCATCGCGCGAGCCGGCGGCGGGTCCCGCGGTGACCTCTCCTGAACAGACTCCTGCCCCATCGACCCCAGTACCCGCGCTACCCCCGGCGCCTCCTCCTGTCTTGGTCGGCCTGGCTGCAACCACGCAGAGCGATGGGCCGCGCGCCTACGGAATCGTAGAGGGAACGACGCGCATCGTTATCCGGGCAACTGCTGAGAGTTGGATCAGGATACGCGACGCCAATCAGACTGTGCTTCGCGAGGGCTTCTTGAAGGCAGGTGAGAGCTATAGCGTGCCGGATCGGCCGGGCCTATCGATGCGAACCGGCAATGCCGGGGGTCTCGAGATTACCGTTGACGGCAACCCCGCTCCCTCGATCGGGCCGAGCGGCCAGCCTCGAAACGTCTCGCTCGAACCGCAAGCTCTAATCTCGGGGACGGCAACGAAGGGGTGAACTCCGCCTCGATTGTTCCCTTGTGCTTAATGTGGCTATAAACCGTTGACAGTGCACCAACTACGCGAGTGTTGCCGAATGAGTGTGAGACCCTATCGCGACATCCACCGCCGTCATTGCCGCAGGATTCACGTCGGGAAGGTGCCGGTCGGCGGCGACGCTCCGATCACGGTGCAGTCAATGACCAACACCGTGACGAGCGACGTCGAGGCTACGGTCGCGCAAATCCAGGCGCTCGAGTCTGCCGGTGCAGACATCGTGCGAGTTTCCTGCCCCGACCGGGAGTCGGCACTGGCTTTGAAGGAGATCGTGCGACAAGTGACGGTGCCGATCGTCGCCGACATTCACTTCCATTACAAAAGGGCGATCGAGGCGGCGGAGAGTGGTGCGGCGTGCCTGCGGATCAATCCGGGGAACATCGGCTCGGCCGAGCGCGTCCGCGAGGTGATCAAGGCAGCAAAGGATCACGGCTGCTCGATGCGCATCGGCGTCAATGCCGGCTCGCTCGAACGGGATCTCCTCGAGCGCTATGGGGAACCGTGTCCCGAGGCCATGGTCGAGAGTGCGCTCAACCATGCCAAGATCCTCGAGGACAATGACTTCTTCGAGTTCAAGATCTCGTGCAAGGCGTCCGACGTGTTTCTCGCCGTCGCCGCCTATCAGCAGCTCGCCGAGACCTGCGACTATCCGCTGCATCTCGGGATCACCGAGGCGGGGGGTCTGCGTAGCGGCACGGTCAAATCCTCGATCGGGCTCGGGATGCTGCTGTGGTCGGGAATCGGCGACACGATCCGGGTCTCGCTGTCGGCCGATCCGGTCGAGGAGGTCAAGGCCGGCTTCGAGATGCTGAAGTCGCTCAACCTGCGCCGCCGCGGGGTCACCGTCATTTCGTGCCCGTCTTGCGCCCGCCAGCAGTTCGAGGTCATCAAGACGGTCGAGCGGCTAGAGGAGCGGCTCGCCCACATCACAACACCGTTGACCGTGTCGGTCATCGGCTGCGTCGTCAATGGTCCGGGCGAGGCGCGCGAGACCGATATCGGCTTTACCGGCGGCGGTAACGGCACGCATCAAGTGTATATCAGCGGCCTGACCGATCACCGCCTGAAGGACGCCGACATCGTCGATCACCTCGTCGAGCTGGTCGAGAAGAAGGCGGCTGAATTGGAGGCGGCGAAGCGCCCAGCCGACGCGCCCGTGCTGGAGGCAACGAAATAGCCGAACTCGGCCGCGCCTTCAGGCGGTTGCAACGCGGGCGGCGCGCGTCTCGCAGACGAACACACGGGTGGTGACGACTGCGACGAGTGCCAAGGCGACGAGAGGCGCGATCGGAATGTGCGACATCTCAGCGAGGCCGCGCGGGTTCAAGAGCAGCAGCAACGAACCAGCCAGCGCCGCCTTCTCCCAACTCGGGATCTCGTCTCCTTCGCGGGCGCGGACGAGCCAAGCCGCCGCGACACCAGCCAAGGTCAAATCGTAGATTAGGATCACTGGGATCGCGATCAGGGTTGCCGCCGCGAGGGTCGCCGCTCTGATTGGTAAGGCGAAACCAGAGCGCCACACGAAGCCCACCAGCAGGCCCGCCGATATCGTCGCACCAGCTTGCACGGCGTAAGCCATTGGCGAGGTCCCACCGAGCAGCAGCACGGCACCGAACGGGCTGACGAGTCCGCCGAACGCGATGCGGCCCGATTCATAGGTCGCATGCGAGGCTGCGGCGGCCGACAGAAAATCGTTCCATGTCGCCCAGCCGAACAGCATCAGGGAGAACAGGCAAAGTGCCCCTGCGGAGGCGAGGGCTGCGGCGAAGGCGCGCCAGTGGCCGCCTGCAGCGAGCGCGAGCGGTATCAGCAGGCCGAAATGCGGCTTGTAGCAGAGTGCACCAAACAGCAGGCCCGCCGTAATCGGCCGACGGTCGATGCACAGGGTTCCCGCTCCGAACAACGACGCCGTAAGAAACGCGTTCTGCCCCAAGCCGAGTGTCCAGAACACGGCTGGAGATGCCAATACCGGGACCAACGATGCAGAACCGCGCTCGTCGAGAATACGGCGCATCACGATCAGATAAGCAACAAGGCTCGCCGCTTCGAAGACGACGAATGCAACCAAGTAAGGGAGGCGGGCGAGGAGAGCACAAAGCAGCAGGAAGACCGGCGGGTAGTAAAAAAAGCGATATTCGACACCGGGTGCGGTTGCTCGTTCTTCTGCGGCTCGGTGCGCCGCCTGGTCGTAGGCAAGTTCGGGCCTACCGGCGTCCGCCAGGCTGCCGGCCGCGTAAAAGCTGACGAAATCGGTGCTCGTCGGGGTGTCGAGCGGCACGATCAGACCGTGAGTTCCCGCGACCAGGAACAGAAAGCAACCGATCTCGATCGCGAGCAGGATCGCGCTATATGCGATCACGCGATCATGGTTGAACCGATGGCCAAGCGAGCGGCAAAAATGCAACCCAGCCGACAGCATAGGATCTACGACTTTCCGTTGGGTGGCCCGACCACTCCGAGCGCAATCGATAAGCCGAGGCGTGTTACAAAAGCATTAAGCGGCGCAACACGCATGAGACGGCGTGAGCTTGACCGTTCCCGATTCGCGTCCACTTCCCGGGCAAATCGAGCGGCAGATTAGTCGCTCGGCTCGCCGGTGGCGCTGAACCGACGGTTGACGCCGGTATCGGTATGCTCCGATCATCTGCCTTCAGCGTCGGTCGACCGATGGCGGGAGCAACGCTCCGATGGAACAGGTAATCAACGCGTTATGCGGAACTGAGTAGCCGATCAGGAGAATTTTCGATGGATCTTCCAGCCAGCGTCACCGCTCTCGGCGAACAGCTCGACGGCACGCGCGAGATCGTGCCCGACCCCGCTTTGTTCAGCGAAGCCGGCGTCTTTGCCGCCGAGCGCGAGCGCATTTTTGCCCGACCCTGGATAGCGGCAGACCACGTGACGCGACTGGCCGAGGATGGCCGCTACTTCCGGTTCGACGCCGACAGCCGCTCGATCGTCGTGACTCGTGACCGCGGGGGTCACCTGCATGCGTTGCGCAATGTCTGCATTCATGCCGGCTACCCGGTTTGTGACGCCGAGGACGGTTCCGGAGAGCGGCTGATGTGCCCTTACCATGGCTGGGAGTACGCACTCGACGGCCGGTTGGTCGAGCCCGAGTTGTCATCTCGGATTGATCCATCGCGGCTTCGGATGACAAGCTATCCGGTCAGCGTCCGCGACGGCCTGCTCTTCGTAGCGCCGTCGACCGGTCCCGTGCCGCATGAAAGTATCGCCGGCCCCCTCCCTGCATGGCTTGCCGATGGCAAAGTAACCACGCGGAAGGTGCACAGCACGAACTGGAATTGGAAGTTTCTGTTGAATTACCTTGGACCTCGGCCGCATCTGTTCGCCGCCGACCCGACCGGCTCCGATGGTCTCGATAGCTGCTTCGAGTTCGGGCCGCTCAGCCGAATAATCGTGAATTCCAGACGTGCCGTTCTGGTCCGCGTGATCCCGAAATTCGCCGAACGCACCGATCTCCAACTGATTGAGATAGTGGCGCCGGATGCGCCGCCCGAATTGGCCTCGCCCACAGCCGATGATCCTGTCGCGGACGCGCTCGGTCGCTCCGAGCGGCCCTCGCTGTCTGAATTGGACCGAATGTTTTTCAGCTGGTACTGGTCGCTGATGTCTCCAGCATGAGCCAATGGGCTCGACTCACCGGGCCCCGGCGGCACCGGAAAGCTGCTGGTGTTTCGAGCGCGGGTGCGGCACCCAAGGGCGATCGCCGCGCGTCTCGTTCGTGCTCTCGACGGTGACAACGTCGGCGTCAAGCCACAACGCGACGGCGCCGCGGTGCCATGAGTCGATCCGGTCGATGACCGGCATCATCGAGCGGCAGCGAAACCCGGCCGGGACCTGACTGACGATCGCATCGAGGCCACCGCATTTTAGCGGCAATGCGGCCTCGCTCGTGATGATCGCGACGGCGCGGCCGTGCGCTGAGTAAAGGCAGGAGGCGGCGCCGCAATCGAGCCGGCCTCCCGCACCGGTCCCCGACTCCGGCCAGTCGGCGAGCGTCTCGCCGGTCTCTTCGGCAAGAAACGAACGCACCATCTTCTCGCCCTTGTCGGCCGAGACAAAGTAATGCCCGTCGTCCGACCGTGCAGCGACAAACCGTCCGACATCGGCAATGACGATATCGGGGGGCCGGGTCAGCATCATGCCGCCGAAGCCGGCGACAACCGCGACCAAGCCCCAAATGCGCCACGAACAGCGCCACAGGCACAACCACAGCCCGCCGAGCGAGATCGATACCAGTCCCGCCCACGGCAACCGTGGGGTCATCCAGACATTACCCGGCAAGGCCGATACGTGCTGCGCAACCCAAATCGTCGCATCGATCCCCCAGCCCATCGGAATCAACGCCAGGCGCTCGAGCCCGAGCGGCATCAACAGGCAAGTGGTGACCCCCCAGGGCAGGGTCCACAGCGCGCTCATCGGCACCGCGATGACATTGGCAAGCGGTGAATAAAGCGCGATGTGGTGGAAGTGGTAGATCGAGAACGGGTAGGTGCCGAGGGTCGCGACGAGGGTCGTGACCACCACGGCTCCGCAATACCCCAGGACTTCGGCCAACATTGAGCGGCCGCGCAAGATACGGCCGAGCTGTCCACCAAAGGTCTCATAGACCGCGACCAGCGCGACGACCGCGCCGAACGACATCTGAAAACTGACGCCGACCAGGCTCGCCGGATCCAGAGCCAACACGACCGCGGCGGCAATCGCGCAAATACGCATCGAGATGCGCAGCCGGTCGATAAGGATCGCCGCAAAGATGACCCCGTTCATAACAAAGGCGCGCTCCGTCGGGATTGCCGCCCCTGAAATCAGCAGATAGCAGCTCAGCACGACGAGTGTCGTGGCGGCGGCGATCTTCTTGATCGGATAGCGCAACGCGACCGGTGGTATCAGCGCCAACCCGCCGCGCACAGTGAAGAACACAAAGGCGCCGACAAGACCAAGATGCAGCCCGGCGATCGCCAAGAGGTGTGATAAACCGGAGTCTCGGAAGGACTGCTTGACGTCTTCCGCGATCGCCCCGCGCTTGCCGGTGATCAGCGCCGAGGCAACGCCGCCGGTCGAGCCCGGCAGCACGGCGTTGATCCGCCGCGTCATCTCGGTGCGCAAATGCCGCAGATCCTCAGCCCAACCACCGCCGGATTTGGGTGCACCGTCGAGGCCGGTGATCCGGCGGGCGCCACCAAAGGTGTAGCCGACCCCGCCGATGCCGGCGAAATAGAGCTCACGTTGAAAATCGCGCCCACCCGGCAAGATCTGTTGCGGCACTGGATACAGCATCGCCTTGAGGCGGACCTGGTCGCCCGGGTTGAGCTCGTCACTAGTCTGCGGAATATGAAGCCGCAGGCGGCGCGGCTGGTCGGCGGGGTCGAGCCCGGCTATGGGGTCCGGTTCGACGACGACGCGCCAGCCCCTCTCGGCCAAGTCGATGTCGACGATCCGTCCCGTGACCGTCACCGGCCCCAGATGGCGCTGCAGCATCGGCGCCTGCCGCTCCCGGGCGGTCTCGCAGATCAGCGCAAAGCCGGCGGCAAACACGGTCAGCGCGAGTGCGGCCTCGCACCACGCCGGATGCTTGCGAAAGGCGAAGCTGAGACCGGCCCCGGCGATCGCCACAGCGACGCCCGGCCACAGCGGTGGCTCGACCTTCAGCGCGAAGTAAAGCCCGATTCCTGAACCGAAAAACACCGGCAGCCAGAGCAGCCGGCGCTCGCCCTCGGCGGCCATGCGATCGGAGAGAGCGGCCACGACGCGAGCGGCCCATGCCGGCGTGAACCCGACCCTTTCGCCCGCGACTGCCGTATCCGCCATCGCCACCCACCACTCTCGATTAACGAGAGTAGTGGATCGATAGGTTAATTTATAGTCGCATATGTCGCGAATTTTAATCAAACTGGCGTTGACTTGCTCGATTACGATGGCGCTTCAGCGAAATCCGGCTTTCGTCAACCCTTGGAGGATGTGATCGCGGGCATCCTGCGTGCCGAATTGCCCCGCGAAGGTCTGGGCATTGAAGAACGGGGCAAGGTGCATGACGATGACGCGCTCGCCCTCGGCATCCTGAGCTCTACCCAGCTCGGCATAGGCGGCCGCAAGAAACGGATGGATCTGCGTCTGGATCATACGCCCGGAGCTGCGGGCGAGGGTGCGGTCGCCGGCTTCGACAGCCTCGCCGTAGCGGCCAAGAAAATAATACGCCCAGCACAGGCTTTGTGTCGCCAGTAGGTGGCCCCGGTCAAGGCGAAGCGCGCCTTCCAGCCAAGGCACGGCCTCCGCGGCTCTGCCCGCCCAGACCAAAACGTCTCCTCGCGCTTGGTAACTATCGACATCGCTCGGATTGATCTCGAGCGCACGATCGATCTGACCCAGCGCCAGGTCATACCGCCTCTTGTACATGTTGATAGACGCGAGCAATCGGTACGCGCTGGTCGTTGCCGGATCAAGTGTGAGCGCTTTTTGTGCGAGCCTCTCGGCTTCCGCGACTTCATCCTGGCGGAACTCGGTCCATCCCGAGACAACAGCCTCGAAATGCGCGCCGCCGAGCGCCGCATAGGCCGCGGCGTAATTCGGGTCTAGGTCGATTGCGCGCTGGAAGAGGTCGGCTGACTCGTCGTTCTTGTCACGGCTCGAGTGCGACAGGGATTCGCGAGCGCGTAGCACATATTCGTAGGCCGCGAGATTTTCGGTCGGCTTCGTCAACACCCTTTCCCGCTCGAATCGAGTGAGTCTCACCGCCGCCGCGGCGACGACGCGCCGGGCAATGTCCTGCTGGACGGCGAATATATCCTTGGTCTCGCCGTCGTAGGCGTCGGACCAGACTTGGCGCCCCGTCGCGGCCTCGATCAATTCGACGCTGACTCGCACGCGATCGCTGGCGCGGCGAACGCTGCCCTCAAGCAGGTAGCGCGCGTCGAGCAAACGCCCAATATCGGCAGGCGCCAGGCTCTTGTCCCTCAACGGGAAGCTCGCCGACTTGGCAATAACGAGCAGGTTCGAGAACCGGCCGAGCGCGGTGATAACGTCTTCGGTGATCCCGTCGCTGAAGAAATCCTGACCGGTGTCGCCCGACAGATTTTTAAAGGGCAATACCGCTATAGACGGACGCCCCACGAGACGGGCCGGTGCCGCGAGGCTCGCGACCTCGAGCGGCTTGGGCGCGCCGCCGAGCCAAGGCAGCTCCCCGATTGTGTCCAAGTGGAGTGCCCAAGCGACGAGAGCGCCCACGGCCAGCACGATGGCTCCTGCCGCCGCCAGCAGCGAGCGCCGTCGGCGTTTTGAAGGGGGCACTGCCGCCGGCACGCCCACCGTGTAGGCGCGGACCGGCTCGGCAATGTTCTTGACCCGGTGAGCTCCCAGCGGGCGGTAATTGAGAGCGAGCTTGTTCCGGACCTGGTCGTAGACGGTTTGTGAGATGCAAACCGTGCCAGGTTGCGCGAGCCCTTCCAGCCTGGCAGCGATGTTCACGCCGTCGCCAAATATGTCGTCGCCGTCGACGATCACATCGCCGAGATTGACACCGATCCGCAATTCGAGCCGACGATCCGTCGGCAACGGATCGTTTATCGCCCGTGTGGCCCGCTGCATCTCGAGGGCGCAGTTGAGCGCATCGACGACGCTCGCAAAATCAGCCAGCACGCTGTCACCCGCGGTGCCGACAATGCGGCCCCCGTGCGCCGCGATGAGCGGGTCGACTGCACTACGCAGTTCGCCAAGCGCCCGATGCGTACCGGCCTCATCCGCGCCCATCAACCGGCTGAAACCGGCGACATCGGCATGCAGGATGGCCGCAAGCTTCCGTTTCCTAGGCGGAGTGGCCTGCGCAGGATCAGGCGGGTTATCGAGCAGGGCGCGCATCGCAGATGCGTTTGACCTCGCCGCAGACGACGAGCACTATACTCAACTTCGTGGATCGATGACGATCGTCGTTCGCGGGAGGGAAGGCGATGCGGAGGGTTCGTCCATCACGAGCAAGATTGGCCGCGGCTTTAGCCGGACTGTTGTTCGCCACAATCCTCGCACCCGGCGCCCGTAGCGAGGATCCCAAATTGTCGATCAGCGGCTATGATCCGGTCGCTTATTTCACCGACGGCAAGCCCGTTCAGGGCAAGAGCGAGATCGAGTATCTGTGGCACAAACTGCGTTGGCGCTTTGCCAACGAGGCCCATCGCGACCTGTTCACCAAAGAACCGGACCGCTACACGCCGCAATATGATGGCTATTGCGCGATGGGGGTGTCAGCCGGCGAGGAGGGGCACAAGGACACGGTCGACCCGGAGGCTTGGGCGATCGTCGACGGCAAGCTCTATCTAACTCATATGCCCCAAGGGATGGATGACTGGCGCCAAAACCCGGCCGCTTTTATCAAGCAGGCCGACGCAAACTGGGCGGTAGTCAAGGATCTGGCGGCGCCGGAGATACTCGGACCGCCGTGCGCCGCCTCTCCGCCCACGACCAAAGTCGCGCTGCGCGACGGTGGTCACATGGTTATCGTCGGCCCCGAGGGGGCGAACGACGACAGCGGGAAAGGCACCGGCGAGGGCGACATCGGTGCCCGGCTGGAGCAAATCGGCAAGCAAGTCGAAGCCTGTCTGAAGACCGCCGGCGCGAAACTCTCCGACATCGTCATGACCCACACCTACATCGCCGATCCCGATCAGCTCGCCAAATATGCCGACCTGCGGAAGCAATATTTCGGCAGCGCCTCGCCCGCCCGGACGATCGTCCATAAGGGCGGGCTTTCCAACCCCGCCGACCTCGTCCAGGTCATGGCCTTCGCCAAGGTGCAGTGACCGAAGCAGGCGCTCGCCTTAGTGAAACCCGGCTTTCGTAAGTCCATCCAGCATGTGGTCGCGGGCCTCCTGGGTGCCGAATTGCCCCGCGAACCGCTCGGCGTCGAGAAACGGCGATAGGCGGAGCGCGGCGGTCCGCTCGCGCTCGGCGTCCTGAGGCCTGTTTAGCTCAGCGTAGGTCGCCGCCAAGACAGGCCGCCCCATCAGCTGGGTATTGCGTCCGAGGCTGCCGGCGAGAGCCCGGTCCAGGGTTTCGACCGCCTCGCCGTAACGTTCAAGGAAGTAGTAGGCCATACCAAGCAGAAAATTCGTTCTACCGTTGGTAGGGTCGAGGCGAAGCGCACCTTCGAGCCAGGGCACAGCCTCGGCGGCTCTGCCCGCCCACACCAGGGTGTTGCCGCGTGTCATGTAGCCGTCGGCATCGCTCGGGTTGATCTCGAGCACGCGGTCGGTTTGTCCCAGAGCTAGGTCGAAACGTCCCTTCATTATGTCTAACTCGGCGAGGAGGCGGTAACCGGCGGTCGAGGCGGGATCGAGCGACAGGGCTTTCTGCGCCAACGTTTCGGCACGGCTGAGATCGTCGGTGACAAATTCTGTCCATCCCGACGCCACCGCCTCAAGCAGCGACAAGCCGAGCTCCGCGTATGCGGCAGCGTAACTCGGGTCGCGATCGATCGCGCGCTGGAACATGTCTTGGGCCTCGTGATTGCCGTCGCGGGTTGCGTTCGAGAAGACCTCACGACCGCGCAGGACGTATTCATAGGCGGCTAGGTTGTCGGTGGGTTTGGCGAGGACACGGTCCCGCTCAAAGCGGGTGAGCTTTACCGCCGCTGCGCCGACGACGCGCCGGGCAATATCCTCCTGAACCCCGAAGATATCCTTGACCTCGGCGTCGTATGACTGAGACCAGACATTCCGCCCCGTCGCTGCCTCGCTCAACTCGGTGTTGACGCGAATGCGATCCGCGGCTCGGCGAACGCTGCCCTCGAGCAGGTAGCGGGCGTTTAGCTGACGGCCGATCTCGGCAGGCGGCAGTTTCTGCCCCTTGAATTGAAAGCTCGCCGACTTGGCGATAACCAGCAGGTTCGAGAAATGGCCGAGGGCGGTGATGACGTCTTCGGTGATACCATCGCTGAAGAAATCCTGGCTGGTGTCACCCGACAGGTTTTCGAACGGCAACACTGCCAGCGACGGTCGCCCGGCGAGATGCGCGGGGGCGGCGAGGCTTGCAACCTCGACCGATTTAGGTGCAGCGCCGAAACCGAATAGATCTCGGACGGCGCCCGAGTGTATTGCCCACGCAACGAGGCCGGCCACCACGAGTCCGGCGGCGGTCCCCCCGACGGCCATCAGCGGTCGCCGTCCCTTCGTTGTCCGAGGTACCGCGGCCGACATTCCTACCGCGTAGGCGCGGATCGGCTGGGCGATATTCTTGACGCGATGGGCGCCGAGCGGGCGGTAATCGAGGTCGAGCTTGTTCCTGACCTGATCGTAAACGGTCTGCGAGATGCAGACGGTGCCGGGTTGGGCGAGCGCCTCGAGCCTGGCGGCGATGTTGACGCCATCGCCGAAGATGTCGTCGCCGTCGACGATCACATCGCCGAGATTGACGCCGATCCGCAGCTCGAGACGACGCTCGGGCGGGAGGGGGTCGTTGATCTCGCGCGACGCCCTCTGCATCTCGACGGCGCAGCCGAGCGCGTCGACGACGCTGGAAAAATCCGCGAGCAGGCTGTCGCCGGCCGTGCCGACGATCCGCCCGCCACGCGCCGCGATCAGCGGGTCGAGGGCGCGGCGCAGCTCGCCGAGCGCTTGATGCGTGCCGACCTCGTCCTTGCCCATCAACCGGCTGAAACCGACCACATCCGCATGGAGGATGGCGGCGAGCTTCCGCTTCCGGGACAGAGATTCCCCCGGAGAATCGGGCGTGTTATCGACCCGGGCAGGCATCGCCGATGCGTTTGACCTCGCCGCAAACGACACGCACTATACGCGGTTTCCGAACCCCGATGATAAGGTTCGGTCATAAGCCGAGAGGAAGGCCATGTATGAGGTTTGCTTGCCCCGACTCAGGCGGTGCGCGGTGTTTCTCGGGTTGTTGTTGGCGATCGTCCACGTCCCCGCCGCACAGAGCGAAGAACCTAGGCTCTCGATCAGCGGCTATGATCCGGTAGCCTATTTTACCGACGGGAAGCCTGTCCCGGGCTTAAGCGAATTCGAATATGCGTGGCACAATGCGCGCTGGCGTTTTGCCAGCGCCGCTCATCGCGATCTTTTTGTCAAAGATCCGGAGCATTACGCTCCGCAATACGACGGCTATTGCGCGATGGGTGTCGCCTGGCAACAACCGCATAAGGATACCGTCGATCCCAACGCCTGGGCGATTGTCGACGGCAAGCTGTATCTGACCCACACTACTCGGTCGTTGGCAGCTTGGCAGGAGAAGGCCGCCGAAAACATCAAACGGGCCGACCAGAACTGGCCGACCGTCGAGCGTCAAGCGGAACCTGCGATCGTCGGACCGCCATGTCATGATCGCCCACCGTCGGTCGTGATCTCGTTCAAGGATGGCGGCCGGCGCCTTCTGATCGGTGGCCAAGTCGCAGTCGACAAGGACGGGAATGTGGTCGGCAAGGGCGATATGCGGGCGCAGATTGAGCAGGTCGGCAAAAACATCGACGCCTGCCTCAAAGCCGCGGGGGCAAAGCCCTCCGACATCACCTTGACGCGGGCCTATGTCAACGACGCAGACGCGTTCAGCAGGAACGCCGACATGCTGGCGCGGTACCTCGGCCCGCAATCATCGGCCACCGTAAATCAGGTGTCGCTGGCAGCGGGACCCGATTTCCTGGTCGAGATCGAGGCCGAAGCCACCCTTAATTCCTCAGCAGCAGCGAGTGCCGAGCCGACGCGGTAGACTGGTCGCGTCAAAATCAGCGACAGCCGGCCTTCAACCAGCTGACCTGCTGGGCGTTTCCTCCCCTCGCTAGGCTCTCCGAAGGGGCTGGTGTTCGCGCCGTGAACGGCGCGTGCCAGCCGACCTCGTCGATCCGCAGGGTGGTTGGCTTTCAAGCAGGGACGGTCAGCTTCGCCACGTCAAATGTGTACACGGAGGAGATTTTGCCGATCTTGGCCTGTTCGTCCTCTGGCACGCCGTCCAGGATATCCGCCAGGATCTGCCGCGATCGGGGAGACGTCGACTCGCTGTGCGGGATAGTGTTTTGAGCAGCCCTGGCGCGAATTCGTCTTCCTCGCGCCCTGACGGCAATGGCCGCTTTCGTGAAGGGTTTCGGATGCCGGCCCGGCGCGAGCGGTCGACCCGTGTAAGGGGGCCGGCGTGCGAAAGCCCCCGAAGAAGGAACCCGCGGGACAGCGGGGGTTGGCCTATGGGGATTTGGCGTGGCAGCGGCTTTGGC
>Ga0306926_10002354_pt1 | contig 19281 bp, 13 predicted proteins | sample flu12Cox44000178_FD_203759 | JGI IMG/M metagenome (GOLD analysis project Ga0306926, IMG submission 203759) | Lab enrichment of tropical soil microbial communities from Luquillo Experimental Forest, Puerto Rico - flux8day.12C.oxic.44.000.178 (v2)... | ecosystem: Environmental > Terrestrial >... | reverse complement strand
TCGCCAATCTTTCGGGAGCACGATGAACACGTCGGTCTTTTCACACCGGCCTGACGCGTCCGCCATCCGCCTGCACCGCACACGGTTTATGGCTTGGACCACAGACGCGGCAACGTCCCTAATGGCCAACATTTCGGGAAGGTTTGCGTGCTGATTGTAGGCAGGTGGCGACTGAAGCCACGCGTTGTCTTGAGGCCCGTTCACGGCCAAGACGCTGCCAATGGCGCGGCGACGGTCCATGTAAGGCAACCCGAAAATCACCGCCACATCGCAGTCGGCCCAATCGTTCTTACCGTCCACGGCACCCCACCAGCCGATGTTTAGCGGCATCTCTGGCGTGCTGAAAGTTGCCAGGAGGTCCTTCGCCAGCTTGTGGACACACATGAACACCTTGCGTCCCGAGCCGACCTCCTTCGCCACCTCTTTGACCAGCCGAGGAATCCGCAGGTGTTTCGTCTCCTTCATCTTGCTCTTGCCAAGCCCTGCGGCGGTTCGCGCCACGTGTAGCGTGACGTTGCTGTAATCACGAATGCCTCCCGGCACCGGGACCACATACACCTCGCCTTCCAGCAGCTCGTACAGCACATTGCTCTGGGCGGTGGCGTCAAGGATCACGAGTCCAGGCATCCCACGAGGTATGAGATACCGCGACGAGTTCAGCGAGTGTTGGATACCGCTGCGGTAATAGAACGCGTAGCCGTCCAACATCACCTCAACGTCTTCAAGGATGCTGTCCACGGTTTCCTGCGCTTCCTCATTATAAATCGCAGTGTCGAAGGCGGTCTCCCTCAGCACTCCACGAAGGCCTCTGATTTGTTTTGCGTGTTCGGGCGCGCCTTCACCCCACAGCATGCCTCCAACCGAACCGCGATGGGAAATTGATCCTGGATCATCCCCGAATTGCGAAAACTGGTAACGCGGGAAACCGCGGAAGGCCTTGAGTTGGTCAGCAGGCTGGTCGTCGAGGTGAGTACGGCGATGGGAAGGCTTGAATATAGCGGACCTTTTGTGCCGCGGGCGCCGACCGCAATTACGTCACCGTCTGCAATTTGGAACGCCGATTGACAGCGACGGGTTCGTGACCTGGCTGCCGGCGCTGCCCTTGACCGTCAGCGCATGGCCACGAGGTTCCTGCTTCCCGGCTTACCCATCGGGGTTGCGGCGGTTGCCGTCGTCGATTTTTCTGCCAGCCAACCACTCGGTAAGTTTTACGGCGGCGAAGTCCCAAACCTCAATTCTGGGATTCTCTTCAATTTCCTTCTACGCATCTCGCATCCCTTGGCGATATCCACGCTTATAGGCGCTCTCCGCGCTATCAACTGTCTGTTTCTCGCCCATTTTAAGCCATCCTGCGATTTTTGGATCTATTGTGACCACCGAATTTACGCGCACCGAACCCCTATACTTTCCAGCATCGTCTCCCAAAGGTCTCGGACCTGCTGATGGCGTCGCTCGACTGCTGCATTAACGCAATCGCGGATCGGGACGAACTCGGGACCCTTCAGAAACAGGATCTGCGCCTGGATCAGCCGCGAGCTTTCAAACTCGATTCTTCGCAGAGCGAGAACGAACGGATCCTCTGCGTTCGCTTCGGGCGGAAGCAACACCGCCGGTCGTATTGCGGCATGGATTGCGTGCGCCAGCGCGGCGAGGTCGATCAGCAGGCCCTGGCTCCAGTCGACGACGCCTTCGACAAGCTTAGGCAGCCAAGCCGTTTCCCAAGTCAGGCAAAGTGGTGCCAGCTCTAAGTCTGCGACCCAGGAGGTTGCCCGCATCATCAGGGTTGCGATCTCCGTTTCCCGATGAAGCTGCGAATGCAGTTCGGTTTGCCAGCCGAACTTCAGAGTTGGAGGCGTACCCATCGCGAGCCGGCGCGCTAGCGCGCCATGCGCGGAAATGAGAAAGGCCCCGACCCGCGTCTGCTGACGCGGCGGAACGCCGCCAGAGGAGTCGAGCGGGCCAAGAAATGAGTTCATGTCACTGCTTTGCGGACTGGAATTGCGCGAAGGTGGTCGTACTCGGACGGAAACAGCCTGAGTTCGCCGCCCGCCTCCTCAGGAGCAATCCAAACCGAGCCGCCGCCCTTCCATTTCCCTGCCAGGACATCAGTGGCGAAGTTTGCAAGCAGTTCTGCGGTCAGCGCTGGTTTTTCGAGCGTGAAGGCGTGATAGGCGTGGGGAATGATGATCAGCGCGCTATCGGGAATATTGGCCCGCAAGGTCTCGTGCAGCGAGCGTGGGGTGAGGAAATCAAATTCGCCGTTGAGAATCATCGTCGGGATCCGGATCGCGCCGAGCCGATCGGTGAGAGCCTCGAAATCGAGGAAAGAGTCCATCAGGTTCTGCAGCGCATAGACGTCGTTGATCAGCCATCCCTGGCGCTTGATCGCCTCGAGGTGCTTCAGTTGCGGCCCAAGCCAAGCATCGGACAGGTTCATCGGCAGGAGCAGATCCTGCAAATAGCTCGTTCCGCCCAATATAAGCCCGGTTCGCATTGCGTTGCCAAGGAGCAGCAGTTGAGGCGAGAGTTGCGCAAACGAGTTCATCTGAACCAGGCCGGCCAGCGTCCCGCCGTGCGCGATCGCGTAGCGTAGCGCGATCAGGCCTCCGAAACTGATGCCGCTCAGAAAAACCGGCCCTTCGCCAAGCAGGTCGACCAGCGTCCGGATGGCCGCAACCTGATCATCCTGGTTGATGAACAGGCTTGGCTTGTCCGACTCGCCCTGTCCGAGCAGGTCGAAGGTGAGAACCCGAAAGTTCTTCGCGACCAGCGTGTCGCAATAGCCACTCCACAGTTCGGCATATTGGGTCAGCCCGTTCACGAGCACATAGGCAGGTCCGCTCGCCGGACCCCTCAGCTCGTAGCGAATACGATGACCCCCGCCTGAGAGGAACAGCATTTCGAGGTTGCCTCATCCATGCAACGGGGCGAAGCCTGACGCAGAAAGGCCTATCTTCCCTTGAGGTAGATCAATGCCCCTTGAGATAAATCAATGTCCCGTTGTGCAGGGCCCTCGAAGCTCACCCAATAAAGAGAGGGAGGTTGGGATGAGGCGTTTCATTGCCGGTCTTTTGTTGCTGGTCGTCAGTTCGTCCGTCGCATGGGCCGACCCGCCTTTTACGCGTCGATCTTCGCAAGAGAAGCACGACGGGCTCAAAAAATATTGCGAGATTCCGAACTTTAAGCTTGGCGGTCGCTACGACCTCTCAAATGTCTCGGCGTGGGAATTCGGCGGCGAAGGCGGCAAGACATTGGAATCGCTCGGCGCCGGCAAGCTGCGGACCGCCTACATCGCGATCGGCACGCCGCGCCGCAACGATGCCGGCGAAATTACCAACGCGGCGATCGTCAACTCCTACTATTCCGGCGATTCGACCGACATGTATGAGCAGTGGGTCAAGGGCACCGCGCTCTCGGGCACTGATCCTGTCATCGGCCCGGGCCGCCCAATCGACACCGACCGCTACTACGTCGTCATGGTCGATCCGCTCGGCACCTGGGGCGACAGCAAGCCCTCCGACGGGCTCGGCATCAAGTTCCCGCAATACAGCTATTTCGACATGGTGCAGGCGAACTATCGGCTGCTGCGCGACTGTGTGAAAGTTGGACATGCAGCTCTCGCCACCGGCGTGTCAATGGGCGGCACTCAGACCTATGTCTGGGGCGTCATGCATCCGGAATTCGTCAGCGCGCTGATGCCGATCGGCGGCACGACGCAATCGGACGCCCAGGATCCGGTCGGCAACTGGACGTTCCAGTTGATGACGGCCGCGATCGAGTCTGACCCGGTCTGGCAGCAAACGAAGGGCAATTATTACGATCTGCCGAAGGAGAAGCATCCGCTGGCCGGCGTTGCGTTCGGCTGGTCGGTGCTCGGGCTGACCGGCTATGACTTTGCCTACCGCACGACTCAGAGCTTTGCATCGGTGCAGCCGGAAGTCTTCTACTGGGATCCGCCTAATGAGAAGGCCGGCAGTAGCGTTGGCAATCGCGCCAAGCTATATGATGCGGTTGATCTCGTCTGGCGTAACCGGGTTGGCGAAATTTACAACATCAATCAGGACCTTGACCGCATTCAGTCCCGCACCCTGGTGATGCACATCACCAATGATAACTGGCTCAACTTCAAGCTCGCGCAGCGCGCGGTTGAGCGGATTCCGGGAGCCGACCTGATCGCTGAGGAGAGCCCGGTCGCGCATTACGGCGTGTTCTCGATCATTAATCACAGGAAGAACGATCCCAAATTCGTGGCGTTCATGGAGGACGTGGATCGGCTCGACAAGGCGTACCAATACGTCGACAAGAACTACCGCGTTCCCGGCGTCGCCGCGAATATCGATCCCAAGAAATCATTCTGGAAGAATTACGTCACCTATCCTTATCCAGTTAAATACGCGGACGTGAAGGATGGTAACGGCACGACCTGGCAGATCGGCTACATGGACGAATATGCTGGAAACAAGCCCGACCCGCAGGTCCTTGTCATCATCCATGGCAAAGGCGCATTCGGCGGCATGTATGGCAATCTCATGCAGTATGCCTTGCGCAGCGGCTTCCGCGTCATCACGCCGGACCTGCCGCACTACGGCATGTCGGGTCCTGGCAATCTCGACAAGAGCCCGGCCCGTACCATGCAGGACATGCGCGATGTCGTGCATGAACTCGTCGTCAATCAGCTCGGCGTCAAGCGCGCGGCTTATCTGGGGCACTCGCTGGGCGGTCAGCTCGTGGCGGGTTATGCCCTGACCTGGCCGGAAGCCGTGCAAGATGTGATCCTTGAAGCTCCCGCAGGGCTCGAGGAATATCCGCGCGAGGTCACCTATGCGCCGGGAAAGAAAGCGCTTCTGTTTGATCCCTCCTTCGCGCGTGATTTCGAGAAATGGAAGCAGGCCTGGGATCAGACGGGTATTCTCGCGAGCGAGATCGGCCGAACAGAGCAAGGCGTGCGCGATTTCTATTACATCAACAAGCGTGATCCGGTGACGGGCGCTGTCTCCCAGAATCCGAACGGCTATTTCATGAACGACAGCGAATATGCCCGCTTCCACACCGATCAGCGGATCGGGTTGATCAAGGGCAATCCCAAAGAGCTGGAACAGTGGGCCAACGTCTACATCTTCGATATCTATACGATGGTCTCTGAGCTGCAAAAGGACGATCCGAAAAACCTTTACGAGCGCCTGACGCAAATCAAGGCGCCGATCTTCTTGGCGTTCGGTGACAAGGAGCCATACATTCCAGCCACCGCCTTCAACGGCCTAGAGGATCTCAGTCGCGATGTCATTATGCCGTTCATGCGGCGAATGTCGGTTGCCGGGAACCGGCCGGTGCTGAAGGTCTATCCAAACACTGGACACTTCATCCATACGGATAATCCGGTGGAGTATGCGGCCGACGTGGTGGACTTCATCACGCTCGGTAATGTCGAGCAGTCCCCGCTGGCGGTTGACAGATTGGTCAACGGCACGACTACCGTGGGAGCAGCAATTGCACCGACACCTGCCAGCCCGGCGCCAACGGCTGGCCTGAATAAATAGGGTGAAGCATGCCACGCGTGCGGGCGGGTGATGTATATCTCGGCTGGCGGGAATGGGGTGACGGCGAAACGACTGTCGTCTTCATTCACGGCAATCTCGCCAGCAAGGACTGGATCGCGCTCGCCGCGCCGCTATTTCCGCGCGGCGTTCGCGTCGTCGGCATCGACTGGCGGGGTTGTGGCGATAGCGACCGTCCGCCTCCCGCCAAGGACTATGCCAATTACTCAATGCGTCAGCATGCGCTCGACATGCTGCTTGCGCTTGACGCACTGAAGATCAGCTTCTGTCACCTCGCCACGCACTCGACCGGCGGCATCATTGCCACGCGAATGTTGCTACAGCAGCCGCAGCGATTTGGCAGGGTGTTGGCGCTGGATCCCGTAACCCCGCTTGGATTGTCCTTCAACGACGAACAGATTGGGCTGTTTCGCGCGATGATGACGAGCCAGGACGTCACGCGGGCCATGATGGCAACGGCAGCACCCTCGCTGTTTGACCCTGAGAGCCTGGCGCCGAACGCCATACCGCAATTCCGTGCCGGCCTAGGCGAGATCCAGCCCTTCTTCGAACGAATCCTGGCGCAGACGTTTGGAGTTTCGGAGGGGGTCTGGATCGGGACGCCGTTCAACCTCAATCTCGAGCGGGAAAGTCGCGAGCTAGTGCCGCGCATGGCAGAGATCAAGCATCCGCATCTCGTCATCTGGGGTGAGAAGGACGGATGGATTCCTCACGCCGATCTTGCAGCAATGATAGCAGCGATGCCGGATTGCCGGCTGGTTACCATCCCCGGCTTGGGTCATTCGATGAATCTGGAATCGCCGGCACTCTACGCTGGATACTTTGGAGCCTGGTTTGGCGGACTGTCGCCGAACAGCGGCTAATCTCCAATGGACCGAACGATCGTTCACGCTGCGGGAACGATCCTCGCGCAAACCAGTCTCCGGGACGCGGTTTGAGCCTATGCCTTCCGGTCTGGCCATTCTGCAAGTGCAAGGGCCCAAAGCGCAACGGGAGCAGGTGGTTGTTTTCCCTGTCGGCTCCCGGCGAGAGCGGTCATCGGCCATAGCGCCGCAGTTCGGGCCAGATGCGCCCGTTGATCATTCCCCTGCACCGGGAAACCCGGTCATGAGCACCGACGGAGCATGACCTTGGTGAGGGTCCGAGCGGCGCGCAGCCAAGAGGTCATCGTCGAGCGGGCCCCATCAGATTTTGTCGTGATGCACAACACCGATGCCGCCCCACGACGGTAAAGCCCTCGGCCCCCTTCTCGGCGCATTCGATTCCATTGATTCAGATCAACGGCTAGACGCAAGGTGCCATGTCACGATTGCTCTGCAGGGAGAGAACAACATGACAAAGAATGCCAAGCTGCTTGGTTTAATCGTGACTGCAGCGCTCTTCACGGCAGCTCCGTCGTCGCTCCATTACTCGCCGACGAAAGTGCTATCCCTATCCCTTGACCGTGCTGAAGCGAGAGTTGGGCGACCACTCACACCAATGAGCGTAGCAGGCGTTAATCGCAGGGTGAATCGACGAGCTTACTATGGTGCGGCGGCGGGAGCTGCGGCGGCGGGAGCTGCGGCTTACGGAGCGTATGGCTACCGCAGGGCTTGTGGATACGCTCCCTATCCACCCTGCTATTGAGGCTCGTCGCTGGCTTCACTGCGGCATAGACATACTCGACGAATAGGATGCATGAGAGGCAGCAAAGCTGCGGCTGGAGCGTCATCATCCGGGCAGCGGTGCGACGTGCCGTAGCTTATGCTGTTCGTCGCTATGCTACGGCCTGTGCGGCGAAATCGTCTCCGCTACCTATGCGCTGGTGATCGCGTTTGTTCCACTGTTCTTTCCACCAAGTACAGCGAGTTTCTGAAAACGTCAGGAAAGGCGCGAGTCCTTGAGCAGCCCGGTGGCTTTGTTCGGCACGCGCTTGGGCCGGCCGGGGCCGGGCGTGCCGTCGCCGGGGCGCGGGTTTTTTCGGGTTTCTTTAACCTGCATATCGCCTCGCCTCAGGCTCCAGGGCCGCGTCGGCTTTGCGCCCTATCATACCATGCGGGGATGCCATACGCGACACAACCTCCGGAAATCCGGGCTGTGATGCCTAATCGAAAAGGTGCGGCAAAGCTTTCCAACGGGCGATTGCGCGTGACACCGCGCTCGCGGGCAAAGACGTGGCCGTCGTCGTCGAGAAGGTACGCCCGATAGTCCATCGTCCCATTCCCCAACGAAAGTGAGCGCCATCCCGGTTGTTGCAGGTCAGTACAGTAATCGACGACAGCCCGGGCTTGCCGCGCGCTATGATGCCGGAGAGTCCGATAGCGAAACGGCAGGTAACTCGATGTCCAAAATAAAGGCATTACTCGTCGCTGGCAGGCAGTTCGAGAGTCTTGACCGCCGCTCCTTTATGTCCCGCGGCGAACGTACTCAGTGAAATTGTTGTCTGCAAGGTCACGAGGTTGGAATTGACGACCTGCAGCGTGAGCTTCTGGCCGGCCTCTATTTCATTCAGCCGGTGAGGTTCGATCAGATTTTCCGCAACGCAGATGGTCGTCAAGCACCAGCTATAGGGAAAATAGACGGCGGGACCGTCATCGATGGTCATCTTAACACCGGCTTGCAGATAGAGGCCGACGGGCAGGAAGATCTGCAAACGCGTGGCCTGATCGCCTTCGCGTTCGATGAGATCGACCCGCACCGCCGTTTGCCCCGTGTCCCAAGTGCCGTTTGTCGTGGTGCGGCATACGACCTTTGCGAGCGAATCCTTGAAGCAGATCTTCTGCCAGGGCGAATAAGTGATGTTGCGTGGCATTTGCTGGCCACGTGCACCGACCTCGGCTTCCGGCGGCCGGTTACTGATTTGTGCCTCGGGAGCTTGAGAGGCTTGCCCGAAGGCCTCGGTGGTCATCAAGCAAGCGAGGAAGAGCACGATTATTGGTCGCGGGGATGGAGATGATTGAAGTGAACGTCGCAAGGCCATTTCCATGAGCTGACACTCGCGAGGGGATTTCTTTGAGCCGTGGGACAGGAATGGCATCTCGATATCGCTTGATCCATGAACGACGCGAGCTTGGTGCGGCCCGGGCGCTGTTTTCTTTGGCATCAGGACGGGGCGTGCAGCCGAGTGGTCCCAAGCGTGACGCCGCTGAGAATACGCCTGTTCAGTCCAAACCGCAGCTCCAATCTAGGCGCGGGTATCTTGGCCACACCGCGGCGTCGCAAGAGTGACCCAATCAGGATAGGCCTCAGCCTGGAAGCTGCCCAAGCATGGCTCCCTTTGGGACGGCTCGCCATGTAAATCGATCTCACGATCGACAGCACGACGCCGAGCGCGATGCCATGCAGCACCCCCAATGTCGGCTCGCCTGTGATGACAATCAGCGCGACGGCCAATCCAGTCACGCGTCATGGCAGGCCCCGGAAATTTCCAAATGGGCTTTCGGCATGCCCCGTGTGGCCGGAGCTATTGGGCCAGGATCATGGCGAAATACCCGAAGATCGTCAGCAAGACGCCGGATACTGCGTAGGCGACCGGGAAGCCAATCCAGGGCACGTTGGACTGGATCTCTACCGCTGCCTCGCGACAAGGTCCACTATGACTGCGCGCACCGGCAACTCCTCCCATCAGAATGGCAGCGTTGAACTTGAAGACGTAGAGCCCGATCATCCAGACAATGATAGGCGGGATGCTGCACGCCACAAAGCCGATCAGGAAGATCTTCAGCGCCAGTACGCCGGTCAACTGCGAGAGCAGCGAATTTCCTGCGTTGATGCCGACGATTGCGACGAAGACGACAAGCCCGAGATCTTCCAGCACGTTGCGGGCTGCGGCAGGCGTATTTCCGAAGAAGCGCAGCCGGGAAACGAACGAGGAGACGATCACGCCGGATACCAGGAGGCCACCGGCATTGCCAAGACCCACTTTGGCCCCGAACGCCGGAAACTGGATCGCCCCGATCAGGAAGCCCAGGATCATGCCGGCCGACAGGGTTAGCAAATCCGTCGCGGCCGAGGGCCGAACGACCTTGCCGAAGGCATCGCCGATCTTCTGGACGGCACTCTTCACGCCGACGACAGTGACCAAGTCCATGAGCTGAAGCCTGGTGTCATTGCCAATCGGGATCGGCACGCCGCTGCGCTCCAGGCCGGTGACCTGGATCTGGTCGGCACCCGGAAGCGCGCGCCATTCTTCACGCGTCTTCTTCAAGATCTCTCTGTTCGTAACGAGGATTTCGGCGCGATCGAGCGGCAGGTCGAGCGCGGCGCGGTCTGAAACCTCCGGACCAATCAATCCCATCTTCTCGGTCATCGCCTCGCGCCGGCCGCCCAGCGCAATGATGTCGCCAGCCCGGAGCGGCTCACTGTCCTTCCCACCGAGCACCTGGCCATCGCGCACCAGATTAACAAATCGGTATTCAGGGTGTTCCCGGAGCAACTCGCGCATGGTGCGCCCAACCCAGGCTGGATTCTCCAGGCGATAGGCGCGCAAGCCACCGGGAGTCCAGCCGGAGAGCGCTGGCGCGTCTCCGGAAGCGACGCCGTGTTTCTTTTCGTAGTCCTGCGCCGCAGCACGTGCATCGATGCCCCACCATTTTGGCAGGTACTTGGTGATGAGGATGATGCCGACCGTACCCCAGATGTAAGTAATGCCATAGGAGAGCGCGATCATCGCGGTAACCTGCTCGGATGTGCTGCCGGCCGGCAATTTGACGGCGCCGGCCGTCACGGCCTGCTCAGCGGATCCGATCGCTGCCGACATGGTCTGCGAGCCTGCGAGCATTCCGCCGGCCGCGCCGGGAGGCAAGTCGAACATCCGCGCGCCGAGCACAACGAGGCCGAGGCCAATGATGCATGAGACAAAGGCGAGAAAGGTAAATTTTATACCGTCGCCGCCAAGGCTGTTCACGAACGAAGGACCGACGCGGAGACCGACACCATACATGAACAGATAGTAGAACAAGCTCTTGGTGAAGTTATTCAACTCGAGCCGCTCGCCATAGGCGGAAGCCCAAACGGATAGGCCGCAGCCGACGATGATTGCGGCGGCCACCATGCCGAGCCCATACCCCATCACGGTTTGTCTTCCGATCCAGACGGCAAGACCCACTGTCAGGAAAAGGAGAATGTATTGGTTGGTCGCGAGGAAGTGAAAGAAGGTTTGCATGGTGTCCTCCTCAGCGCTTTGCCTTGGCGGTCATTGCATCGGGCTTCAGCAACTTCAGGCCCCGCGCCCGTTCGTAACCATGGATCTCCTTCACATCGAGCTTGCGCATGAAGTCGATCGTTTCCTGCGTGAGCACCTGCCCCGGTACCATGATGGGGAAGCCCGGCGGGTAGGGGATCACGAAGTTGGCGGACACCATGTCCGGTCCCTCCTTGAGTCGCTGGTCGCATTCGGCCCCGAAAAGCGGGACGTATTCGCAGATGCTGGCATCGTAGGCGCCGAAGAAGGCGGTTCGCATGTCGCCCTCCGGCGTGGCGCGCCCCGAGTCCCTGCGGAAGATGTCGTGAAAATGACTGAAATTCGGTAGGTCCGGCACATCCGTCATCAACGACTTCACGCGTGCTGCGAAATCCGTGCGACCCTCTTCGCCGCCATCAGCGAGCTGTTTCTCGATTTCCTGGGAAATCTCGACAAGCACGCGAACAAGATGGGCCACGTCGCTTCGCGTGTTGTTGATGTTGGATTGCAGCAAGACTGAGTTGCGGGAGGTCTTGTTGAGCTGGATGTTATACCGGCTCGCAAGCAGCCCCTTAAACTGTGTGCCGTCGAATCCGGCGGTGCCGCAGACAAGTGTCATACGCGTCGGGTCCAGAAAGAATTCGTCCTCCCGCATGGCCTTGACGACGTCGCTCCAACCCGTGCCCGGACGAAGATAGTCTTGGAAACCGGATTGCCTGTATTGCTCCGGGATCATCCGATCGGCACCGAGCACCCTGAAGTATTTTGATATGAGGGGGTGCGTGTTCACAGCCGAGCGGATCTTGAGCGCGATCTCGATCGCATTCATGACTAGGCCGTAGCCTTCGAGCTCCATTTGCCGTCGCGCAACGTCAAGGCTTGCGATCAGCTGCTGGTTCGGACTGGTTGATGCATGCGTGAACACGGCCTCACGGAATTGCGCTTCCACGGTATGGAACTCGACGTCCTTGACCAGGAGCATCGAGCCTTGACGAATGGCCGACATCGATTTGTGGGTTGAATTGGTCTGATAGACCCTGAGTCTGACCTTGCGAGGATCGGGGATCAAGCGCGCCGCCATCAGGGTATCATCGGATGTCTTGTTGCCGAGTTCCGCCTGCTGCTTCTCGTAGGCCTTCACGGACGATGGATCTCGCAACCAAGCCTCGATGTCCGCGGCGGCTCCCATCGCTGTGCGCGGACGGAAAAAGGGTGAGAAACGCGCGAAGCCCGACCAGGCTTCATCCCACAGGAAGATGAGGTCCGGCTTGATGGCGAGGCATTCCTCCATCACGCGCCGAACATTGTACATATGGCCATCGAAGGTGCAGTTCGTCAGGTCAAGCATCTTGACCCGTTCGAGCCGGCCTTCCGAGCGTAGAGACAGCAGCGCGCGCTTGATTGTCGCCAGCGGCACGGCACCGTACATCGAGTACTCCGTCATCGGAAATGCCTCGACATAAAAAGGCTGCGCACCGGACAGGACGAAGCCGTAATGGTGCGACTTGTGGCAATTGCGATCGACGATCACGATATCGCCCGGCGCAGTCAGGGCCTGCACGGCCATCTTGTTGGACGTCGAAGTGCCGTTGGTGACGAAGAAGACGTGATCGGCGCCGAAGGCGCGGGCCGCCATCTCCTGGGCGCGCTTGATATTCCCGGTTGGTTCCAGAAGGCTGTCGAGACCGCCAGTCGTTGCGCTGCTTTCGGCAAGGAACAGGTTAATGCCATAGAACTCGCCCATGTCGCGGATCCAGTCGGACTTGAAAATCGACTTGCCGCGCGCGATCGGCAGAGCGTGGAACGTGCCAATCGGACGGGTCGCATATTTCCTGAGGTTGTCGAAGAATGGGGTCTCGAAGCGCGCCAGCACGCCTTCCAGGATCGCGAGGTGCTGCTCCATGAACTCCTCGACGCCGTAGAAGACACGTCGCACGCAATCCGTTGCCGGATCACCGGCAAGCCGTTCGACGTCGCGGTCGGAGACCAGATAGACGTCGAGTTCAGGTCGAATGCGCTTGAGCGCGGTCGCCAGGAGCAACGTCGTATCTTTGGTGTCCTTCGTCACGCCGAATGGTTCAAGGATAGTACGCAAGGCCGGTGCATCATGACGTGAACGGTAGGGAAAGCCTTCGAAGAGGACGGCCGCTGCCAAGGCTGGGTTTACCGCGGCGGCACAGAACGCGTCTTCCAGAGAGCCGACGATCACGGCCTCATAGACAAATGCGTCCTCCGGCCGGCGGAGCCGCCTCAGTTCAGCGGCGAGCGCCGGCCAGCGCGAGGCCGGCTGGCTCGTGACGAACAGGACCTCAAAATAGGGCCGACGAGCGCCGCGCTCACCGAGAGCCGGGGGCATGACGTCCGCGACTTCTTCCTCTGACATCTCGTCGTTGAGATCCCATTCCCCCGGGCGACTTCGATAGGCGCGCGTGAGGAGCGAATTCGAGATCCGGCGCGCAAGTGCGGCAGCGCCGGCCGCGTTGCCCTCGGCGATGCACTCGTCCAGACCGCTCAATACCCGTGCGCCCGGATAAGCGTAGAAGGTCTCAAGCACGGAAAGTGCTTCACGCGCGGCCTCGACGTCGGCCCGCTGTTTGCGGCCATCGGCCCATTCCCGGGCGATGTGGGTGAGGTCGCGCCACCGGTCTGTCCGCCCCGAATGCATGGTGAAGAATTGATCGATTCTCTCGGCACTTGTGTCGTTCTTGTTGACCATTGGCTTACCTCCCGCAACGCACGAACGAACTCTTCTCTTCGCCGGCACGCCTCTTTCTTGGTTTTTTGTCAAGCCTAGCCGCTCTGCGCCAACCATTAACTAGGTCTACGTCTTGGCACCGATTGATTTAGGTCAATGCATCAACGGGTAGCGACCCATCGCCTTTGATGCATTGCGATATCCTGGCGATTTTGCGTGCCGGCCAAATCAGTCCATCGATGTGCACTTATGCGCCAAAACGCCGTGTGGGTGGGTAGTCCAAGAGAGCAAATCTCCTTCGCATGGGAACGCGGCGGCGCTGCAATAGCGGATTCTCTCAGAAAAACATTCTGGGCGTTCAACCAGCGGCGACAAGAACCATGATTGAACCCCAAGTCGTCAGCAGGATGTTCGCGACTGGATAGGCCGGCGTATAGCCCAACACCGCGACAGGACTTCCTGAGCGCTCCTGAACCGCCGCCATCGCCGCCGTCACGGTCTGCGCGCCAGCTAAAGCTCCGAGTAGCAAAATCGGGTTCATCCGCAGCGCGAAATGGCCGATGGCCAAACCAACTACCTGGGGCAGAACCGTCACCACCATGCCGCCGAAGAGTAGTCCGATGCCCGCCTCCTTCAAGGCCGAGAGGAAGATTGGTCCCGCGTGAATCCCGGTGAGCCCGACGAAGGCCGCTAGCCCGAGAGAGGTCATAAAACTCACCGCGCCATCGGGAATCTGCCCGAACAGCGGAAAACGAGTGCGCAGATGACCCACCAGAAAGCCGGCGAGCAGTGTGCCGACGCTGGTGCTCAGGGAGATCCTGACGCCTCCGACTGTAAAGGTGACGAGAACGCCTACGACTCCGCCGAGGAAAATCGCTAAGCCCAAGACGACGAAATCGATAGTTGTGCTGGGAGAGACGATAGCGCCGATGTTGGCTACTGCTCTCTGTATGACAGGCTCCGGGCCGACAATGCGAAGCATATCGCCGCGTTGGAGCGCGATGCCGGCTGCGATAGGGAGCTCCTGAGCGCCTCGGCGCAGCGATCGCAAGTAGAGGCCACGCGTCCAATCCTCCTTTGAAGCATCGCCAAGACTTGTGCCTGCAAGCTTCGGGTTGGTCAGGAGAACGTCGGCCGTCGTGATCGGAACGTCCAGAAGTTCCCGGTCCTCAATTTCCTCGCCACGAGGTCCGACTACCTCGACGATGATCTGGCGCGGCCCCGAGAGCGCGATCACGTCACCTGTCTCGAGCGTCGCGCCGGGCTCAGCCTCGACGATGCGTTCTCCACGGCGGAGCCGCTGAATAAATAACCTATGCTCGGGCACGCGCGCTTCGGCAGCGCCAACAGACAATCCCACAAGCGGCGATCCCTCAGTCAATCGATACGCGCGCAGCTCAAATTTTCGCCAAGCGGATGCCAATCCCGGTTTGCCGCGGGTCATCCCCAATGTCTGCTCGAGCTTTAATGCCTCCGTCCCTAGGTCGATCTTCAAGAGTGCAGGAGCAACCACCGTCAAAAAGATGATCACGCCGGCATAGCCAAAGATGTAACAGACCGCATCCCCTACGGCGATGTGGGCAACAAACAGCCCACGCTCAGCCTCCGACAAAGCCAACCCATTGACTGCGTCCGTCGCCGTCCCCATTGAGGCGCTATTTGTGAGCGCGCCCGACATGAGCCCAGCCGCAAAGCCTGGATCCAGCTGCAATGCTTTCGCGACAAGAATCGAAGCTGCGAGACCGGTGACGCACACAGCGAGAGTCAGCAATATTGGCTTCAAGCCATCACGCTTCAGCGTCACTATGAACTGCGGCCCAACCGAATAGCCAATTCCGAACAGAAAAAGGAGAAACAGGAAAGATTTGGTCATGCCCGAGACAGGTACATGCGCGAACGCCCCAAAGAATAGCCCGGCAAAGAGGGCGCCGGTAACCGGTCCGAGAGCGAATGCACCGATCCTGAAGCTTCCGATCCAGTATCCCGCCGCGATCACTAGGAACAGCGCGAGCTCCGGGTAGCGGACCATGAACTGTTCAAGCCAGGCAAGCATCGTGGATGATCCAATAACTCGGGCCTACGGCCCGATTGGGCGCCGCTCTCTGCGCAAAGTGTATAGTTGTTGGAAGCCTTCAGACACCTTGCGCAGTAATCGCTTGCTTAAGTTTGGCACCCCAAGGCACACTAAGTTTGATCTAAATCAAAGGCCGGTCTGGCGAGAAACGAACCAATATCGATCAGCCTTGCTCCGCAAATTTTACTCGTGTAGGCCAACACCGGGTATCTTCTGTCGTGGCTTCAACTGGTTCAATCCGCAAGACAGCGAACGTGGGGGCGGTGAAGCCTCCTCGATCAGACATCACGCGCATGGTGAGCGACCATAAGATCGACAATCATCGCATTTTCATCACCGGGCTTTCCGCAGGCGGTGTTATGACCTCGGTCATGCTCGCCTCATATCCCTTTCCCGAACAGCATTAAGCGCGATGAAATCGCCGCTCGTCAATTGCGCGCTATCGGAGTGCATGTTCCGCCGAGAATGAAGAAGCTACGGTTATCAGACGTGCACGCGATGTTTCTTGAGATGAGGGATTACGCCTACTTGAGAGCCCGATTGACCGCGAATTGATCAAACAATGTACCGGCACTGGGTGAAACAATGAGATTCTATAAGGTTCATCGTACCCATGAGGGCGGCACGAGCGCCGGCTTTGAATATTTCACAAGCAAGCGCGAGGCGCAAAGGGCGGTCGTCGCCTGGCACGACGAGCGGTGCGAGCAGTTCGCCACCGTCGAGGTTGTCGACGTCGAGCCCACCCGCCAGGGCATTTTGCGGGCGCTCAACCTCTACGCCAAGCACCCCGACACCGGTTGAGCAAAAATAATTCGGCTCCTCCTCGCGAGCCGAGCCGGCAATCGACCCTCTCACCGTGCAGTGTTTTAGGCGGCCCCTAGTACGACGCCCTTTTTACTTCCGCTTCCCGAACTAACCGAACAGGCCAGCGGGCTGCGCCCCGCATGGAACGGGCGGTTAGAATTGTGACACCACAGGCCGCTCCGTTCGTTACACGTGATCCGCACAGCTGAATGGACGGCGAGCCCGAGTTGAGGGGTTTCACGGGAGTGCGGGCACAGTGGAAGCCCCACGCTTGGCGATTGCCACCCCATCGCGGCATGCTTCACCTTGGCGTACTACATCGACGGCGTGATTGCCGAAATGCTCAATGGCCCTGACCACGGCGCTCGTGCGCGTGCAAGCTGGAGTTGGATTTCTGTCTCATCTTCGCTCCCTGAGGGTTACGATGAGCCAGAAATTCTCCGTTCCTCAAGCTGCCAGTTTTGTCTTACAGGTGCTGAAGCGGGACACGCGACCTCGCGGTCGCATCAGCCACCTGGCGGGCATTCGTTCGCGCAACTAGAATGGCTTTTTCTCCCGCGTATCTCTTTCTGCAGTCAACATGACTAATCGTTTGGAGCGCGCACGATCCCAATTGTCTTCTGGTGCCCACCCCAGCCGGCGGACAATTCCGCCCAGCCTTCGAGCACAATAGCTGCTCGTTCTTGGTACCAAGATAGGCTTGCTGGATCGATTGCATAATAGACTGCATCGATCCCAGACGACGCTCATTGCAAACTCAATTGATGGAGACTCGATCTTGGCCGCGTCGGCCGCCCGACGATGATCATTTCTTTGGGTTTCATGCCTGATTCAATGTCGGGTCTCATTTTCGCCTGCCTTGATCTCGGCTTGACCATCACCTGCCGATGCAGCCACACGTTCATCCTCGCCGAGTCGTCAATGTCGCCGGTGTAGTTTAGTGCTTTTGCTAATTTAGGAGCGACACGATCCCGGCGCCTCTCGCACGACGGTTTGAGGGCGCCGAGGAGACCGCGGCTGGCCTGATCAATCTCCTCATAGCGGCGGCGGGCATATGATCATTTTTCAGTGGATCGGCTCGCGGAAACCAGGGCGCAATCATCGGGCTTGGATGAAATGGCTTCCACATTCCCGGAGATTGCGCAAGACGGTCGGCGATGACCCATAGCGCCGGCGCGTGAAAGCCAAGCCCAATGTGGGTCGTGTTGACTTCGACATTCTCCCGCTGACCTCCAACTTCCTCAAGACATGCGCGCCAGGCGACCACGCCGTCGGCACGGGTGTAGATCGACGTTGACGGGACCGGGATTGGTTTAGCCAGCCGGCTCACCCGTTCGGGGGTCGGCGGCTCGTACTTCTGTCCTGTGAGGAGCCGCCAGATCGCGCGCACATTGCTCGCCCCTAGCGCAGCAAAGGGACTTCCCAGCGTGATGACCATGCGAACGGCATCGGGGATTTGACGCGCGACCTCACGCGCGATGATGCCACCCCGGCTCCAGCCGACCAGGCTAACCTTCAAGCCGGAGTCCTCGCGGAGCTTCGCGACCTGCGTAGCCATCGCCGAGAGGTCGCTGTCGGGTGCGCGCACATTGCGACCACGGCCCCAGCCATAGACTTGATAACCAAGGGTTTTGAGAACGCCGCGAATAGCGATCGTCGACCGATCGTCGGCCCCCAGTCCGGGCAGGACGACCACCGGGTGCGGCTCTCCCCGCGGGGCAGTGGCCAGAAGCGGTGCCGCAGCAAACAGTCCGGCAATATCCAATCGCGCCCCTCGGTGGCGAGCAGGGCGGCCGAGGGCGGCTTTACCGTCTCGTCGTCACGACCCATCGTTCCAACCCATTGTTGCTGTCCTCGAGCCCCGGGATCTCAGTTCAAATACCCCTGGCGAAACGTCCGCCAAAGCGCACTGCAGCGGTCTCGAGCGCCGCCGCCTTTTGGAAAGAAACCCAACCAACGACCCGCACCAGCTAGCTCAGCTGATACTTGATCCAGCGGACTGCCAACTCGTTTGCAATTCCCGCGGCATGGACCGGCTTGCCCGCCATGCTGATGCGATAGCCTTCGCGGGCGACCGACTTTGCATCCTTAATCATCATGCTGGGCATGCTGCCGAAGCTCGTGTCATTAACCATCCCAGTGTCGGTCACGCGGAGCACAACCTCATCACAGTAATCTTGCTACCGCACATTTCCTGAGGCGCTTCGCCGAAATTATTGTACTCCGACGATGCGCTTGGTCCGAGTTCCGCTCCCCGCACCGAGCGGACCGCGCAAAGCTATCCTCATCGTCTCACCTACGGACGATTCCTGCCGAGTTCATCGTGGCTCGACACCCAATCGCCCGCGAGGATGGCGCTGGATAGGGATGTCTCGCCGGCGAGAACGACGCCGGCACAAATCTCTGCAAATTTGTTGGCTTTGCCGTTGCCGTAGCACCCTAGCATCTCCAGACACTCTCGTTGCGTGGGCAGCCCCGTTCCACCGCCGTATGTGGCCACAATCAGCGAGGTCAGGGTAATCGACCAATAAAGGTCACCGTTGTCGCGCAGTTGATTGTAGACGACGCCAGCATGCGATTCCGAGACATTTGCCACGTCTTGGCCAGTCGCGATGAACATCGCAGTCAGTCCGTTGGCCGCATGCGCACCATTGTTTGCAGACCCCGCCAGGAACGCGCCTGCCTGCGAAATCTGGCGCCCATAGAACAGATCCCGAGCATCGACGCGCATCAAACTTTTCAGAATGTCGTTCCGGACAATCGCTTCGGCGACCACGCGCTTCCCGCGGGTCACAAGCATGTTGATACGTGAGTGCTTCTTGTCTGTATCCATGTTGCCCGAGAGCATGTAGCGAGCACCCCCAGGGTGGTTTTTCTTGATCCATTCACATGCAGCGAACGTTGCCTTCCCCGTCATGTTTTGGCCTGCAGCATCTCCGGTCGTGTAGTTGAATCGCAAATGCCGTAGTGGCCCGATTGAATATTGATAGAT
>Ga0306926_10002351_pt1 | contig 19288 bp, 10 predicted proteins | sample flu12Cox44000178_FD_203759 | JGI IMG/M metagenome (GOLD analysis project Ga0306926, IMG submission 203759) | Lab enrichment of tropical soil microbial communities from Luquillo Experimental Forest, Puerto Rico - flux8day.12C.oxic.44.000.178 (v2)... | ecosystem: Environmental > Terrestrial >... | reverse complement strand
CGTCGACGATCCCGCACTCGATTAACCCGCCTTGATAAACCTCGGGGTGGAGCTCAAGCGAGGCGATGGCGACATGGCCGCCCATCGACTGCCCGTGAATGATTGTCCACCGAGGCTGGCCAAACCTCTCGATGAACTGCGCCCGCAGCGCCAGCAGGTCGAGCAGGAACAAGTCGGGCCGGTAACCCTTGCTCCGATAACCCGAGGAAGCCCAGGCGTAACCGTGGTTCGTTAGGTAATGATCGAGCGGCTCACGAGATACGAGGCCGCTACCGGACCCTTCAGCCTGATAGCCATGCGCGAACATGACCAGACCACTATTCCATTTGGGCGGCACGGCGATCACATACTGGGCGCCATCGAGCACGCCGTGGTACTCTCCTGGCGGCTCCGCGCAGCGGGCAATTGTGCTGCCAAACATTATTAGGGTCACTAAGATGCTCCCAAAAACCTTCCCCTTGGCTCGCGGACAAGGCTGTCGTGTGGCGAAGCGCGACGTCATACAGGATGGAGAGAGCATTGTCTGATCCCGAAGCATCTCATTTGGAGCGGTTTAGCCGCCTTTGGGAGGCTTTAATTCGGAGGTTACCACGTAAACCCCGAACAAGTGTTTTCGGCGGACTAGCTGAAATCGCGCTTCCAGTCGGACTTGGCCGAAAGATCGCGCATCGAACTGCCGGTCTGGGCGCTGGCCTGCCGCTACTCCGGTGACCATCGAATGGAGAAGATTGCCCCAGTCCCGCCAATACCCGGTCCGGCCCGGTGTCACCGCCGTCGGCGAGCGCGGCGGATAACACCCGTACCGGAATGACGCACCCGATTGAATTGGCCGTAGGTGTCGTCGAGATCGAGCTCGATCGGCCCCGTTGCTTTTGTAGACGCGCTGCCGATTTCTGCGATCTCGAATTCGATGCCGTTTGGGATGTCGATGCGAATCCGGTGCCGTTCGCCGGTTGCCGGGCTGACGATCGGCCGGCCACTAGAGGTCAAAACGCCAGGGATTGACACTTGCGCTGTGCGCGCCTCGATATCAACCTCGAACTGGATCGGCACGAAAATTGGCGCGTGCACCGTTGTCGACATGGCGTGAAAAACCCACCAATGGGTCTTCGCCTCCTCGGTCTCTCCGCCATGCAGCACGGTCGCGAGCGCTCGCCGCTGCGCCTCGTCGGCGCGCGCGTCGATCACCGCCTGCATCGTGCCGCTTCCTTCGTAAACAGCTCTCGGCCAGGCATACAGCAAGGCATAGAAAAGCCCGTCGAGCTTGGTATCCCCAAAATGCCCACGGTCGATGCGGCCGACTTCAAAACCGCGGCAATGACCCTGGTTGGGGCGGCGCTCGAACTGGCAAGGACAGAAATAGTCGCAAGTGCAGTTGCCGAACGAGACGCCCTCGATGCTCCAATCGATCACCAGCTCCTCCCCTGCAAGGAAAGCGCTCCGCTGAGGGTAACCCTGAAGGCCAGCGGGTCGCGCCATTACGCATCTCGCTCGTTGCCGGACGACCTGGCGAAGGTCCCCTAACCGAGCCCATAGCCGCCACTCAGCCTCGGCGGCAGGAACCGCTCTTTATGCCCCTAACCCGTCATTGCCGGCGCGCATCGGATTCGCTCAGGCCAGCTCATTCAGCAGCGCCTTGGCGTCTTGCAGAAGCCGCGTGTGGAGGCCCTCGGTGAACCAGCCGTAGACCGGCGCCAGAAGTTCGCGGGCCTGCGTGCGCTTGCCCTGGTCATGCCATAGCCGGGCAAGGCTGGTCGTGGCACGCAATTCCCAGAGCTTAGCGGTCTGCTTCTGTGCAATCGCAATCGCTCCGCGATAGCTGGTCTCGGCGCCGCTGTGATCGCCCATCGCCGCAAGCACGTCTCCAGTCAGCCGAACCGTCTCTGCCTGAACGCATCGTTCCGCTGTCTTCTCCGCCAGGCCGCGCGCCTCGGAAAAGTGCTCAAGCGCGGCTTGCGACTGCCCAGCCATCCGGTAGGCGTCCGCGAGAAGCGTCAGATCCCGCGGCCTCCAGACCATGAATCCCAGCTCTGAATACCCAGCCAAGCCGGCGGTGAGGAGCGGAATTCCCTCGGCCGCACGCCCCAATGCCGCCAGACACCACCCGCGCCGGATGAGAGCCGCCATCCGGTAGTTACCCAGTCCGTGCTCAGTAGTGAGTGCCAAAAGCTCGTCTGCGCACTCCAACAACAATACGGGTTCCAACCGCACGAACCAGCCTGTCACAAAGCTGGCCGACAGCGCGATCGCCAGTGTGGGCGGATGGGAGAGCCGGCGCGCCTCCTCCAGCGCCGCGTCACGCTGGAACAATGCTTGATCGAGATGCCCGAGGCACGCCAGCAGCCAGGATGAATGTATACGTAAGAAGACCCGCGCGTCGTGGGACAGCACCTCCGAATAGGAAGGTCGATGCGCTGGATCATAGAGCGCAAGCCCCTCCTCCAGTTGTGCGCGACCTGCGGTAAATTCCCCGAGGTGGAACCGCGCCGTCCCGCCAGCATCGCAACCCAGTACTTGCATGAGGATGTCGCCGGCGGCGTCACCCAGCTCTCGCAGCTCCGCGGCAAGCTGTCGCGCCTGCTTCAGGTCGGCTCGAGCCCAATGGTCGGTAAACTGGCCCCACAGGGCGAACAAAAGCGCCCGCTCTCGCTTCAGCGTCGACGCGAGCTCCCGCGCCCGCGAGTGTACCTCGGCCAGCTCCGGCGCGCCCCAGCTCCGGTTTGCAATCAGCGCCTGACCGAGGGCGATCTGTAGATCGAGCTCGCGTTCTCGGCGCCAATCGCACTCGGGTAGACTGGGAACCAGCGCCAGCCCGTGGCGAAGTAGCGCCACCGCTTCCGCCGCCGCCGAGCGCGCCCAGGCTTGCCGCCCGGCGGCGAGCCAATATTCGACCGCCTTTTCGGTCAGACCGGCTTCCCCGCAGTGACGGGCGAGCAGCGCCGGCTGGGCCGCGACAATCTCGGGAAACTGGTCTTCAAGAGTGGCGGCGATGCGGGCGTGGAGCTGTTGCCGGCGGCTGCGCAGCAAGGTGCTGTAGGCCGCGTCCTGCACCAGCGCGTGCTTGAATGTGTACTCAGCGTCGGGCGGGGTGCCGCGGCGGTAGATCAGCTCTGCGCCGACCAGTTGCGACAGAGCGTCGTCGAGTTTTGGCTGCGGCATCGCCGCCACGGCGCCAATAAGCTCGTGCGAGAATTGCCGGCCGAGCGCCGCCCCGATCTGCGCCACGTCGCGTACCGGCGCGAGGCGATCGAGCCGGGCCAGCAGCGAGGCCTGCAAGCTCGCCGGGATCGCCAGCGCCGGCACTGGCCCCACCGTGGTGTAGCAGTCGCCCATGTCGGTCAGGATGCCGCTCTCGACCACCGCCTTGGTCAGCTCCTCGACAAACAGCGGCACCCCGTCGGTGCGGTCGATGATCTGGTCGGCGACTTCCTTGGGTAAGGTCTTGCCGCCGGTGACGCCGGCGATCATCTCGGCCCGTTGCCGTGGCGCAAGGCGGCTGAGACTAAGCGAGGTGACACACGGCCGGCCGGTCCAGGGCGCGATGAACTCGGGCCGGAAAGTCACGATCAACAGCAGAGGCAGTGCGGGCACCCGGTCGATGATCAGGTCCAAGAGCTCGAGCGAGGTAGGATCGCCCCAGTGGGCATCCTCAAAGAGCATCAACACTGGCTGCCGCGCCGCAAGCCCCTCGACCTGCGCCACCAATGCCTGCAGCGTCTTCTCCTTTTGCTTCTGCGGGGTAAAGTTCGGGTGCGTGTGGCGTTCGCCCGTGGGCAGCGAGAGCAGCGCCGCGAGCAGCGGGAGAGCTTCACCGAGGCCAGTAGTCGCCTGGCTGAGAACTGTCTCCAGCTTGTCTAGCCGCTGCTCGACGGTGTCCTCGCGCCGGAACCCCGATGCTCGTTCGAGTTGAGTGATGGTCGGATAGAGCGCGCTGTCTTGGTGATGCGGCGAGCAGAACAGTCGTAAGCGGGTGTGGGGCTCACTGCTCAGGCGCTCGAGCAGGGTTTGGGCAAGGCGCGACTTGCCGATGCCCGGCTCACCGGAAACCAGCACCACACACCCCTCGCCGGCTCTTGCTTGCTGCCAGCGCCGCACCAACAGGTCGAGCTCTTCGTCGCGCCCGACGAGCGGCACCGCCTCCGAGCGCAATGCCTCGAAACGGCTCAAGACGCCGCTTTCGCCGACCACGCGCCAAGCGTGCTGCGGCTCGGCAAATCCAGCGAGTTGCCGCGGCCCGAGATCCTCTAGTTCGAACAGCGCGCCGATCTGCCGGCGAGTGCTCCCGGCGATGACGAGCGTATCCGGCTGGGCCAGCGCCTGAAGCCGGGCGGCGAGGTTAGGTGTCTCGCCAACCACCCCGCGCTCCTGCGCAGCGCCCGCGCCGATCAGATCACCGACCACCACGAGGCCGCTGGCGATGCCCAGCCGCACGCTCAGCCGTTCCGGGGCTGCGAGCCGGCCAACCGCGTCGATTACGGCGAGGGCGGCGCGCACCGCCCGCTCGCCATCGTCCTCATGCGCCTCCGGGTAGCCGAAATAGATCAGCACGCCGTCGCCCATGTACTTGGCGACAAACCCGGCGAAGCGGGCCACCGTGTCGGTGACACAGCGGTGGTAAGCGCCGATCATCTCGCGCAGATCCTCGGGATCGAACCGCACCGACAGGGCCGTCGAGCCGATCAGATCGCAGAACATCACCGTTAGCTGGCGCCGCTCGGCCTCGGCAGGGGCGTCTGAGAACGCGGCAGCAGCGGGCGCTCCTTCGGCTGCCGGCACATCTCTGAGAGCGGCAATGGCGTCGAGCAGGCGGCGACGGTGGCCGACCGAGGCAACTCCTAGCTCACGCAGATCCTCAGCCGTGAGCCGGCGCAACACCTCCCAGTCAATATCGTTGTCGCGGAACGCGGGCGCATATGTTCAAGCCCGATGCCGCGCAGCCATTCGGCCACATCCATCGGAGTTGCCCGGAAACGGCAAGCCTCGGGAACCATTAGAACTCGGGTGCGGCATTCTGTCCAGGCTGTCAGAAGCGCTCCCACACGATCTCCAAGGGCCTGACGGGCGGCCGAGACCGCCCTGAACGGGTGTCGAAGTCGGAGACCTGCGATTGGTGGACTTCGGGGATTTCAGGGTGACGCAATCGCCGTGGGACAAGACGTCACGACGGCTTGCCCGCATGTCAAACAAATGCGTCTCCTGGGCGGCCCGCCGTTTTGCCCGTCACAACTAACGGCCGCTTCGGGGTTGACTCGACCAGCTCGACACACCTTAGCGGAATGGCAGGTTTCGGCAAGTCTCGCTCATTCTCGTGCATCCCCGCGAAGGTCTCCTGACCGAACCGACAGCGGCCACTCGGTGCTGGCGGCGCGAACTGGTCTTCATGCCCCTTAAGCGACCTTGGTAATCGGACGGTGAACCCGGCCCATCGGGTGAAAATTTGCCGTTTGCACCAGCGACAGTCATGGACCAAACGGGAAGCTCATTCACTTCCTCGGCCCCGACGAGCCAGCTTCTGCCCCGTTGTGGGCAGCCGTAGGTTGTAACCTGGCACCGGGGCATTCCGTGCGCGACCGCTGGCGTGGACCGGGGCTAAGCCCTCAAACCGTGCCGCGGCACTCGATTGGCCGATCAATTCTGTACCGCTGGGCCAACCGAGCGGCGATGCACCGTCCCCACTGCCGCGATGTCGAACCAGATCCTCCAGCTCACTGTTGTCCTCATCTGTCTGGCCCAACTTGCTGCGTTGATTTGGGGGGTCAGGCCGCGCGGAGCCGACGTGGCGCGCTGATCGTCAATCTGCTGCTCAGCGCTGGCGTGCTGTACCTGCTGTGGCCATACTTGCTCCCCGAGATCTCTGAGGTGCTCTCCTTATCTGAAACGGATATCTTCGACTACAAAAACTGGATTGTCAGCCTGCCCGAACTGGCCGTGCTGGTGTTCGCGTTGTTGGCGATCGCGAGGGAGCGGGTGCCGGCGGCGCAGACACCCGCTAATAGACCTAGATCATTCCCCTTTTGTACTGAAGGCGCTGCCAGCGCCAGTGCAGAAATCCCAACCGGTTCCGGCCAGATAGCCTTGGTGAGGACCGCAGGAGCCTTGAGTAATGTCGGTGAAATCCGCCGGATTCCCGAGGTTGCTGTAGATCGTCGAAAGCTCGACCTGGCTAGACGCCGAAAACCGGCCTGCGGCATTGACGATGCCGGCCCATACCGGCGTCGCGACGCTGGTGCCGCCGACAATGCACCAACCGTTGCAGTAGGGGATGTTATAGACCCAGACGCCGGTATTGGGGTCCGCGTCGGCGGCGACGTCGGGTGTTCCCCGCTTGCGGCCGACAATTCGGGAAATCGCCGATTGGTAGGATGGGCGAGACTCGTACTTGCTCGGGCCGCCGCCGGTCGATGACCAGGCAAGTTGCGCCTGCAGGTTGCCGTTCGCATCGCGGCTATTCGTCGTGCCACCGGCCGATACGACATTCGGGGAAGTGGCGGGCCATATCGTCCCAGCGCTGTCGCCCGCCGCCGCAAAGTAGACTGCGCCGGATTTTGTGAAGTACCCGTCGTAGAACCACTCGAAATAGAACTCGCTGCCGCCCCAACTCATCGAGACTTCGCCGCCGCCAGCCTGCGCCACCAGATTGCTGGCTACATTGACCGCGGTGAGCAAGTCGGCATAGCTGTTTGACGCCGCTTCGACGAGGTAGATCGTTGCCTTAGGGGCCATCGCGTGGGCCCACTCGATATCCAACGCCGCCTCCAGGCCCCATCCGAAATCGGCTTTGGGTGGGGCGCCGGTCGCATAGACCACATGGAAATTCGGAGCCAGAAGGTGGAACTGGTCCGAGAAAACCTGCAGATCGCTGGACGCAGTGGGGTAGTCAAAGGCGTCGACGATGGCGATCGCCTTCGCACCGCCGGCCGGGTTCGGGAGACTCGGATCAGTCGGGTTGCAGCCGGTCTGGGTCGACAACACCGATGTCAACCGGTAAACGCAGCCGAGCGAGGCCGGTGTTTCATAATAATACGAGGGGCCGGGTACGATCTCCGGGCCTTCTCCGCCCGATGGAGGATGGACGTTGTCCATGCCGCCGGCGAGAACGAAGATTTTCGTATTGGTGTGAGCGTACCGGCCGATGTGGTCGGCGTGTTCGATGCTCGTGTCGGGTATCAACACCTGGCCGCCGACCGGATCGGCCCGCCCGTCGGCGACCGGCAGCACTGTACCGGCTGTTGTCATGGCGATCGACAACAGCGGCAAAAGAAAGGTGCGTGGCTTCATCGTCTACCCCATCGATCTGAAGGTCTCTCAACACCCAGCAGATTCGGGTGATGTCTAAAAAAATCGTCATTGACGCGGAACGCTATGCGTCAGCAAGCATTGAACGTGATGATTTTGGAGGCAAGTTGATTCAAAATGAATCCGTTACTTTTAACTACGATTGCCTCATTCCCCTGAGTCCCCGCCACGTCGGGCGGGGCGCGCGCCGCTCCGTCCACGCGCGCTCGTGGAACGGGTCTGAAATGATGGATCCGGCACACTAGTGCTCCGGATCAAACAGATGATTCAGTGCCGACAGGGCCAATACCGCAGGCTGCTTTGGACCTCTCGAAATCAAGTGAATTATCTGAATGCATCTGAGCACTAGCTGGCGGCAGCGGGTCGCCGGGGTCGGCGGAACGAGGGCGGGCTGCGGCCGAAGAGTTCTTTATGGCGCTAGTTCGATTCGGTACCAGGGAACGGCCCCTATTGGCGCTCAACCGTCGTTACTCGGGCGATCGACGAACGTGTAAAATTGCCCCGAACCGGACTCCTGCTGGTAGCAAGGGCGCGCAAGTCCGGAATTGCCGTTAGGCCGGTGTCACCACGAAGCCGGCGCGTGGGAAATGCACGCAGACCTCGCCGATCGCGGGATTGCTGCGTCGGACGACGATCTCGTGAGCGCCCGACGTGACCAATTCACCGATGACCGGATCGCGCCCGGTATCGTCCGGAGTGACGGCGACCGCCTCGCCAGGCTTACGGTCGATGGGGTCTTGCGGGTCAACGGATGCTTCGGCGCTTGATGTCGTGGTCCTGGCTACCTCGAGGGCCTCCCCGGAGGTCATTCGGTTGCGCCGGCCGTGGCCGATAGCCGCGACCCGCCCGGCCCAACTTAGGAGCCTCGGAAAGCCGTCGAGCGGCGCCGCCGCCGATCCGAAGTTCTGTTGTAAGAACCAAACTGGATGATAGGCGGCAAGATCGGCAAGGCCCGCGGCAGAGCCCTGCAAAAATGAGCGGCCGTCGGCCAGCATCTGATCCAGCCAATCGAAATGCGCACGTAATTGATCGAGCAGGTTAGGGACCGCCGCTATCATCGCGGTGGGATCGATATTCCGGCCCGAGAACTTGGCCCGGTCTTCGAGAAACCCCTCGGGCAACGCATGAGGCCTCTTCGCGAAGGCGATGCCGACGACCGGGCTGAACATCGTCTTCTCCGCCCACCAGGCGAGCGCGTCCGCCGCGCCGCGGCCGGCGGGGTAAAAGCTCGGGCTGGGATGCCGGCGCTCGAGTTCGCGCATGATCAGTTGGCTGTCGCAATAAATGTCAGCGCCGATCTGCAGCACCGGTGTCTTGCGATAGCCCCCCGTCAGCGTCGTCAGGTCGGGTTTCGGCATGATGATGGGAATCTCGACCGACGCCCAATCCAAGCCCTTGAGCCCAAGACCGAGCCGAACTTTCTCCGAATAGGGAGAGATGTCGTAATGGTGCAAGATGATGCCGGTCATGGGAACGGGCCTCGATTGCGATGATGCGTTGTCATGGATATCAGCCGGGGGGACTCGGCTGGCAAGCGATGGATTTGGCTATGGGGTTTAGCTGAGCTAAACTTATCTCATGGTCAGACATTTCGCGCTGCTGGAGGCCTTCGTCGCCGTGGCTCGCGCCGGAAAGATGAGGCAGGCCGCTCTTGACCTCGCGCTGACGCCGGGCGCGGTCAGTCAACGCATTCGCCAGCTTGAGGAGGTGGCCGGACGCCGGCTCTTTACACGGAACCCCGCCGGTGTCGAGCTCAACCCTGCGGGCGAGGCCCTGTTCGCCGCGCTTGCCGAGCCGTTTCGTGCGATCGAGGCGGTTGATCGCGAACTTGACGCCCCGGCGTCGCGCCGCGTCACCGTCAGTACGATGCCGTCATTCGCGGCGACGTGGCTGGTGCCGCGGCTTGCGAGGTTCGCGCGGCGTCATCCGGATATTGAAATTGCCGTGGAGACGGGCGCCCGGCCGGTCGATCTGCAGCGTGAACCGATCGATCTGGCCGTCCGGCACGGGTTGGGAAAATATCCCAGACTTGAAGCAGCCTGGCTCATTGCTCCCGAACTTATCGTCGTCGCAAGTCCCCATCTTCTTCAAGACCGCGCTCCGCTCGAAAAGCCTGCCGATTGCCTGGCGTTTCCTCTGCTCCATGACTTCAACCGCCAGGACTGGCCGCTTTGGTTCGAAGCCCATGGTGTTGCCGCACCGGACTGCCGGAAGGGCTCGGCATTTTCGGAGAACCACCTGATTGTGCGCGCGGCTGTCGCGGGTCAGGGGCTGGCGCTCGTGCGTGATATTTATGCCGAGGACGACCTTCGCTCGAAGCGGCTGGTAAGGCCGCTCACCGTCAACTGGCCGGTGCAATTCGCCTACTACGCCGTGGCCACCTCCGAGGCCTTGCAAAAGCCCGCGGTTCGACGGTTCAGAGACTGGTTGATCGAAGAGGCGCAGCAGGAAATCTCATCGCTTACATCGCTCGCAACTTAACGACGCTGGGTTCGCCCATTGCCTAACGGCGCAACCACGTCGTTGCCGGACGACCTGGCGAAGGTCCCCTAACCGAGCCCATAGCCGCCACTCAGCCTCGGCGGCAGGAACCGCTCTTTATACCCCTTTCCGGTCGTTCGTTGACACCTTGACGGCGCCCAAGATGACGGTTCTCGTCGGCGGACTCCGCGTCCGGCGGTCAGACCGATGGGATTTCCTCAAAAGTCAAGTTCGCACCGGACTCGAACCATCGGTCCCGCCGAGAAAGAGACGGCCGTCGAGAGAGGCCCGCGGCCGACCATCGTCGTCTCGCGAGACGACCTGTGCTTGATGACCCCATCCAGCTTATCGGTCCGGTATCTCTCGTCGGCAACAGCCGAGAGACCTTTCACGAGAGCGGGACCGAGGGTTCGAATCCGGTTCCCTCCAGCAGAGAGTCAGCAACGAACCGAACCGCGGCTTGGGGTGCCGGACCAAGCCAGACAGGGAGCGGCGTCGGAGATGTTCCCCCAACCGGCGCCGGCTCTTTCCCCGGTTTTGCAGCCGGGTAGCGCGACTGACGGTTGGTTTGCCGAGCGCTGTTTCTCTGAGCTCAACCCGCAGGCGCCGTTTCTGCCGAATTGGCACATCGAGGTCATCGCCGCCAAGCTTATGGCCGTGCGCGAGGGCAAGATCCGGCCATGAGCTCTCGGGGGCCTCCGCGTTCTAGTCCTCGGCGTAGACCCCGCCGCAATCCGGCGACCAGTGCCGGCTCCCGGCACCGGCGCAACCGCCTGCGCGCCGGCGACGTCTGGGTGGTGGGCAGCCGGCGATATCGCGCCAGACAATGGCGCTCGCCCGTCCCGCAATCCGAGAGAAAACTTTTTCCTAAGTGTGAACTACCTCACACCTCTCAACGGGTTCCTGAGGGATCCTGCTTGAGGATGGGTGGGTACTCATCTGGCGAATGCCGGCTTAACTGCCTGTCCACGAAACTGGCAGTAGGCCAGGGCCGCGGTGAACACGTTCGAAGCGGCCCTGGCGTAGCGCGGAATTAAGGGGATGCTTTAACGATGCCAACCATCACAGATATTCTCACGGGACTTCCCGGCGCGGGCGGATGCGACTTCCGCTCCTCCACGGGGGAACTCTTCTACGTTGAATTCTCTGGAAACTTCTCCAAAACCGTTCCTCTTTCGCCGGCCCACACCGTAATTGGCACCGGATACACGAACCCGGAAGACATCGAACTCAGCGCCGATGGCGTCCATGCCTACATCACGGAACGCTCCGGCGACCTGGTAAAGGTAAGCCTGTCGACCCCGAATCGCGCCTCCGCCACTGTGATTGCGAGCGGAATGACGGCGCCACAGCAGATGGCACTCGATGAGGCGCACGATACCGCCTACGTTGTGGAATTCGCTCCAACCGGACATCTCTACCAGATCAACCTGACCAGCGGCACGAAGACGGCGATCCCGGTGACCCTGAACAACGCTGTGGGTCTCGCTATCACTTCCGACCGCCAGTACGCCTATGTAACCGAGCAGACACCCGGCCGCATCATAAAGATCCGCCTCAGCGACGGGTTCGCCACAGTCATCGTGACCGGTCTAACCGCGCCGTTCTTCCTGATCTGGGGAGATCCGGCCGAAGCATCTCTCCTGGTTGCCGAGCGCGATCCCGCGAACCGCGTCACCCGTGTAGATCTTTCCACGAACACGACAAGTCTCGTGGCCGGCGGCTTTTCCTCGCGGCCCGGCGCGATGGCGCTGATGAGCCCGTCCCGGATGCTGGTTCACGGAGAAACGACGCTCTCAATCGTCGATTTCCTGCCGTTCCTCCCAGCCGGGCCATTGTTCATGGGCTTCGGCTTCATCCCGTTCGACAAAGTGATCCAACCGCCGGGTCCGAACGAGGGCCTGGCCGATACTACTACCCCCGTCCCGCCACACTACTTTTACCAGGTGAAGGACACGCCCTTCGGCGGAACCCTGCCCATCATGATCAACTACCCGGCGGCCACGGCTCTGGGTGCGACTCACTACAGGATCACGGTCGACGGCGTGATTCGCTTCGACTCCTGGACGGACGAAGAGTGGAACGGCGTTACGTTCGTTCCTGTAACCACCTCGACAGTTGTGGTGAACTTTCAGCCGGGATTCTATCCTGTCCGGACTTCTCCATTTCTGTTTATAAATCCGTCGTTGGGCAGCCTGCTGGATTCAACCGGACTCAGCAACGCCGTTCATACTCTGGTGGTGGAGTTCGTAAGACCGAATCCCGTTCCGTTTGTCCCGAGCCCGATTGTGCTGGCTACAACGCCACCAGTGAAGTTCCGCGTGGATAACAACCCCTGTAGGGCCGCGCTCGCGGCGCCGAAGGTCGGAATCAATGTGGCCGACGCCTGCGGCATCTTGCGTTACGTTCTACCCACCGACACGGTGACCATGGTTTTCACGGCAAGCCATCCGAACAACTTTGCCGACTATTCATTCGGTCTGATTCGCGGTCACAACACTCCGCCGCCTCCCGTCATCGTCGGGGCCACCAGTGGGCAGGTAAGCGCGGCCACCAACCCTGGAACGATTACTGGTACGGTCGCGAATCTTCTTGGCCCCTCCTGTGTTGTCGGCGGCATGGCAGCGTTCGCCGAATCCCTCTATGTTGCGGCAAGGGCCAACAGCGGCTGGTCACGCCAATCCCAGTACGACGCTTCCGATCTCCAAGCGTTTACATTGGCTCACTAAGGGTGGAACCCTTAACGGATCGATAGCTGTCGCGAAGTCCCCATGTAACCAGCGGCGGCCGAGCGCCGCTAACCTGCTGAATTATATGCTAAACGTCGTACTGGGGTCACGCCATAAAACAGGCAGGATAGCACGGTAAGCAGGACCGAATCAGGAACACGCTCACGGCAACAGCCGGTTTAACGTGCAAAAATCCAAGACTTCTGGAAGGTTTTCCTTCCCTTGCCCGGTCAATGGACCCGGGACCCAAAACGAGGCTCATGCCAACCAGAGTTGCGCTCGCTGCGGAGGACCCGGTGGGCCCCTACGGCCAGTCCCCCGGGCCCTTTCTGCTGGCGGAAGCATCCTTAAGCATGCTTCTGCGTGCGTCGCTGGTCGCTAGCCAATGCGACGGGGGGCGACCGCAGCCCATTGAACAGCTCGCTTCTGCCTTCCTGCTGCGTGTAGTCGGGGTTCTTGATCTTGAGCCAGCGGACACGTAGCGCGTAGGGATCGGCGAGACGCTTGGCGGCAATGCCTTTTAGGTCGTGGGTCTGAGTGAGTTCGAAGAATTGGCACCCTCTGCCAATGACCGATAGCGCCTCGGTAACGCTGGGCGTAAGCGCACCTATAGACAAGCGGCAAAAGCGAGCTACTTCGATCTCGGCGTCGAGCAGCGCCGAGCCGACAGCTCCCAATTGAACTTGCCTGGGAAAGGCGCATCTATGTAACCGCCCCGAGCGCAAAAAGTCCGTCCCCCGGACCCCCGACCCCGCATGGCTTTCCCCCAGCTAATGCGGGCGCGCTCGGGGCAGCAGAAGCGTGCCCCTTTTTGTAAAGTTCGTCAGGTCTCCCCGGTGCACTCGCGGACATTTCGTTGACCGCTGTAACCTCGCTGCAACAGTGTGGTAACAGTGACGCGGGCTACAGTTTGCTTTAAAAACCCCTGGTATAGCGCCGCCCCGTCGTGAGCTTGATCCCATATCTCCAGAATGCCGAATCTTGACCTCACCGATGATGAGCATGAGTCGGTTGGCAGAATGCTCCGCAGACGCTCACGGCGCTCGCTGAGCGGCAAGGAGCGCAGGTCGGCGCCATCGGCCCACAGAAGGTCGAAGGCGACATAGGCGGGCGCTCGCGTGACATCTGAGGAGCTCGGAGAACTGTGGCCGGCCGCTGTCGTCGTCTGCGATCACCTCGCCATCGAGAATGGCGTCGTCAAGGTCGAGCAGAGCGGCAAGCGCGGCGCCGAGCTCGTCAAAGCGGTCGAGGTGGTTGCCGTTGCGCGAGATCAAGCGGCAGCGGCGATGCTCGAGATAGGCGAGGGCGCGGAAGCCATCGTACTTGAAGTCGAAGAGCCAGTCGGGATCGTCGAACGGCTCTTGCGCCGGGTCGGGATGATCGGCTGCACGCTGTGGCAGTGTCACTCAAAAGCCTTGTTTTCGAGATTTAGAGCCTCACCAAAAAGTCCGCATCCCTATAATCATTGACAACCACCGGCCGCTTTCGGAACGGTCAGCAGACCTTGCCATGGCAACCACGCAGCTTCCGGGTTATGCCCCATATCGACCATTGCGGCTGCACGGCGTTGCATCAGTTCGATGCCGGCCCCGTCCGGCGCCGCGACGTAGTAAAGCAGGCTGCCGTTGACGCCGCGCTCAGCTCGACCGGGCAGCTCATGCCTTTGGCGCGCAGTTCGGCGCAGAGGGCTTCAAGATCGCCGCGGTACAGAAAGCCGAAATGGTTGTTGCAGCTCCTTCGGCTATTATTCAGGGTGCCTCTGGCCCACAATGATCGAACAGGTGGCTGGACTGCAGGCGGGGATCCTCGGCCACGAGTCAACATTTCTGATCTGCTAGTCCAGCCGCGCCAGAGAGGCTGCGCCACCGCGAAAACGGTGTCGGATGCTGGGCACTCTTGAGTTGGCGGTCGGCGGCATTACTATGCTGAGCGGTGGCATAGATCGACCAATATCAAATGCTGCTGTTCGAACGGAGCGGAACCGTGGCCAGCATTTTCATCAGCCATTCGAGCCGGGATAACGAACAGGCCGTCAAGGTCCGCGACTGGCTCGTCGCCAATGGCTGGCAGGACATCTTCCTCGATCTTGATCCCAAGCGCGGCATCGTCGCCGGGCAGCGCTGGAAGGACGCGCTGCAGCAGGCGGCGCATCGCTGCGAGCTCGTTCTCGCGCTCGTCTCTCCGGCGTGGCTCGCCTCGGGCTGGTGCAAATCGGAGGTCGACGCCGCGCGGCTGATGGGCAAGAAGATCATCGTCGCGCTGATCGGGGCCGACAAGGCGGCGGTGCCGCCCGACCTGACCGACGAGCAGTGGATCGATCTCCTCGGCGATCCGGCCGGCCACCGCCGGCTCCGCGAAGGGCTGAAGCGTGCCGGGCTCGACCCGTCGACCTTCGCGCTGCCGCCGGGGCGTCGGCCCTATCCCGGCTTCGCCTATTTCGAGGAGGGGGACGCTGCGATCTTTTTCGGGCGGGACGCCCAGATCGTGCGGGCGCTTGATCGTATGCGCGGCCTTGTGCGCGTCGGGGTCGACCGGATGCTCGTCATCCTGGGGGCGTCCGGCTCCGGCAAGTCGTCGTTTCTGCGCGCCGGGCTCAGACCTCGCCTGCAGCGTGACGATCGGGCTTGGTTGACCTTGCCGGTGATCCGTCCGGAGCGTGCCGTCATTTCCGGCGAGTTCGGGCTGACGCGGGCGCTGTTCCAGACGATGAGCACCGCTTCATTCGCCGAGCAAATTCGCCGGCGCGATCTGCCGCGCGGCCGCGCCGACATCCAGGCCTTTGTCACGGAGCGCGAGGACGGGCTGTCGACAATTCTTGCCGGGTTGCGCGAGATCGCGCAGGCCCCCGGCCCGTCCGGGGAACAGACGCAGCCCCCGACAGTCGTTCTCTCGCTCGACCAGGGCGAAGAGTTGTTCAATGCCGAGGGAAGCGGCGAAGCCGCGCGGTTCATCGAGATTTTGAGGCGGACCCTGGCGGCCGATCAGCGGGTGCTCGCCCTGGTCGCGATTCGCTCGGATTCGTTCCCGCTGCTGCAGAACGAGACGAGGCTGGCGGCGCTATCGAAGGATACCTTTACGCTCGACATGATGCTCGAAGGGTCATACCGAACGGTCATCGAAGGCCCGGCACACCTTGTCGATCCGCCGCTCAAAATCGACCCGCAACTGGTCGACGCGCTGCTTGAGGACATCTCGGGGCAGGACGCGCTGCCGCTGCTCGCCTTCACCCTGGCGCACCTTCATGAGCATTACGCAGTTGATAACGAGATCAACTTCTCGGGGTACGAGAGGCTCGGGCGGCTGAAAGGGGTGATCGACACCAGCGTCCGCGAAGCGCTCGAAGCCGGGGTCGCACGCGGCGAGTTGCCGCGCGATGCCGATGCGCAGCTGGCCCTCGTGCGGACGGCCTTCATCCCGCATCTTGTGCAGGCCAACGCGGCCGGACAGTTCGTTCGCCGCGTCGCGACGATCGACGAGATCCCGGCCGAGGCGAAGCCGGTGATCGGCCGCTTCGCCGAGCAGCGTCTCCTGATCCGCGACCGGCGACGGATCGCCGGGCAGGACGCCGAAATCGTCGAGATTGCCCATGAGGCGCTACTGCGGCAGCCGCCGCTGAGCCGGTTGCTGGAGGAGAACCGGGACTTTCTGGTCTGGCGCGAGCGGCTCGGCCAGGCACGGACGGCCTACGAGGCCAACGAGCGCGGCTTGCTGACCGGCCGGGAATTACGGATTGCGCGAGATTGGTTGAGCCGGCGAGCGGAAGGCGACATCCCGGCAGGCGACCGTGCACTCATCGCCGACAGCATCGCGGAAGACGACAAGCGCATCGCCGAGGAAGCCGAGCGCGAACGCCAACGTCAGCAGGCCGAACTGGATGCCGCCAATGCCCGAGCACAGGCGGCACAAGAGCGAGCCGCCGCATCGCGGCGTCTTGTCCGGTATGTGTCTGCCGGTTTGGTTTCGGTGGGCGTCCTTCTCTTAATTGCGATCGGAGCGGGATTCTACGGCTGGAAGCAGGAACGGCTTGCGAAGGAACAGCGCGACGAAGCGCTGCGCCAGACCGCGATGGCCGAAGCCGGTCGGCTGGCAGCGCAGGCGAATCTGTTGCGGGAGGGCGGCGGCCCGATAGATAAGAGCGTGGTGCTCGCCGCGGAGGCGGTAAGGCTACTGCGAGGCATTGGCAAACGATCGCTGGATACCGACCTGGCACTGCGCCGCGCCCTGGCTGTCATGCCGCGCCGGGTGGGCGAATTCGATCTTCCCTACGGCTGGAAACCGGAGACCATCGGAGGAGGCGGCTACGTCACATTGCGCGGCATAGCCGATCAGGTTTCGGTTCTCAAGCTTCCCGGAGGCGAATCCGTCGGTTGTAACCTGAATGAAATTGAAAAAGACCGCTCGGCTAAAGGGTCGGCGAAACCTGCTTTTGTAACGACGGCAACCCCGAGCGGCAGCTTTTGCGCGACGGAAACCGAAAATACGGATCGGGAATGGGCTATTGACCTCTGGTCGTCCACGCCGCTCACACATATTGCCAGCGTAGCGCATACCGGCGGCTCGCATGTTCAGCTCGCGCTCAGTGCCGATGCGGAATTCCTCGCCATAACGGACAGCGCACAATCGGGGAAGGCCGCCGCCGGCGCGTACAGGATCTGGTCCCGTTCGCGGGGTACCGACGTCATTCAGCAGGACGGCGCCGAATTTATGGCCTTCAGCCCCGATGGAAAGCTGTTTGCGGCGACGAACGGCATCTGGCGCCTGCCCGAAGCCAATGAGCAAAAATCCGCGCAGGTTCTTGCGTGGCCCGAAAGCCCTTGGCGCCTCGCTTTCAGCAGCAGCGGCAGCCGTCTCGCCATACGACGCACCGGGAAGAGCAAGGTTGAGGTCTGGAAACTGGATGGCGTTCAACCGAAGCAACTGGACGATAACGGCAACACGCCACCTGAAGGCATCCTGTTGGCCGTCGATGACAACGGACGCTTCATTATACTCCGGTACGGAAATGGAACGATACTTTGGGACCTGCAAGATGGAATGGAGCGCGCGCGTCTTCCGGTCGGGGGTTCGGTTGCCGCGTTCAGCGGCCGTGAGGCGATCGTTCTCGCCGAACAACTTAAAAATGACGATAATTTCCTTATGGTACTTGCCTTCGAACCGATGGGATCCGCATTGGCCGGCATCGATGCTGATCCGGGCGACCAGGTTCTGTGGCTCGGCTTTGACGGCCAGTATTTGCGCATGCTCCTCGCTTCAGACAAGACAATGCGACTCACGTCCTGGAATTTCAGTGACGGCGCTACCGTTGCGAATTTCAGCGTCGGTATCTCCGAGCGGGCCAAGTGGGCGATCAGCACGGGCGGGCGACGTGTCGCGATCGGATTGCCAAGCCGCGTCGTTATTGGTGACGATAGCACTGATCGGAAAGAATTCGCAACGATTGCGGCGCCTGATGCGATCGCGCTCAGCGCGCGGGGCGATGTCGTTGTGGCTGCCGTTCAAAATATCGTGCAAGCGTGGAATCTCGATACCGGCGAGCATTGGACGCTGCCACCGGTAGAAGCGAAAATACTGGATCTGCGCATTTCCGACGACGGCCGATACGTCCTCGCTGTTGCGAGAGCCCCCGGCGGGGAATTACGTTCCGGACACGCGTACCAGCTGGTCCGATGGTCTCTGGCGAAAGAGACGGAGGCGATAACGGTTCCGCTCGCGCACCATCTCGACCCGCCCGAGCTCAGGTGTCTCGTCAGCAACGACGGCAGCAGCATTGTTCTATCCAGCAGTCAGCGGATTGATATCGCAGCGGCTGCTTCACCTCTCGACAGCAGCGATATTAGAGAGAGTTGCGCGCCGACCATCATTGGGCGCACGCTGCGAGGGGATATCGACGGAGGATCACTAATCGTCACCGATACGCAGCTTGGTCAGCCAATCGCGCGTCTCGAACATTCCAAAAACATCAGGCTCGCAGAGCTGAGCCCAGACGGGCATTATGCCGCGACATCCGATCAATACGGCACCGTGCGGGTCTGGGCACTCGACGCGGGCGACCTGATCGCACAGGCTTGTACTCGACAGCCTCGTCTGCTCGACTCCGGTGATTGGGGCTACATGCCATCGGGCATAAGAGTCGATGCATGCGGCCGGAACCGTCAGTAAAGAGGCGAAATGAAATAGTGCCTGTAAATTGTCGCTGCGGTGCCGAACCTAGCCCCGAGTTCAGCTATGCTATCGCAAGAACTCACCCTGCTTTAAATTCAGCGAGCCTCGCTGTCAGGTTGCTGCTGGGCACCGGCGCGCGGCAACTAAACGAGCTTGAGTACTCGATCATCGACGCTTGGTGCCATCGTCAGCCACAACGCCCAGATCCTCGATGTCGACGCGCTCGAGATCACCCCGAGGGCCGAATAAAAAAGATCATCATTTTTAATGATCGAGCCACACTGCGGTCGGAAACCACAGGGTTTTCGACGAAACCGGTCAGCCCACGGCGCAGCGACTTCACTCGTCAAATCGAGACCGACAACACAATCAATTCTAAAAAGGACCTCGAAAAGGACGATGTGCAGGCCGACACGATAGTGGAATCGGGGAAGGCTGACACGGCTGGGTGAGATGAGCGAGGAATACGCCCAGCCGCTGCACCGGGGTAGTGACGGCAGCATGTACACAAGGAAAGCGCGCGCAACACGGGAAACCCCAATGCGTGATCAGGGATGATCAACCGGACGCCCGTGAGGGACAGGCCGGGCGCACTGGGGTGGCGGAGAGGCTCGTAGTAC
>Ga0306926_10002344_pt1 | contig 19315 bp, 13 predicted proteins | sample flu12Cox44000178_FD_203759 | JGI IMG/M metagenome (GOLD analysis project Ga0306926, IMG submission 203759) | Lab enrichment of tropical soil microbial communities from Luquillo Experimental Forest, Puerto Rico - flux8day.12C.oxic.44.000.178 (v2)... | ecosystem: Environmental > Terrestrial >... | reverse complement strand
ATCGTGGGCCGAGGGTCGCAGTATTTTCTCCGCAATCGCAAGGACGTTTTCCGTACATTCCTCTATGCCTCGCGCGATTACAAGATCCACAGATTGGTTTCTGCTGAACGCCCGAACGCGATGCAATCGAACAGGTCGACACCATCGATAGAGATCGCGCCGCATTCGTTTCCCGACGCGCGTTTGTGATCGTTAACTCCCGAACTGTCGGCAATCCGGAAGTTATCGCCAAGATCCTGATTAGCGCCGTAACCGGACTGAGTAGAATTCTCATTGCTCCTTGAAACGGAGTATCCCTTTACACGCGTTCAGTCTGTCGGGTTTTGAGATCGGTAGAGTGAGAAGAGGACTCATAACTATCAGTCTTAAGATGATGCTGTGGTTTGGACATTCGCGGATTTCTGTAAAAGGTACGAGAATTCGGGTCTGGGGCATGAAAAACGTTGCTCAGCATTGAGCGGGGTTACTTCCGAGTAGCCCGCCACTCGCCAATGATTGAGGACATCAGAAGCCGCGCAAGAGAAAATCTTTCGCGCTCCCCAGCACTTTCTCTCGTATCGCGGGATATGACAGCAGACGAGCAATTTCAATTGCCCTATCATTGTTGAAAAGATGGCAAAAGAAAGCTGTTAATAGATCACGAAGCCGCTGAGTGTCACCTGCGATGCTTGCCAGGTGAAGTTCTCTGACGTCGGGATCGTTGTCTTGTATCCTTTCGGCAAAGTCACTTTCACCGTGTAGTTTTGTCCCAAAGTCCAACCTCTAGTTAGTGGAAAGAAGTAAAGGCCGGTACCGTCAGTGGTAGCAGTAGCGGCTACCGTGCTCGAGGAATCCAGCACGCTGACGGTAGCTCCGGCAAGCGGCACATTGCTGGAATTCACCACGTAGCCCATCACCGGATCTGGCCAGAGGTTTGCGCCCAAGCTCTCTTGTAAAGCCTGCGTGTCGGTAACCAGGACTGCTGCGGCCGATGACGTTATGTGTTTGCCGTTTTGCGCGTTGATCTCGTTGTTCATGGCACTGAGGATGTTGGTCGCAGTCTGGTTATCGCCCGAAGAAATGTAAGTCTGAGCTTCAGCGAGTTTGCTGGTAAGCGAATTCGAGATTCCGGAATTATCTATCGCCCCGAGTGTTCGGAAGGAGCCAATCACGTTTGTGATGCCGGCAATCGTAGCCTTAACATTCACATTCACCGAGGTCGTGTGGGTGAGTGCACCGGAAGTGCCGGTGACGTGCACGGTGTAAGATCCGGCTGTCACTGACGGGCCGAGACTCACTGTCAGAGTTGAAGTCGTTGACCCACCGTTTGGTGGAGTTACAGGGTTCGCGTTAAAGCTCTCCTGGAAGCCGCTTGGCCCCGATGCGGTCAATTTCACCGCAGACGCAAACGTGTCAATCGACTTCTCTGTGGTTGACGAAGTCCCCGACCCGCCAACTGCAATGGTGACGGGGGATACTGCACTGATAGAGAAGTCGGGTACGAGCACGGTAAATGAAGCGCTACTCGAGTTATTGCTTGTGTCGGGATCGAATGGCGACGCGTCTGACACGCTGGCCTGATTCATTACTGTGCCGCGACTCGCCCCTGCGTTTACCGTTCCTTTGATGGTGATCGTCTGCGAGTTATTCGCCGCGAGTGTGCCGTAGCTCACGACTAGAAACCCGCCTTGGCTTGAGCACGCAGCCCCACCTGAGGCGGTACAGGAAACTAAAGTCAAAGCCGTTGGCAAAAAATCTGCAAAGGCTATGTCATTTGCGGTGTCTGGGCCGAAGTTCTTGAGGGTGAGCGTGTAGGTTACCGTGTCGCCAGCCTTCGCGGTGCTCGGCGAAACGGACGTGGTCAAGCTCAGGTCAGCTATAGGAATCGCTTCGTATGCACCGATGTCCGGTGTGCCCTTGCGTGGTACGCCGCGCTGATCAGTTGGGAGAATGGTGTTGAGGCTGGAATCACCGGCACCGATAGCTGGGCTGCCAGAGAGCAATGCTATGGTCGGGGTGTCTCCAGTCGTGTTGAGTTTCGGCGACGAATCTAGAAGCGGATCAGACATCACCACCACGCTTGGGCAGCCGCCGTTGTTCACGATCAGGTTGCCCGCCGATCCATCTGTGCCGACTGATCCGCTGACGATGCACTCATTGGTGCCGTTATTGCCAGCGATGATGGTGTTTTCGAGTACAAATGTGGTCGTCTCGCCATCATTCATGACTTCGACGCCCGCACCTGAACCCGTTCCCTGGTTGCCGCTGATCGTCACGTCTTGAATGGTCATTGAACCGTTGCGTGAAAAGATCGCGCCACCGGCGTCGGCCCCGGAGTCAGCGCCGTCCCCTCCCCCAAAGCCGTGTCCAACGAAATTGTTGTAAAACGTGCTGTTTTCAACCACGACGGTGCCGCTGTCGTTGAAGATTGCGCCTCCTAAAGCCCCTCCGCCACCACCGTAGAAACCATTACCTTTCCCGCCGAACCCACCACCACCCCCGCTCCCCCCGCCTGAAAGACACATGGGATTACCGGCGCCTCCACCTCCGCCGCCGAAGCCTCCGTGGCCTCCATGTCCGCAGTCGAAGCCCGCCTCGGGTGTGCCACCGCCAGCACTACCACCGCCTCCACCGAAGTCGCCGTTGCCTCCACTGAGGGTCCCCGATGCGCCTCCGCCTCCCCCGCCGTATTTTCCGCTGCCGCCATTTCTGCCGCCGGCCAGCGACGTTGAGCTGAACCCTCCTCCACCTCCGCCCCCGCCTGGGCAGGATGCGTCGTGGCCATCCGACTGCTCATCTCCTCCAGTGCCTCCGCAATCAAAGCCACCGGGACCTGGAATTCCCAAGCCGCCCCCGTTTCCTCCTGAAAAAACTGTTCCGCCTCCGCCGCCACCGTCGAGATCACATGCGAATCCGGTAGTACAGTCAAATGCGCTCCCATTCCCGCCGTTACCTCTAGCTCCGCCGCCCCCACCTCCCGCATATGACGGTGAGGACGAATGACCGCCTCCGCCCCCAAAGCCACCGCCGCCGCCGCCGATACCATTGACACCGCCATTTCCACCCGTGGCTCCGTTGCTGTCGAATGTACTATTTGAAACAGTCAGGCCTGGCGAGTCGGCGGCACTGGGAATCTTGCCGATATAAATGGCGCCCCCTGCACCGAGCCCGCCGCCTCCCCCATCAGCGCCATCACCGCCCTTGACATTGAAGCCTTTAATGTAAACGTGCTGGAGGGTCAGGTTACCGGTACCCGAGTAAGTAGTACCAGCGACCACACCGACGGTCGGAGTAATCGAGGCAAAGCCCACAGCGAACAAGCGGGAGTTTCCCCCGCCCGTCCATTGCAATGTCGCGCCGTTGCCTACAATGGTGATGCTCTTGAAGATGATGGGCGTTGCCGTTGGCCCGAACGCATTATGCGCGTCTCCATCCCAGAACCTGTTGAAAGAGTACGTGGTGCCGCTCTGCAACAATATAGTGTCCCAAGCGCCGGAAGCGTCCGTGCATCCCGTGTTGTAAGTTGTGTCTGGGTCAGTCGAGCCGATCGCAACGTTGCCGCCGAACTCTGTCGCATAGATGGCCTCTCGAAGAGAGCACTTAGTTGAGTCGGTATTGTCCTGTAGCGTTGTCGTGACATAGATCTGGGCCGTGCTGTATTGCGGGAAAGCAAAGGTCGCCAAGATAGCTGCTAGGAGAACCCACCGACCGAGGCGTGGTTGCGTTCTTGAGGTGCCGTAGGTTTCGCGAGCAAGATTCGAATAGTTCAGGGAATCAGAGCTTAATTGGCGATCAAGCAGATTCATGAAACGGGCACGGCTAGCACGCACGGCTAGGAAAGTCTCCATTGAGGCACTCCTTGCATCCGAGTTTGGGCCGTCACAAAGACACACGGGTCACCCTCACCTGAGCTTCTCTGCGAAACGAGACCCTCGGGAAGTGCGTAGTCTGAGGTCCTCGGCTTCTAACTATAAAATCGGAAACGGCGGGCAAAACACGACAGGAAAAAGTAAAAAAGTTATTGAGGGGATGGGCCAGCAAGTTGGCGGGCGACTTGGGATTTCGGGTGGTCCGGGCCTAGAGTTTTTCCTAAGTGTTCCACAGCTGAGTCGAAGGCAGTATGAGCTTCGTCAGCTCTTCCTTCAGCTTGGAGAGACTTGCCGAGTTCTAAATAAGCAGCGCCAACGTGACATGAGAATGTCCCCTCTGGAGCTGCCGCTTGCAGTACTGTCACAGCCTTGGCTGCATCTGCGGCAGCCCGGGCTGCCTGCTGTCCTTCCAGCTCAATGGTCGCACGGCGAAGAAGCACAAAAGGCAGCAGATCGGACCCCGACCCGCCAGCTTTGATCGCGCCTTGTATCGTATTGACGGCTTCGTCTGCAAACAATTGTGCCTGTTTCTGATCTCCTTTCTCTGAAGCTAACAGCGCTTGTTCCGAGGCTAGGAGCCCAAACCACTGATTACCGGGAGAGAATTTCTCGCGGAGCATTGGCTCCAGCTGTGTCAACATTATTTCTGCGCGATTAAAATCTCGCTGATCGAGATAAATTAGTGCGCGCACACTCAGAGATCGGTAGATCGCAAACTGGTCTCCCATTCGTCCTGCCTTTTCGAATGCCCTACCTGCATAGTCGGCTGCATCTCCGAGACGACCCAAAGTCCGCAAGGTTATGGCGTAGTTGTTGAGGATCACAGGCGGAACGGTCTCCTCCGTTTCCCCGGCCCGGTGTATGTCGATGGCACGCCGAAATAAAGTCTCGGCTTCGACAGGCCGCCCGAGTTTCTCCAGTGCCAATGCCCAGTCGTTGAAAAGCACTCCGGCGGTCTGAGTTTCATCTCGTCCCAAGGACACTACCAACGCGTTTACATTTCCAAACACTCGACTCGCCTCGTAGTTTTGCCCCGCCACGCGGTAGGCTTCACCTAGGTCCATCAAAGTCAGCATTTCCGCCCAATCGGAATCAAAAGGGGATTCTTTCAGGATTTCCCGCGCGGCTTCCATGCGAGCGACCCCCGCGCGCCCATCGCCCCGCTCCTGCGCAACGTCGCTCCCTGTTCGCAGGCAGTCCACGCGGGCAATGGCAAATTGGGGATCGGCAGGAAGCTCGCGCCACCCCTCCTGGAACATGGACTCCGCGCGCTCCAGTTCGCCGTCTCGCGTCAATTCGCTCGCTAGATTGCAGGAGGCTGCGGCCCGGACTGCTGGCTCGCGCAGCGCCCGCGAGAGCGTGTAAGCTTTCTCCAGGATTTGCCGAGCTTTGGCGTTCTGCTCTTGAATAGAGTATTGCAGACCGATGCTCGCCAGCAACTCCACGCGATTCTCGTCCGCTCCATGCTGCCGCGAGAGAATTTTCTCTGCATGGCCGAGCAACTCATTGACCGTGAAAGGTTTGCCCGATGGCGCTGCATCAGAAAGCAGAAATACGTTAAATTCGTTGATCGCCTGGACACGACTAAGCTGTCGCAGTGCGAAGTCGCGCTGCCGACGGGCCGCTCGAGTCTGTAACAGAACTCCAGTAACGCCAGCGATGGCAACAATCAAAGCAAGTAACGCGAGCGCAACTGCTGTCCGATTGCGGTGCACAAACTTAGCCATGCGATATGCCAGCGTGTCCGGTCGGGCGCTGATCGGCTCATGCTTTAGGTAACGCTGAAGATCGTCTCCCAGCGCAGTAACTGAGGTGTAGCGTTCGGCAGGGTTCTTCTTCAATGCTTTGCCGATAATCGTGTCCAGGTCGCCGCGAAGCTGGCGCCGGAGCCTCTCCGGCGTGGTGGAGCGCTTTTCCGCGGTTGATGCAATGTCTCCCAATTGGATTACATCCGAAGCACGCGGCGCCTCACAGTCTACAATTGCCTTGACAAGCTCTGCTGCTGAATGCGGACCCTGGCCAACCGTATGCTGCCCAGTCAACACCATGTACAGCAACACACCCAGCGCATAAACGTCTGCCGCTGTCGTAATGGCTCCGCCCGTAACTTGTTCAGGCGCCGCAAACTGCGGAGTCAGCGCCCCGGCACCTTCTGCGGTAAGCAACGTCGGCGAAAAGGGGGTCGCGTCATCCGCAAGCAGCTTTGCAATCCCAAAATCCAGCAGCTTTACCTGGCCATCATTTCGGACGAGCACGTTGGAAGGCTTGATATCACGATGGACGATCAGATTGGCATGTGCCTGTGCTACTGCGCTGAGCACATCGAGGAAAAGCTTGACTCTTGCGTTCACATCGAGCCTGTGGCTGTCGCAGTATTCGTCGATCTGCTCTCCTTCTACATGTTCGAGAACGAGATATGGTTCACCATTCGCAGTCACGCCCGCATCGATCAGTTCTGCGATGTGGGGATCGGCAAGACGGCCGAGAATCTTTCCTTCGCGCTTGAATCGCTCAGCTCCGCCCTGTGCAACCACAGCGAAATTCAGAAACTTCACCGCTACTCGTCGCTCGAAGCGCCCATCGCAACGCTCTGCTAGCCACACGCTGCCCATCCCGCCTTGACCAATTCGTGAGATCAATCGGTACGCGCCTACGGTCCGGGCTGTTAAAGGCCGCTCCTTCACCGGCTCGAGAGGCCCTCTTTCAAGGAAGTGCTCCTGATTGACAAGGCCATACTCTTTCAAGAGGTCTTGCAGCAGGTCGGCCAGTTCGGGCCTTTCAACTCGAAATGACTGGAGCCAAGCCGCCCTCTCCTGCTCAGTAAGCGAGAGCACGTGGTCCAGGTAAGGACTGATTTCCTGCCAGCGTTCCGGACTCAGTGTGGACATGACGCTCTTCAGATTTCCAGATCCGCGCGAAGACTGTGGTGAAGGTAAATACGCGCCTTCTCCCACTGTCGCTGGACGGTCCGTTCAGAAATGCCCTTCATAGCCGCGATTTCGGCGAAGGTGAACCCACAAAAAAATCTTAGATCAACGATTTCCGCTAGTTCTGATTCAGCCTTGGCGAGCTCGTCTAATGCCTCGCTCACTTCCGTGAGCTTGCGATCGTCGACCGCATTTTCGGCTCCGGTTTCCAGCGACGTAATGTGGAATTGACCGCCCCGTTTTTGAGCGTGACGGTTTCGAGCATAATCGATGACCAGCCCGCGCATCACGCGTGCGGCATATCCCATGAATCGCGCTTGGTCGGGAAAGGAAGTGCCTTCCTTCGCAGCGATCTCTAGATATGCTTGGTGCAAAAGGGTTGTAGCGCCCAGGGTCACCGGAACACCCTGCCGACCCAACTCGCGCCTCGCCATCTGACGCAGCTCCGAGTAAAGTGCGTCGAATAGCGCATCCGCAGCCGCACGATCTCCTAGGTCAGCCGCAGAAATCAGCGCTGGAATCGAGGAGGCCAAATGGCCCTCCCTATTGCAGTGGGGACAAAGATGTTTGCAAAACAGTCTCGCAATTTACGAAAGGAGTCAAGAAAGCAGCGGACAAATCTCAGGCCGAAATCCTACACCGCGTAAGCGGCTTAGAGCACTAGCTTGACAAACGCCGCTACTGCCGTATCCCCTGGGCGGGTATCATCCGCCCCTCGTTCAGCGATCAGCTAGACTGCCTACCTCAGAGCGAGTAACTCCTCTTCGATTGGACGGCCAGTAGTCTCAGCCTGCTTCCATTTCCGATACACGTTCGCGACCGCGAGCGTCCAGAACGGAATCAAATCAGCTCCGGGTACGAGTTCAGCGATCAACGAAGGAAGGAACTCCCAGTGCCAACCGAGGAGCCGCACTAAAACTATGGCAGCGAGGAAGTCCAAGACGTCATCCAATGGCGATATCGCACCCTCTGCAAAAAGAGGAAAAGCGATGATTTGTAGCGCATCGGCTGTCACCGCCAACATCATCGCGGCGCGAAAGCGCGAGCGGGGTGAGGCCAGGAACGATTCGTCGGACATCGTAATATTGCTCATGGAATCCATTTTAGCAAAAAACGCTCACCGACGCGCATGAGCCGAATTTGTGTCGTCGGCACTCAGGCGATAGCATCTTCGAATGAATGCTGAGATCTTACTTGGCACTTCGTCTTTTACAGCTGCAGGCTGGGCAGGCTCTTTCTATCCACGAATGAAATCGGCCGATTACTTGGCCTTCTACTCCACGAAATTTGACACCGTCGAAATCGACGGCAGTTTCTACAGTTGCCTCTCGATGGCAACTCTCCACAACCACCTCCGACCGTGCACCCGTCCTCGGATGAATCAAGCGGCATGCTACTCTTGCGTCTAGACATTATGAATGAACTCCATGCCCTAGTCGTGCACCACGGGTACATCATCATTTTCCTCATCGTTTTGGCGGAAGCGCTCGGGATTCCGGTACCGGCCGCACTTGCGCTGGTTATCGGCGGAGCTGCGGTGGCGTCGGGTGCCTTGCGCCCGTCAGCGGCAGTGCTTACTGCCGTGATGGCGATGCTGGTAGGAGACTCCCTGCTATATCTGAGACCCCGCCAACACCGCAAACGTGTCCACGAGGAATGTGGCCAGAACTCCGCAGACACATACTAGCCTCGTTGTCCGGGTTGGTAGCGCCGTGACCGAAGTTTTTGATAAGTCCTACGGGCAGCGAACGCGACCGACCACAATCAGGGATACACGGGTAAGCCTGTATGTACTTCTGAAAACCAAGAGTCTATATTTCGGTGCATCATGTGGCGGAGGTGCGCTCATGTCTACTTCCGAGTCGAATCCCGGTGAAACTCCTCTAACCATTCGTTTGCGCAAAATGGCAATTGAACTTCAAGAATTGGAACGCACGGTCGTCAGCGGCAATCTGGACCCCAGGGTGTTGAACGAGTTTCGCAATTCGGTGGACCACATTCGGAACACGGCCTGGGCGGTTCAACAATGGGTTGGAGCAGAAGAAAAGGCAGGAGACCCCTATGCTGTTTTACCCACTCTTACCGCCCAGCGCGTCAAGCGTGCGGCTCAGCTCGCAAATGATTTATGCCTGGACCTTCAGACCGTGGAAGTAACAGCGGAGACAGAGGGAGTTGGCGACCTTTTTCGGGCTGTGGACGACTTGCGGAGGCGGTTGGAGTTATTGTTCAAACGGGAGTCGCCTCAACCCCGTTAATGAATTCCTAGCACGCCCCTGATCTTTGTGCGGCCCGCCCGTATAGCGTCTTCCCATCGACGTTGAACAGCTGAATGGAGGACCCAGAAGCCACGCTTTTTCTGGCGGTTAGGAACTCGAAAACCCTTACCTCTCTGGAGCATCTAAGTGGATGAGGACTCCTTCTTATCGCAGAGCCCAAACGCCCAAGGCTTGGCACCGTGCAAAGGGACCCCTCTCACAACCAAGCCGCATACTCTGTATTAGGAAAGGAGTCCTCTTCAGCCCAAATTTTTCTAAATCCTTCTGAACCAACCCGATTGGGAAATCAAATCATTCGTCCGTTACCGCAGGTATTCGGTCCTATGATTCGCCGCCTTCTTGGGCGGATTGCACCTCTCTAAGGCCATATCCAGTTCGATTCCTCACGAGACATCGATTGCTGTCAGTGTCGTTTCCGTTCTAGCTCCCGGTAAACGATTTATCGGCGCTCCGACTAGAGCCCGCCAGTACCTATTCGGAGATGACGCGGTCAGCCCATTCGATCAGAGAAACAAAAACGGCGGGATTACCGAACTTCGCGTTCCAGTTCGCTAGGTCATTTTCCGAGACCCCACGGGCCCGGGAGCAAGCTCCTCAAGCAAACACGGGAATGCGTTTGGCGACGACCTTCTCGCGCAACTCGCTGAGAGGCGGCCAACCAATGGGAATCACTGCGTCCAAGGTAGCCTTGCGCATCAGATAGTTCGCGTCAGCAGTCAGGAATATTTGAACCTCGTGGCCAGCGTCCGCCAACGCAAGTGCGTGCGCGAACACGAACGACGCTCTGGTCGGGTCGTCAGTCCCCCATGAACTTCTCATCAAGATCCTTAGAGTCTTTTTCGATTCCTGTGGCTTTGTTCCCAGCGCGAGAAACGGGAGACCCAGCAACTGCGACAAGAATCTGCGTCTGGCCATGCTCTTTTCTCCTGAGTTTGCATTCGCCCTAGCGGAAGATTTTCGAGACAATACTCTGCGCCCTCGCCAGTGTCAAAGACCAAATTGCGCAGAAACACGGTGCCCATGAGGGAATGCCTGCTTGAAGTTCGTCGGTGGTTTGAGATTACGCGAGCCGCGGACGAGCCCTGCACTGGAGGCGCGCAGAACATTGACTTGTGGGTGAGCGCTGCCTAAGATGCTCAGCGCATGCCCGATTCATCCTCCTTAACAGGTCGCACAATCTCTCACTATCGTATCGCCGACAAGCTCGGCGGCGGAGGCATGGGCGTGGTTTACAAGGCGGAGGATATCCGCCTTCACCGATCGGTCGCGCTCAAATTCCTGCCGGACAATACCTCGAACGACGCTGCGGCTCTCGAACGATTCCGTCGCGAGGCCGAAGCTGCATCGGCTTTGAACCATCCGAACATTTGCACGATTTACGACATTGGCGAAGAAGATGGGCGAGCTTTTATCACGATGGAATTCATCGACGGGCAAACGTTGAAACACCGTATCGATGGCAGGCCGCTACGGGTAAATGAGGTGCTCGACATCTCGATTCAGATCGCTGACGCGCTCGAAGCGGCGCACTCGAAGGGAATCGTGCACCGCGATATCAAGCCGGCCAATCTCTTCATTGCTAAGAACGGCCAGGCGAAAGTGCTCGACTTTGGCCTAGCGAAACTAACGGCGGTGCAGCAGCCTGTGGCGGACGCCGTGGGCGTGTCTTCGTTGCCGACAGCGGTCGGCGAAAGCTGCTCACAAGCCCGGGAAGTTCGCTCGGGACGGTGGCCTATAAGTCGCCGGAACAGGCGTTGGGCGAAGAACTCGACGGACGCACCGATCTATTTTCGCTTGGCATCGTGATCTACGAGATGGCAACGGGGCGGCAGGCGTTCCCCGGTGCCACGTCCGCGGCTGTTTTCGATGCGATCCTCAACCGCACCCCGGTCGCCGCAGAATCCCTGAACCCGAAAATTCCACCGAAGCTTGACCAAATTCTTAGCAAAGCGCTCGAAAAGGACCGCCGACTTAGGTATCAGACCGCATCGGATTTGCGCGTTGATTTACAGCGGCTAAAACGCGAAACAGAAGCATCGCCGGGGACGGAAAGCGGCCGCCAGACGACCACCACGGAAGTTCCAGGATCGCGCCGAAGCGCTTCTGTGGCTACAGCGACCGCCGCCGAGAGCGTTCCCCAAAGAGGGAATTATCTGGCTTTCGCGGCCGCCGCTTCCTTGGTTGCGGCGCTGCTTGCCGGCGCGTATTTCCTCGGTAGGCGCGAAGGGCTCGCGGCATCGATTTCGCCGCCCACCTACCAGCAGCTGACCTTTCGCGGCGGAACAATCCGCCTGGCGCGCTTTGCTCCGGATGGGAAAACGATTATTTACAGCGCAGCGTGGGAAGGGAACCCCGTCGAACTCTTCACCACCCGCCCTGAGAGCCCCGAATCGCGGCCATTTGGACTCTCCGAAGCTGAGGTACTTTCCATCTCCGTGAATGGCGAGATGGCTGTGCTCCTGAAAAGTCGGAACGTGGCGCCGTACATCAGCGAAGGAACGCTGGGACGGGTCCCGCTCGGAGGAGGAGCGCCGCGCGAAGTTTTGGAACACGTGCAATGGGCTGATTGGTCTCCCGATGGGTCGAATTTGGCGATTATCAGGGAATATTCTGGCCAAAGCCGTCTTGAATATCCGATCGGGAAGATTTTGTACCAGACCGGTGGCTGGCTAAGTCATCCGCGCGTCTCGCCCAAGGGAGATTCAGTAGCGTTCATCGAGCATCCTTTGAGGCGCGACGATGCGGGCTTGATCGCGATAGTGGATTTGAGAGGTACGAAGAGAACTTTGTCGTCAGGATGGGAGACGGTGTGGGGCCTGGGGTGGTCTCCGACTGGAAGTGAAATCTGGTTCACGAGTACGCGAATTGGATACGGCCGCTTTCTCTCCGCCGTGGACCTGAATGGCAAGGAACGTCTTCTGGCTCGAGAGCCAGGGACCCTTACGCTCCAGGACGTGGCACGAGATGGCCGCGTTCTCTTGACTCGGGACGTTCCGCGCGTCGGGATGGTAGGACTTGCGCCGGGAACGACCAAGGAGCGCGATCTTTCATGGCTCGATTGGTCTGCCCCTCGCGATCTTTCCGCGGACGGATCTACTCTTCTTTTCGTCGAATCGGGTGAAGCCGGTGGGGACAACTATGCTGCTTATCTGCGCAAGACGGACGGCACGCCCGCAATACGCCTGGGCGAGGGGACTGCGTTCGCTCTTTCTCCCGATATGAAATGGGCCGTGGGCGGTCTTCCCAGATCGCCAATACAGTACTATCTGCTGCCAACGGGTGCGGGTGAACAAAGGCCCCTGACGAATGACAAAATTAACCACGCGGATGCGCGATGGTTCCCGGATGGGAAGAGAATCGTATTCTCAGGCGATGAGCCGGGCCACGGGGTGCGTCTCTATGTCCAAGATATCTCCGGAGGGGAAGCGCGCCCCATTACGCCGGAAGGCGTGATGCCGGCCCTATATCGAATCATATATTTGCACTGATGGTTGCCGGACATTGCTTTGTGATCGCAGAAAAATGCGATCTTGGCGATCCGAGCAACTCTTCTAAGCTGATATGAAATTAGGGTTGAACAAGTCGCCCAGGCAGCGGAACTGAGCGCAAAGCTGGCAAGAAGAATCATTCGAGCGATGCGAAACGTTTTGGAAATCATGACGGTCTCCTCGTCCCTGTAGTTCGACAGTCTGGACTTCATGTTGCTAGCAGGGATTCCTTAAGAGGCGTTATCACTCACAACCGCCGATTACTTGTGATAAGCAATTTATCGACAGTTAGCCGGTTGAAACACATCATGCTTATAGTCCATTCGCTCCTGGTGATCGCACTCTTGCTGTCCGGGGTTCGACCTGCTGCAGCTCAGGATCTTGCGCCGAGAGCTTATGTCATCACGCCGCTACACTCTAGCGCGGTCAATTTGACTTGGTCTTTCTATGACGGTGGTCTCAATTTTAACGGCACAGTTCCAATCACAGGGGCAACGGGAACATACAGCATACCCAACATTACCCTCTATCATTCGTTTGGCTTTTTCGGACGCTCCGCCAACATAACCGTTGCGCTTCCGTACGGGGTCGGAACCTTTAGTGGCCAAGTGCTTGGCTCAAACAAATCTGTTTACCGCTCGGGCCTACTCGACTTCGTCAGTCGATTCTCCGTGAACCTCATAGGTGGCCCAGCCATGCAGGCCCAGGAGTTCGGCAAGTGGAAACAAAAAGTGATTTTGGGCGCGAGCGTAAAGATCGTAGCACCCACCGGACAGTACAGTCCGACGAAGCTTGTTAATTGGGGAATTAATCGCTGGGCTATTAAGCCCGAATTCGGCTATTCCGAGCGTTGGGGCCATTGGATTCTCGACGCATATGCTGGAGTATGGCTCTACACGACCAACCCCGCGTTCTACGACATACCGAAACCCGAGCCGCAGACGGAATCACCGATTGGGAGCTTTGAGGGGCATTTGAGTTATACCTTCAAGGAGCGAGCCTGGGTCTCCCTCGACGGTAATTTCTGGTGGGGAGGGATCACTGCTCTCAACAGCATTCGCAACCTAAAGACAAAGCAAACTAGTTCCAGAGTTGGCGCCACAGTGTCAGTGCCATTCTCTAAGCACCAAGCGATTAAGGCGTCTTACAGTAAGGGGGATTACGTCCGGTTCGGTGGAAATTACAATAATGTACAGATTGGCTGGCAGTATTCATGGGTCGGAACGCACTGGTAGGTGCTCTTCAAGGGAGAACTGGATTACGAATTATGGATCGGCAGCGCAGCGGAGATTCAGACCAAACGAGTGAGGAAACAGAAGACCGACCGCAACGATGGACTCTCGCGGATACTCCATCAAATGACATGACAGCGTGACGATCATGTAAACCAATCAGCAGAAGGGCGCGTGGTGATTGAATTCGTTGCCGTCGAACACACCGCGACCGGCAAATTAGAACCGCCCCGGTTTCAATTTGTCCGGTTACGCGACTTACCAGGATTTCGTCCTTGTCCTTCGACTTGCTCGCGAGTCAAACGTGCGACCAGCTTGTCCTTTGAGACAAGAAGCATTTCCTCCCCTGTCAGGCGGGCGAATAAATCGAGGTTCCGCGCAATCAGCCCTGTCCACCCAGTTTGGTGGCTGGCTCCCAGACCTGCTCCGTTGTCTCCGTGGAAATACTCGTAAAACAGAATGTGGTCTTTCCAGTACGGATCGTCCTGGAACTTTTTCGTCCTGCCATAGACGGGACGCTTGCCATTGGCATCGCGCAGAAAAGTATTCGACAATCTTCGGCCAATCTCCTTGGCCACCTCAAATAAGGTCATGTATTTGCCAGAACCAGTCGGGCATTCGACTTTGAATTCGTCGCCGTAGAACTGATACAAATTCAGTAATGCTCGGATTAACAGAATATTTACTGGCATCCAGACGGGGCCACGCCAATTCGAATTGCCACCAAACATCCCGGTGTTCGATTCGCCGGGCAAGTATTGCACTTTGAATTCCTGCCCATTGAGGTTGAATACGAAGGGATGGTCCAAATAGTATTTCGATAGAGAGCGGACTCCATAGGGACCTAAGAACTCGTTCTCGTCCAACATGTAAGCCAAGATCCGCTCGATTTTCTCCTTGTTGCAAACCGACAAGAGCCGCCGATTGGCATATCCGACAAACTTTTCATCGGCAGGAGCAATATGCTTCACTACCTGCGGATGCCGCTTCTTGAACAATTCGATCAATTCCGTGAGTCGGGGGCGGTTCTCTAAGACTCGATGTTCAAAAACTGTGGAGGCACATAAAGGAAGCAATCCCACCATAGAACGGACTTTCAACCGCATAGCATCCCCATTGGGAAGATGCAGGAGATCGTAGAAGAACCCATCTTTCGAGTCCCACATTTCATCGTGGTTCGCTCCGATACGATCCATTGCATAGGTGATCCACAAGAAATGCTCGAGGAACCTGTAGGCGATATCCTCATAAACGTTGTCGTATTCCGTCAAAATCAGCGCTATCTCCAGCATGTTTTGGCAGTAGAAGGCCATCCACGCGGTGCCATCCGCTTGATCAAGGTGTCCCCCGGTTGGAAGTTGAGCGCTACGGTCAAAGACTCCAATATTGTCCAGGCCAAGGAAGCCTCCGGCAAAGACGTTCTTTCCCTCCGGATCCTTGCGGTTGACCCACCAGTTGTAATTCAACATCAAACCTTGAAAGGACTGTTCCAAGAATCGCAAGTCTGCTCGGCCGAGTTCTCTTTCCACGTTAAAGAGGAACAATGTCGCCCAAGCGTGAACTGGAGGATTCACGTCGCTGAAATTCCACTCGTAAGCCGGAATCTGCCCGTTCGGATGCGAATAGAGACTCCGCAACATGAGTAGGAGCTGGTCTTTTGCAAAATCGAAATCAACCAGCGAAAGCGCTACAGTGTGGAAAGCAAGATCCCACGCTGCATACCAAGGATATTCCCACTTGTCGGGCATCGAAATGACGTCGCTGTTCAACATGTGGAACCAGTCGGCATTTCGGGTTTTTCGCGGGGATTCGAACAGCAGAGGATGTGCCTTATGCTCGTCCAACCATTTATCCAAATCGAAAAAGTAGTATTGCTTGCTCCACAACATCCCGGCCAGCGCCTGGCGATGCACACGCTTTTCGTCTTCGCTGAATAAACTCGGAGTGATTCGATTGTAGAACTCGTCCGAATCGGCAAGACGAGAGGAGAAAACCTTGTCGAATCGGCCGAATGGGTCGGGAGCAGGTTTTGCACTCAATCGCAGCCGCACGACCCTATTGCCGCTCCCCGGTACTTCTAGACAGTACTGTGCAGCAGCTTTCGTCCCGGTTTTGGATGGGTTCACCACCTCCTGCGCGCCCGAGATTACGTAATTGTGAAACGCATCTTTTACATATGGCGACGGATTTTTCTGACCCCACAAGCGGCTGGCATTTGATTCATTCTCTGTGAACAGAATTTCTGGATTTCCTTCGCAATACATTGTGTAGCTGCCAAGCTGTGAATGAGAGGCAACGACAACGCCGTTCGTAGGTTGCCGAAGCAAGGGTCTGACCGCGCCCTGCTCCCAAGACCAGGTATTGCGAAACCAAAGCGTCGGAAGTAGTTGAAGCTCTACCTTCTCTGGCCCGCGATTGTGAATCGTGATGCGAATCAAAATGTCTTCTGGCTCGGCCTTGGCGTATTCAACAAACACGTCAAAATACCGATCCGCATCAAAGACTCCTGTATCGAGCAATTCATACTCGAATTCTTCGCGCGATCGGCGCCGATTCGTCTCCACCAAATCAGAATACGGGAATTCCAGCTGCGGATACTTGTAGAGGTACTTCATGTAGGAGTGTGTCGGCGTGCTATCCAGATAGAAGTAGTATTCCTTCACGTCCTCGCCGTGATTCCCTTCGCTGTTGGTTAAGCCGAATAAACGTTCTTTCAGAATCGGGTCGCGGCCATTCCATAACGCCACTGCAAAACAGAGCTGCTGCTTCTCATCTGAGATACCGGCCAGACCGTCTTCTCCCCAGCGATACGCGCGGGAACGAGCCTGATCGTGGCTGAAGTAGTTCCAAGCATTACCGTCCTGGCTGTAGTCTTCACGTACAGTACCCCACTGGCGTTCGCTGAGATAAGGCCCCCACTTCTTCCACGGTGTACCCTTTTCTCGTGCCTCATTAAGGCGCTTTTGCTCATTAGTTTCGGCATAACCTGCTGGAGACTTTTGGCTGGGCGTCATGAGTCTATCCTCGTGCTTCACTGAGTTCGATTTCACTAGCTTTGACTGGCACCTAATTGTTCATGAAGGGCAAATTCTACCAAATGGGCGGCTTCTTACTTTCGGAGAAATTTTAAGATTCGCCGCAATGCCTTCCAATCCCTCGAGACACTCCAAATGTAACTATCTTGTCAAAAGCTCAGATGCGGAGTCTTTTACGGCAACGGTGATATTCCATCTCGCATCGAATCGCCCAGTGTTACGGAGGTCGGCGGCTCTTCCATCAGGAATAGCTTAAGCTCTCTCTTATTTCGGGCCGCTGAGCCTCCACCAATTAGATTCCGGGGCGGACGACAAAACCCACAACGGATGGGTGTGCTTCGAACAATTCCGTTTGAGCGCACACCATCGAGATTGCCCAAAAAGGAGACGAGAAATGAACGACGCTACGAGTGTGTTCAATCGCAAGTCGAACCGTAGGAAGTTTCTGAAGAATGGAATGATCGCTGCAGGGGCGGCCACTGTTGGCGCAGGTATGATGACAGGTGGGTTGCCGGCGTTCGGCCGTGACCGCGGTGACGATGACGATAACGCTCCCATTACCAAAGGCGACATCGCCATTCTCCAGTTCTTAAGCGCCCTCGAACAAGTCGAACAAGATCTCTGGCTGCAATATTCCGAGCTGGGTGGCACGCAGGACAATGAAGTCTCGGGGCTGAACGGAGGAAATTCTCTCTATACTGCTGCTCTTCAGATTCTCGACGGCGACATGGCCCAATACATCCACGACAACACTGACGATGAAATCAGTCACCATCGCTTCTTGAACAACTACTTGGTTTCAAAAGGCGCCAAGAAAGTGGACCTGAGCCCATTTGCCAAGCTTCCTAGCAGCAAAGCAGACGGCGCAAGGCAAATTGGCCGGCTGACAAATCTCACGCAACTCACTATCGACACCAGCTTCTGGTCACGCTACCGTAGCATCACAAACCCCGACTTCGATCCGAATGCTCCATTCGCGCAAGCCGTCCCAAGCTTGAACGTGAAGCAGCACACGGCAATTCCCAGATCCAACGCCGACACCAAAGGCAGCACAATCAGCGCTGATCCCAACAATAACCCTCAAAGCATCACCACTCACCTCCAGGCGATTGCCTTCACTGCCGGCTTTCACTTTGCATTTATCGAACAAGGCGGCAGCAGCTTGTATCCCACGCTCGCGCAGAAGGTAACAAACCTCGAGGTCTTGCGAATCTTGCTTAGCATCGGACCAAGCGAGACGATGCACTTTCAAACTTGGCAAGACAAGGCCGGAAACGCTCTACCAATTTCCGACACGGACAACGGACCGGGCGGCACGGGCGCAACCGTAACGTTTTCGACGTTATCGGCAGCTCAGGGCGAAACAAATCCAGAGTCTCTCAATGGTGATACGTTGCAGGCCAACCTGATCATGCCCGAGCCGACCCATTTCCTTGACCCCAACTTGGGTCCCGTCTCCATCATTCGCCCAACATCCACAAAACTCAATGGGGCCGTCGCCGCCGTTCAGGGTTTCGTGGACGACGGGCTGTTCATCGGACAGCCGAAGCATTTCACTAACCTCCTCTTCGATCTCGCTAACGAAGCGGACCAAGCGAGTCGTCAGTTCTAGGCACAATAACGCATGCGACCGGTTCCGCGCGGCCCGTCGCCGTAAGCGATGGGCTGTGCGGCTCCGTTCCGCTCCCTATGGGAACGGTTCGAAAACGCGTCATTCAAATCGGTTCGTCACTGTCAGGTGGCGATCAGCAACTAGTGCAAATCAGATGGCCAACCGTTCTTCGTAGCGCTTCATTTCCTCCTAGCAGACTTCTGGCCTGGAATAGGAAGCTGCCAAGCAGCGGCCGCGAGCCGGAGAGCAACCGCGAATCGTTTTTCGCTCCTGTGCTAATCGATCGCGAATGTTGCGTGCCCCACCATAATTCCGTTGATGCTGATATCCACAAAAGACAGCGTAGTGCGCTGCGTCCCGATATCGAGTCCAACCTCAGTGTCGCTTCACCGTGAGATTCGTCGATCCGTTGATCGATCCCGAGGTCGCTCGGATCGTCGTACTGCCTGTAGCCACACCCGTCGCCAGCCCTCCACTCGTGATCGTCGCCACTGCCGTGTTCGTCGAACTCCAAGTCACCGAACTTGTCAGGTTCTGCGTGCTGCTGTCGCTGTAGGTTCCCGTGGCCGTGAACTGCTGCGTGGCACTCTTGGTAATCGAGGGATTCGCCGGCGTCACTGCAATCGACACCAGTACGGGTGCCGTCACCGTGAGATTCGTCGATCCGCTGATCGATCCCGAGGTTGCTCGGATCGTCGTACTGCCTGTAGCCACACCCGTCGCCAGCCCTCCACTCGTGATCGTCGCCACTGCCGTGTTCGTCGAACTCCAAGTCACCGAACTCGTCAGGTTCTGCGTGCTGTTATCGCTATAGGTTCCCGTGGCCGTGAACTGCTGCGTGGCACTCTTGGTAATCGAGGGATTCGCCGGCGTCACTGCAATCGACACCAGTACGGG
>Ga0306926_10002342_pt1 | contig 19321 bp, 16 predicted proteins | sample flu12Cox44000178_FD_203759 | JGI IMG/M metagenome (GOLD analysis project Ga0306926, IMG submission 203759) | Lab enrichment of tropical soil microbial communities from Luquillo Experimental Forest, Puerto Rico - flux8day.12C.oxic.44.000.178 (v2)... | ecosystem: Environmental > Terrestrial >... | reverse complement strand
GGCAGCCCCAGCTCGCGGAGTTCGTCCTCGATCCCTGGCCTGCCGGTGCCGACGCCCATCTCGAAGCGACCGTCAGTGAGCACCGACAGCGAGTGCGCTTCCCACGCGGTGCTCCACGCCGGGCGCAGCGGGGAGGCATACACCCAGGTGCCCACCCGCAGGTCGGCAAGGGCAGCGGCGAAGGCCAACGTAGGGCCAGGCGCCGGCTGCCATTGCGGGACGTCGGGCATCAGCAGCGTCGAGTAGCCGCTGTCGGCGATGCGGCGCACGCGGTCTCGCCAGGTCGGCACCTCGGTTCGGATCGGGGCAACGACCCCGAATCGGAACGGTCTCATCACGCCTCGACTCCTCTCACATGGGCAAAGTGTGGCCTGTCCTCGCCACGCGGCGTCTGTGGCAATATCGCCACGCTTCAGACGGCGCCGCGTCCCGGAATTCATCGACGCCCGGTCAACTGGCCCGCTGCGCGGATTTGGCCGGGTCAATTCGCATACCTGATGGTTACCGAGGTCGCGCTGACCGGCAACCCGGCCACGCCGTGGGTCTGGGTTGCCCGCCCGCCGCCCGAGTGCCGCGGTTACACGATTGAGTCCCTCGAGTCAGTGGCGTTGTCGCACTGTGGCTCGCATACTCGGATACAGGCATGGTGGGTGCCTGGGCGGGAGCTGGCATCCAGCGGGGACTTTCCCTGGGGGGCCAATGAGTAGTGTTGCCGTGCAAAAAGAAATTCCGGGACCTAACGGGCCGCAGTGGTCAGCGGAGGATTATCTCTTCTGCCTGAATAAAACCGCGATTTACGCCGTAACCAGGGGCCTGCTGCCGCTCTTGGTAATGCCGCATCTCACTTTTCTGGTTGACTTCGTCGACGCCTGGCTCAAGAGAGAGCCGGACGGTGCGAAAAAGACGGTCGCGGCTCTGTTCGACCGCTGGCCACAATGGAGCCAGCGTCGCATCGAGGGATGGGTGGCATCACCCCGGATACCGAACCGCGGGCTGTTGTTCTTGCTGCTTATCCCATTCGCGCTGCCGTTGGTTGTTGTCGTGCCATGGGAAGCCGCAAGAGCGGCGCTGAGCAGTTCCTGGGACGTAGTCCGTAAGGGCGTCCGGGGCGTACCCCCGCTGGTCACGGCCGTGGTAGTGGTCTTCGTGACTGGCGACGCCTGGCGAATCCTCGGTACCGGCTTCACGGTTCGGTTCGCCGTGCTCGTCTTTTTCTTCGTGCTGGCCAGCGCGCTCTTCCTGGTCCAGCGTGACTGCTGGGAAGATATCGACGCCAAGCCAACGGAAGCATCCACGCTACTGGGGGGTATCAAGCACGAGCGCTCAACGGGATTCCGTGGGTTCATCGATTGCGGGATCGAACCCGCGCCAATGCTAAGGCCGCGCGGGCTCGGCGCGCTCTGGGTATACGCGGGGTACTGGTTGCTCACCGCTTTCGCGCTCATCGTGGCGGCGGTCATCGTTTCCAGTACGCTCATCGTCATCGGGGTCATTCTGATCAACAGAGACCAAACTCAAACCCTGGCCAACTCGGTTTACGTCTACCAAACTTTTCCCGGCGGGGCCGTTGTCACGAAGCAACTGCTCTCACTCTCCTTCAGCCTCGGCGCGTTCGCTGCGTTCTTCCTAGTCGCCGCCCAGCATCCCGACGATAGGAGAACGTTCATGAACAATGTGCTCGTCTGCTATCGCCAGGCCCTTCTGGTCTACTCGATCTACTGGCGGGCCCGGGACCAGGCCGCTGAGTGGACCCGGGTACCTGTCGATGTCAGGCCGTCTGACCAGCAGCGTCGCGCCACAGCACCCGAAAGTTCCCCCGATACCGGCTCGGCCTAAGGTCGCCGCCGTCTGTCCGGCGGCCGCGATCGTGATTCCTGATTCCGGCGTCTAATGACCAGGGTGTAGAGGTTCCGGATGTCGCCCTCTACTGGGGCCTGTTTCCAGAAGGTGAATCCGAGCTTGCGGCAGACGTTCTGCGAGGCAAGGTTCTCCGGGGCGATGATGGCCAGCAGCTCACCCGCATACGCCTGGCGGGCCTTGGCCAGCAAAGCCTGGCTGGCCTCGGTGGCATAGCCGAGGCCCCTGCTCTCCGGCGCTAGCCGGTATCCCCATTCAAGCCAGGTCCTGCCCTCGAAGTCGATGTAGTCGACGCCGGTGTATCCCACGACAAGCCCAGAGGACAGCTCCACCACCGGCTGCTTGCCGAACGGGATGGTCTGGCAGACGGCGACCATATGGTCGAACCGGTCCTCGGCCTGCTCCCCGGTGAGGACACCCGGGTAGTACACCATGAAGTCCTCATCGCAGAAAAGCTGGACGAAGCGGTCCCGGTCGGCCTCCCGCGGCAGGCGCACCTGGAGGCGCGCGGTCGTTATGACTTGTAGTGACACGGAGTTATATACCACCAGGTAATCGGAATGATTCGACGAGCAGCCGACACCGTAAGCGGCATCTGTCGTGCCGTACCTCGCTACCGTGCGAGGCGGGGAAGAGCCCGGGACCCTGGCATGGATACCCACCGGGGTATTCAGCCGGCCAGCCTTCATGATCACGAAAAATTGCACTCGATAAGCGACAAAAAGTCTCCGCCAGGAACAAAACCTTCGCGATCATGGCGATGTGGTTGAGGTGACCCGTGGGCAGCCTTCCAGCCGCAGCCAGGGCTAGCGATGTAGCTGGTGCCGGGCACCGCAGCCTGAGGTGCCCGGCACCAGCTCCCCCCTCCGGATTGGCTCGGCTGGCGCGTCCGCGCCAGGGCTCCGTAGTGCCTCATCACCGTAAGCCGGCGAGGGCAGCGGATTTCCTCACCCTGAAAGGATGATTTCGCCCGGCGGTCAGGTACTCCGGCGGTCAGGTACTGAGGAGCCTGTTCTTCGCTGCCTCGAACTCCGCCGCGCTCAGTGCTCCGGACGTCCGCAGCCTGTCCAGTTCGCTCAGGCGGCTTACCAGGTCGTCGCCGACCGCTCGCGGCCGGACGGTGGAGTACATCTCGGCGGCTCGTTCCGCCTCGGCCACTTCCGCCTCGGCCTCGCGGACCGCGGCATCGGATTCGGCTATCGCCTGCTGCACGGCAGCCGCCGCCCCCGCCGCCTCGATCTCTTGCGTGAGGGCCTTCTCATCTGCTCTCAGCTGCCTCTTGGTCACGTTGCCCGAACGCCTGATCAGCTTCTCGACGTGCGTTTCCAGATCGCTCGTGGCGACGATGACCAGCCCGCTCTGCCCTTCATCGAGCCGCTCGCCGAGGTCTTTCAGGTCCGCGCGCCGCAAGCCCGCGGTGACGTGCCCGGCCAGGGCGCCGATGCCCGCCCCGGCGGCGCTGCCGAGGAGCAGGCCGGTACCGATGCCCACCGCCGGGAACAGCGCCACGAGCGCGCCGCCGGCCAGCCCGATCCCCAGACCGCGCCAGGCACCGGTGCGGGTCGGCTGCTCGTGCTTGTCGACGATCCGTACCTTCCCGTCGGCGTCCCGGGTGATAACCGCGGCATCGTAGCTATCGAGCAGTCCGGAATGGGCGTAGAACTCGCTGACGGCGTCAAAGTCGGCTTCCGCCGCACCGAGCGTGTCGTAGCCCGCGGCGAAAATGACGAACGTCTCCGTGGCCACAGCACACCTCCGCCTGATCGGGCAACGGCGGGAGCACCGCGGCGCGGATCACCAGCCGGCCAGTCATTGATTGTGAGCAAAGCCGGGAACGGCCCCGCACGTGCTCACCCGCTGCGGGTGATCCGCACGTAAGCAGGTCACCCATCGTCCGTGCGCGGAGCCACAGGCGGGCACAAAGCGGCACGAGAGGCCACGAAAGGAGGCTTCCTTCCCGCGCCGCCTGCGGTTACAGTGACAAAAAAACACCTAGTTTCGGTAAAGCGCGGCCGGCGCGTTCCGCTCGTGCCGGACTTCCGGGGGGAGGGCGCGCATTGAGTACGCTTCGCGATTCTCGGGTAACCGTGCCGCGGCTGCCGCCGAGGCACGTCTCACGGCCGCGTCTGCTCGCCGACCTAGACGCGGCCGCTGACCTGCCACTCACACTGCTCTGCGCGGGGCCGGGCGCCGGCAAGACCGTCCTGCTCGCCGACTGGGCCAGGCAGACGAAGGCGCGAGTCGCCTGGCTCAGCCCGACCGCGGCCGATGGCGAGCCGCGGCGGTTCTGGCGCCTTCTTGAAGCCGCGCTGCCGGGCAGCGACGGCACGGACTGCGATTCCCCGGTCGGCACGACGCTCAATCCCGGGCTGGATCTGGTGCAGATGCTGTTCAGCCAGGTCCCGGAGTCCGCGGATCAGCTTGTCGTGATAATCGACGACGCGCACGTGATCCGCGATCCCGATGTCCTTAACAGCCTGGACAGGCTGGTCCGCGGGCGGCAGCCGGGGCTGCGGCTCGTGCTGGCCGCGCGCAGCGACCCGATGCTCCCGCTGCACAGGTACCGGCTGGCGGGGCAGATGCTCGAGCTGCGGGCGGCGGACCTGGCCATGACACCAGCAGAAATCGGGCAAGTGCTCGCGGGCCATGGCGTCAGCCTGCCGAAGCGGGATTTCGACATTCTCGCCGCGCGCACCGAGGGCTGGGCTGCTGGAGTGCGGCTGTCCGCGATGCGGATGGAGGGCACCGAACATCCCGCCGCCTTCGTGACCCAGCTCGCGCTGGACCCGGGAAGCATCGGGGAGTACCTAGTGGACGAGGTGCTCCGCCGGCTGCCGGAGCCCCATCGCCAGCTCCTCATCGAAACCAGCTTCCTCGACGAGGTGACCGGCCCGCTAGCCGACACCGTCACCGGCATGTCCGGCTGCGGGGACATGCTCGCGGACCTTGCACGCGACAACTCCTTCGTCATCCCGCTCGATCCAGTCCAGACGCGTTACCGCTACCACCAGCTGTTCGGGGAGATCCTTCGCTACCTGCTCCAGCGGCGCGACGGCCAGGCGGTCCGCGCCCTGATGAAGCGCGCGGCCGCCTGGTTCGAGGCGAACGATGACCTGGGCAGCGCTGTCCAATGGGCAGTGCAGGCCGGCGACCGGCCGCGTGTCGCCGCGCTGCTGGCCCGGGGCGGCCTAGCCGACGCGTTCGTGCGCCGACAGGATCTTTACGACCTTGGGCTGCGTGAGCTCGTGCCGCTGCTCCCGGAGGAAGGCAGCGGGGCCTCCGGCGACGCCGAGGGGGCCTCGTCAGCCGAGACGGTCATCGCCAGCTTCGTGATCGCGGCCATCTTCGCCGATCCGGACGCGGCGGCGAGCGAACTCGAGCGGCTCCAGGCATGGCAGGCCACGATGGCCCCGATCGATCCGGACCTGGTCGCCACCTGCCATCTCGCTCAGCTCATCCTCGGGCAGAAGGTATTCAACGTCGACGCCGTCGACACGGCGGCGAGCCGCCTGCTGGGCAGGAGCGACGACGCTGAGGCCGCCAAGCCTCCTGCCATCCCCGGGTTGCGGGCCGCGGTGCTACTGGCCCAGGCCAGCGTGCACATGTGGGACGGCAAGCACGAGGATGTCGGCGCCCTGCTCGACGAGGCGCTGACGGAGGCGCGGCGGGATGGCTCTGACATCCTCGAGCTCGATGTGCTCGGCATGATGGCCTACCTGGAGAGCTTCTGGTCGCGGGCCAACCATGCGGACGAGACGATGCAGCAGGCCCATGCGCTGCGAAAACAGCACGGCCTGAGCACGCCGCCGTCCCTGGAGCTGGCGGCGGTCACACGCGCCCTGATCTCGGGCGACCTCGCCGTTCAGGCGCGGATCCTGCAGCGGGTCCCGCTGCCCGACGTGGTCGGCACGGACCCGGGCCTGCTAGCCGCGATCGCGCTCGGACAAGCGAGCGTGCTGCTTGGCCAGGGTCAAGAGGCTGAGGCACGAGCGATCCTGCACGAGCAGACGGGCCGCCGGATACCGCCCTTGCTAGCCATTCATCGCGACATCATGCTCGCCGACCTGGATACCTCCCTCGGGCGGCCGCGGTCCGCGCTGGCGGTACTGGAAAAGCACCGGGGCACGGAATTCGCCGTCGTCACGGCGACGGCACGCGCGCGAGCCAACCTCGCGCTGAGCGATACGCGCCAGGCACGCGACTGCGTTCGAAGCGTCCTGACCACTCCCAGCGCCCAGACGGGCCGTTTCGTGCTCGTCGACGCGATGCTCTGTGACGCGCGGATCGCGCAGGCGTGCGGCGACCGAGCGCGGGCGCTGGAGATCCTCATCCGGGCCATCGAAGTCGCCCGGGGCGAGATCGTCCTGCCGTTCCTGTATGCGAAGGACACGTTCAGCGCCCTGCTTGCCCGGCATCCCGACGTCGCGGACCGGTGGCCCGTGCCGATTCACGATGCCATGCCCGAGCCCGTGGTGCCGGCGCCGAGAACCCCGCGTGACCTCCCCGAGCCGCTTACCCAGCGAGAGCTGACCATTTTGCGCTTCCTGGCGACCAGCATGTCGACGATAGAGATCGCCGATGAGCTGTGCCTGTCGGTGAACACGGTCAAGACCCACCTGGCGGCTATCTACCGCAAGCTGCCTGCCAACCGCAGGCGAGACGCCGTGCTGCGAGCCCGCGAGCTAGAGCTGATCTGACCGGCGTACCCTCCCCGCCGCCGCCGCGAGATTCGACCTTCACCCCCAGCGAGTGACCTCCAGGCGCACTAATCCTGCGAGGATCGGTTGAAATAACCGCAAAGCTAGTCCTGGGGAGGATCCTGTGCCCGCGCGCTATGAGATCCGTGTCGCGGGTCAGCTCGATGAGACAGCGGTCAGGGCGTTCGCCGGGCTCGACATATCGGCCGGAGAAGCGATCACGACCATAACTGGCGAGTTTGACCAAGCGGCACTGCATGGCGTGCTGGAACGGATTCGATCGCTCGGCCTCGACCTTCTAGAGGCCCGCCGGATCCGCGGATCCCCTGAGCAAACGCCGCGGTGACGACGGTAGAAGGAGGTCTCGGTGGCCAGGCGCAGCTACGAGATCAGAGTCATCGGCTCGATAGGCCCCGCGGCACGCGAGGCGTTCTCTGACATGGACGTGGAGGTCGAGCCGACGAGCACCGTCCTGTCTGGCTCACTCGAGCAGAGCGACCTGCACGCCATGCTCGACCGCGTGCGTGCGCTGGGGCTGGAACTGGTCGACGTACGGCAGGCGCCCACGGGACCCTAGGGGTTCCTGACTAGTTCGAGAAGCTCCAAGCCGAGCATCTGGAGCCGGTCGAGCATGCCAAATAGACCCGCGTCGTCGAGGTCTGCGGACAGCACGGTGGTAGCGCCGTTGGCCTCGATGGCGAAATCCGCGAAGACCTCACGGCCAGTTCCGCGCAGAGCACCAGCGACAGTGATCCGGTACCGATGCGTGCCCACGTGGCCTCCGGGAGACAGGAGCAAGCTAGCAGGCGAAATATACATGCCGATGCCAGCTCCCGGATGGCCTTTACCGTCCGCCTTTCATGCGCCGCGGGTGATGGGCGGGGCAGCCGAACCGGGCCAGGGTGCTGGGGGAGGCACATCGACCCTCGGCGACGCCGTCGGGTAGGAGGTGCGCGCTTGCCGCGGCTGCTTGTTGTCCATCACACGTCGTCGCCGGCGCTGCAGGCGATGCTCGAGGCGGTCGTGGCGGGCGCGCACGATCCGGAGCTCGAAACGATCGACGTCGCGGTCACCCCCGCGCTGGCGGCGACCGTTCCCGACGTGCTGGCCGCCGATGGGTTCGTGCTCGGCACCCCCGCCAACATCGGTTACATGTCGGGCGCGCTCAAGCACTTCTTCGACCAGATCTACTATCCCTGCCTGCTCGCTAAGGTAGGCGCGCCCTATGGCCTGTACGTGCACGGGGCGAGCGACACCACCGGAGCGGTACGCGCGGTCAAGGCCATCGCGACGGGGCTGGGCTGGGCCGAGGTGGTCAACCCGGTGACCGCGATCGGCCCGGTCGGCAAAGAGGCAGAGCGGCAGTGCTACGAGCTCGGCGCCACGGTCGCCGCGAACCTGCTGTGACCCGATGCGGCCGTCACGCCGTCGGGGCGGCGCTCAGCACCTCGTCCGGGTCGTGGCCCAGGTCGTGCAGCAGCACGATGGCGGCGTTCCGCCCCGGCGCTCCGGTGATCGAACCGCCCGGGTGGGTGGTCGCGCCCGTCTGATACAGACCCGCGATCGGCATGCGGTGCGACGCCCAGCCCGGCACCGGGCGCAGCGGGCCGGTCTGGGCGACCCCGCGGTCGCCGCCGTGGAACGCGCCGCGCACCATGTGCGCGTTGAGGCTCTCATAGTCCGCGGGTGACTTGACGAGCTGCGCGAGGATCACGTCGTCGGTGAAGCCGGGCGCCGCCAGCCGCAGGTGCGCGAGCTGTCGCTTGGCCTGCTCGGCCTTGACCGCGTCCCAGCCGGGCATGCCGGCTGGCAGCTCGTAGACCTGCTGGCTGAGCAGCTTGACCGTGTGCTTCCCCGACGGCGCCCGGCTGGGGTCCGCCAGGGTCGGCGTCGCGACCAGGAGCCAGGGGACGTCCGCGACGAACCGTCCTGCCCGCAGGTCCTGGCCGAGCCTGATGACGTCTTCCGGCCAGCCGACGGTCCCCGCCGACACCGCCGTGTGCCTGCCCCCGCCCGGGGACTCGAACACCGGCGGGGCGCTGGTCGCGAGATACACCCCGAACCCCGGGATGCCCACGTCGTAGGTATCGATGCCGTAGTGGAACTCGGCCGGCCACATCCGCGCCGGCGCCATGTCCCTGAGCTGGGTGACGTGAATCGTCGAAAGGACCGCCTTCCCCGCCCGGTACTGCTCGCCATCGACGGTCTCCACGCCGACGCACCGGTCCCCCGCGAGCAGCAGGCGCACGACGCGCTTGCCGCACAGTACGGTGCCGCCGTGGTCGGTCAGGTAGCCGGTCAGCGCCTCGGTGAGCTTGCCGGACCCACCCGGGACGATCGACCAGCTGCGCTGCTGGCGGCCGTAGACGAGCGAATAGGCGAGGACGCCCGAGCCGGGCACGTCGACCGCCTGGTTGGTCTGGAACGCCATCCACAGCATGAACGCCTGGACATGCCTGCTGCTGAACTCGTGCCTGATGACATCCCAGGCCGACAGCACACGCCGCCGTTGCCACAGACGGCCACGCGGATGCGCCGCCAGCATTGCGTCCAGGGACGGACCGAAGCCGACCGGAGTGAATTGCGATCCGCTGAAGACCGATTTCACGTCGTCGTATTCGTCGAGGAGCCGCTGGTAGGCCGACGCGTCCGCCGCGCAGAACCGGGCGATCTCCGCCGCGGTCCGGTCCCTGTCAAGCCACATGGTGAGCTGCTGCCCGTCCGGGAACGCGACGTGGGCGACCGGGTCGGGGTCAAGGTAGCGCAGCCCGTAGTTCGCCACCAGCCCAAGCTCGTCCCTGGTAAGCAGCGGGTTGACCCGGATCAGCGTGTGGCCGGTAGCGCATGTGTCGATGCCGTACCCGGGCAGCAGGATCTCCTCGGTGGTGGCGCCACCGCCCGGTATGTGCCTAGCGTCGAGGACGAGGCACCGGTATCCGGCCTTGGCCAGGTAACAGGCGGCGATCAGGCTGTTGTGCCCGGCGCCTGCCACTACGACATCCGCGTCCATCCTCCGGCTCTCCTTCCGGGACCGCCGCACGATTCCAGGTAAGCCCATGCTGCCGTCCGTGGCCACTCCTGTCCTTTTCATTCCGAACGGGCCGGCGGCGCCTCCCCCACGTTCACCCCGCTGTCACGGCAACGTGCCCATAAATCTTTGATGCCCGAAATGACCGTTTTTCCTGCCCTGGAGATACCGTTGGTTAATTCTCCGCTCAGTCTGCGAGGCGGCGGCGCCCACGGCCTTTCAGGGCCGGGGTATGCGGACTTGCAGATCTCGCTGACCTGGCCCTTTCTCCGCCGACGGCCGACAGCCCCGCCGGGACTTCCATGATCGTGGGTCATAGGTGGCGAATAGCGCCGCGGATGACCCACGATCATGAAGGCCGGCCATCCGGTATACCGGGGTGGGTATGCCGGGACCGGGCACGCGGGATCGTTCAGCCGCCGGCCAAGGCCACGGCCACGGCGCGGACCAATTGGCCGACAACATCCCTGGAGATCGCAACGGCAGGCACCACGCTCCGGCCACCACACCCCGGCCGCGGGCGAGCGGGGTGTGGTGGCCGGACGGTCTACGGACTCAGGTCGTCAGGGGAGGGCGGCGATCAGCTGGTTCCAGGCCAGGGAGGCGCCTTCGGCCAGGCAGCCGTCGACCACCACGTCGGTGCCGAGCGCGCTTACCCTGACCTCGGGCAGCACGGGCGCCATGGCGGTGAGGGCCGACGTTACGGCGTCGGCGAATCCCGGCGCCTGGCCGATCCCGCCGCCGAGCACGATGAGCGACGGGTCCACCACCGTGATCACGCAGCAGATCGCGGCGGCGACCAGCCGGGCCTCCTCGGTGACCACGGCCGCCGCGCGCGGATCGCCGCTGAATGCCGCCTCGAAAACGGTGCGCGCTGAGACTGGCCCGGTCATCCCCGCCCGCCGCGCGGCGCGGACGATGCCGTCGGCCGCGGCCGCGGTCTCCAGCGTGCCCCGGCGCCGCGCCTCCTCGGGGTCGACGCGATCCGCGCCATCGGAGGCCGCGCCGCCAGTCCGCGTGCCATCGGGGGCCGGGCCGACGGTGCTCGCGCCGTCGGGGGCCGCCATCGCCAGCGGGGTGCTGGCCGCCGGGACGGCGCCGAGCGGCAGGAAGGCGATTTCCCCCGCGACCCCGTGCACGCCGCGGTGGAGCCGGCCGCCGAGCACCAGGCCCATGCCGATGCCCGTGCCGACGTGCACGAAGGCGAAGCTGTCCGCGTCGCGGCCATGGCCGAGGGCACGTTCGGCGAGCGCCGCCGCGTCCACGTCGTTCTCGATCGTCAGTCCCTCGCCGAACGCCTCGCGCAGGCCCGCGAGCGCCTCCGGGCGATCCCAGCCGGGAAGCCCGCCGGTGAGCGCGATGACATCGCGCTGCCGGTCGTATACCCCCGGGCTGCCAACGACGGTCTGGATGACCGCGGCCGGACTGATCCCCGCCTGCTCGGACAGGCCTTCGGCGAGCTGGACCAGTTCGCTCACCCGGCCACGCACGTTTGTCGCCCGGACTTCCCTCGACTCGCGCGCGCGGACCACGCCCGCGAGGTCCGCGACGGCGCCTCGCAGGTACCGCAGGCCGATGTCGAGGCCGAGCACGAACCCGGCCTCGGGCCGCACCTCGTACAGCAACGCGGAACGTCCGGGTACCCCCGTCCGCTGGCCGGCCAGCCGGATGAGGCCCGCCCGCTCCAGGTTGGCGAGCGCGAGCGACACGGTGGGCTTGGACAGTCCGGAGGCGCGTGCCAGGTCGGCGCGCGAGTACGGGCCGGCCGCGCGGATGTGCTCGAGGAGCAGCTGTTCGTTCATCGCCCTGATCAGGGCGGGACGCGCTGCCGACAGCCCGTTGACCGGCGCCGTGTCGGCCGGGACCTCTGTCACGGCGCCTCCCAAACGTGTGTGATCACGGTTTAGCTAACGGGGCTAGTCACGCCCTGATAGTTAGGATACTGTCCTAACTATATCGGCAAAACAAGACAGGAAACACACCTGCTTCATAAACCCCACGCGATATACCGACGGACAAGCCTCCGACGAGTTCATCGCTGCGCGAGCTCCGACCGCCTGGCCGCCCGCACACACTCACCAGTGAAGGACAACCCCGATGAGACGACTTATCGTGACCGGGGCCGCGGTACTACTGGCCGCCGCGGTCGCCGCATGCAGCTCCTCCGCATCATCGTCATCTGGATCGACGGCCAGCTCGGCCAAGGGACCGAGCGGGACGCTGGTCATCGCGGATACCCAGGGCACGCAGTGGAACTGCAGCTTCAACCCATTCAACCCAGGCAACACCGCCACTGGCGTCACCTTTGGCCAGGTGTACGAGCCGCTGGTGTTCGTCAACACCTTGCAGAACGCGAAGACCACACCGTGGCTCGCGACGGCCTGGGCGTGGAGCAACAACAACAAGACCCTCACGTTCACCATCCGTAACGGAGTCAAGTGGAACGACGGGACGCCGATGACCGCGGCGGACGTCGCGTTCACCTTCAACCTGATGAAGAAGTTCTCCGGGCTCGACGTCAACTCGGTCTGGTCGGTGCTGCAGAGCGTCACGCAGTCCGGGAACCAGGTTGTGATGACGTTCAAGGCCCCGTCGGTGCCGTACTTCTACTACATCGGTGACCAGACCCCCATCGTCCCCCAGCACATCTGGTCCACGATCGCGAACCCGGTGACCTACGCCGACTCCAACCCGGTGGCGACCGGCGCGTTCATGGTCAAGCCGTGCACGCCGCAGAACATCACTTATGTCGCCAACCCGCACTACTGGCAGCCCGGCGAGCCGAAGATCGCGAAGGTCCTCTACCCGGCGTTTACCTCGAACACCCCGGCCAACACCTACCTGGCCACCGGCCAGGCGCAGTGGGGCGCCCAGTTCATCCCGAACATCCAGAACGTCTACGCCTCGAAGTCCCCCAACAACCACTACTGGTTCGCGCCGATCGCGAACGTGTCCCTGATCCCGAACCTGACTGTGCCAGGCCTGAACAACGTGGCGGTCCGGCAGGCGATGGCCTACGCCATCGACCGGAACAAGGTCTCGCAGATCGGCGAGTACGGCGAGGAACCGCCCGCCAACCAGAGCGCCATCGTGAACTCGTTCTCCGGCTGGATGAACCCCCAGGCCGCCGGCCAGTACACGTACAACCCGGCCAAGGCCGTGCAGATCCTGACCGCGGCGGGCTACACGAAGGGCAGCGACGGGATCTTCGCCAAGGGCGGCCAGAAGCTGTCCTTCACCGTCATCAACCAGGGCGGCTACTCGGACTGGGTGGCCGCGATGTCAGTAATCCAGTCGGACCTGAAGGCGGTCGGCATCCAGATCACGCCGCAGAACCTGGCGAACAACGACTTCCTGGCCAGGCTGTACGCCGGCAGCTACCAGCTCGCCTACAACAACAACACCGGCGGGCCGACGCCCTACTACGAGTTCCGGCAGTGGCTGTACTCGGCGAACTCCGCGCCGATCGGGAAGAACGCGTCCACTAACTGGGAGCGGTACAGCAACCCGGCGACCGACGCGCTGCTCAACGCGTACGCCACGACGACCGACCCCGCGACGCAGCACCACATCGTGGACCAGTTGCAGCAGGTCATGCTGAGTCAGGTGCCGTTCATCCCGATGACCCAGGAGGTCGCCTGGTACCAGTACAACACGGGGAGCTTCACCGGCTGGGTGACGGCGAGCGACCCGTACGCGCTGCCCGGCCAGTACCTGGGCCCGGACGCGGGCCAGGTACTGCTGCACCTCGCGCCCAAGTAAGCCCGCCAAGGGTAAGGAAAGGGGTAGAGAGCACGCATGCGATTCGTACTGCGCCGGGCGGGGTTCTTCCTGCTCACCCTCTGGGCGGCGGTCACGCTGAACTTCTTCCTGCCGCGGATGATGCCGGGAAACCCGGCCATCGCGATGATGGCCAAGTTCCACGGGCGGCTGACCGGGCAGGCGCTGGTCGCGCTGGAAACGATCTTCGGCGTGAACACGCACGAATCCCTCCTGGTGCAGTACGTGCACTACCTCGGTGACATCTTCACCGGCAACTTCGGCACGTCGCTGTTCTTCTTCCCGTCGCCGGTCAGCCAGGTGGTGCGCTCCGCCATCTTCTGGACACTCGGCCTGGTCGGCGTCGCCACGATCCTCGCCTTCCTGCTCGGCACCGGGGTGGGGATCGTGGCGGCGTGGCGGCGTGGCGGGCTGCTGGACAGCATCGCGCCGCCGGTGCTGGTGATCACCTCCGCGATCCCCTACTTCTGGGTGGGGATGATCTTCATCATGGTCTTCGGCCTGAAGCTGCACTGGCTGCCGTGGTCGGGCGGCGCGGACATCACCTTGACGCCGGGGTGGAACGGCGCGTACATCGGCAACGTGCTGCAGCACGCCATCCTGCCCGGCATGGCGCTGCTGATCACGACCATCGGGACATGGGTGCTGACCATGCGCAACAACATGGTCACCACGCTGGCCGAGGATTACGTCCGGATGGCGCGGGCCAAGGGGCTGCCGAGCCGCCGGATCATGCTCGACTACGCGGCGCGCAACGCCATCCTGCCGAACCTCACCGGCTTCGCGATGTCGCTGGGGTTCGTCGTCGGCGGGGCGATCCTCATCGAGTACGTCTTCAACTACCCGGGCGTGGGATACATGCTGCTACAGGCGGTGCAGAACGAGGACTACCCGCTGATGCAGGCGCTGTTCCTGCTCATCACGGTCGCGGTACTGGTGGCGATCCTGCTCGCCGACATCGCGACAGCGATATTCGATCCGCGGACGAGGACGGCGCGGTAACCGATGGCCACTACCACCGTCACCGTCCAGGCGGGGCACTCGACGGCCGGCCAGGCGGGACGGCGCGTCTGGCGGGCCGTGCGGCGCAACCGCAAGGCCGCCACCGGCGGGGTACTGCTCCTCCTGTTCTGCCTGATCGCGCTGTTCCCCGGCGTCATCGCGAAGGACAGCCCGACCGCCGAGATCTACCCGAAGAACCTGGGACCGAGCGCTGCGCATCTGTTCGGCACCACGGGCCTCGGGCAGGACATGTTCGCGCAGGCCGTCTGGGGAACCCGGCAGGTCCTGATCATCGCGATCGGCGCCGGCCTGCTGGCCACCGCGATCGCCGCGGTCGTCGGCGTCACCGCCGCCTACCTCGGCGGGACCTGGGACGGCGTGCTGAACCTGCTCACCGACGTGCTGCTGGTGATCCCGCTGTTCCCGCTGCTGATCGTGATCTCCGCCTACGTGCAGAACTCGGGCACGGGGGTGCTGATCGCGGTGCTCGCGTTCACCGGCTGGTCGTACACCGCCCGCCAGCTGCGCTCGCAGGCGCTCAGCCTGCGGAACAGGGATTTCCTGGAGGCGGCCCGGGTCCGCGGCGAGCGCCCGCTGTACATTATCGCCGTCGAGATCCTGCCGACGATGATCTCGCTGCTGCTGGCCGCGTTCCTCACCAACGCGCTGTACGCCATCCTGTTCGCCTCCAGCCTGCAGTTCGTCGGGCTCGGCGACCCGAACGCGACGAGCTGGGGCACGATGCTCTACTGGGCGGAGAACAACGAGGCGCTGCAGGCCGGCTACTACCTGCAGGCCATCATCCCCGGGGCATGCATCGCCCTTCTCGGCACGGCGTTCGCCCTGCTGAACTACGCGTTCGACGAGGTCGGGAACCCTGCCCTGCGGCCGGTACGGAAGATACGGAGCAAGCGTGTCCAGTCCGCCAGTTCCTGAGCCGGTGCTCGAGGTCAGCGGCCTGTCCGTCGAGTACGTCCTGGACCGCGGCAGCGTCCGGGCGGTCGACGACGTGTCGTTCACCGTCGGCAGGGGCGAGTTCCTCGGCATCGTCGGCGAGTCCGGCTGCGGCAAGTCCACGCTGCTGTTCGCCGTCGCGCAGCTGCTCGCCCCGCCGGCCCGCGTCGACGGCGGGAGCGTCCGGTTCAAGGGAACGAGCCTGGTGGGGCTGACCGACAAGCAGCTCGCCGCCACCCGCTGGCGCGACCTGTCCGTCGTTATGCAGAGCGCGATGAACGCGCTGAACCCGGTCATGTCAATCGGCGCGCAGTTCAAGGACGTGATGCAGGCGCACGGCGTAAAGCGCGGCGACGAGATCGTCGCCCGGTCCGCCGAGGTGCTCCGCATGGTCGGCATCGACCCGGCGCATCTGCGCAGCTACCCGCACCAGCTGTCCGGCGGCATGCGGCAGCGGGCCATGATCGCGATGGCGATGCTGTTCACGCCGGAGCTGGTGATCATGGACGAGCCCACGTCGGCGCTGGACGTGGTGGCGCAGCGCTCGCTGATGGTGCAGATCAAGGAGCTCCAGGAGACGTACGGCTTCGCGGTCATCTTCGTCACCCACGACATGTCCCTGATCAGCCACTTCTCTGACCGGCTGATGGTGATGTACGCCGGCCAGGTGTCCGAGCTAGGCGCGACGAAGACCATCTTCGACAAGCCGCGGCATCCGTATACCCAGGGCCTGCTGGAGGCCTTCCCCTCCATCCACGGTCCCCGTGTCCCGCTCAAGGGCATCCCCGGGAACCCGCCGAACCTCGCGCTGATACCGAACGGATGCCGGTTCCACCCCAGGTGCCCGCAAGTAATGGACCGGTGCCGGGAAGAAGCGCCAGGGCTGATCGACGTGCACGGAACACTGGCCCGCTGCCTGCTCTACGACGCGGGTGCGGCGAGAAACAGCGCGGCCCAGCCGACGGGAGGCAGGACCGATGCCTGACGACCCGGGGACCGAGCTTCTCAGGGCTGAGCACCTGACCAGGCACTTCAAGATCGGCGGGATGACGTCCCGGCAGACCCTGCATGCCGTGGACGACGTGAACTTCAGCATCGGGCAGCGTGAGATCGTCGCACTAGCCGGCGAGAGCGGCAGCGGCAAGTCCACGACGGCCCGGTTGCTGGCACGGATCTACAAGCCGACGGCAGGTGAGATCTTCTACGAGGGAAAGCCGCTGACGCGGCTGCGGTCCCGGCGGGACCGGCTCCGCTACAGCGGCCAGGTGCCGATGGTCTTCCAGGACCCGTTCAGCTCGATGAACCCGGTGTTCAAGGTGTCGCACGGGGTGCTGCGCAGCCTGAAGCTGCACCGCCCTGAGCTCTCCGCCAGGCAGCGCCTCGATGAGGCGGCCCGGGTGTTCGAGGTGGTCGGGCTCGACGCCGAGATGCTGCAGCGTTTCCCGTACGAGCTGAGCGGCGGCCAGCGGCAGCGGGTCGGCTTCGCCCAGGCCCTGGTCACGCGGCCGAAGCTGGTCCTGGCCGACGAGCCGGTATCCATGCTCGACGTGTCGATCAGGATCGGCCTGCTGAACCTGATGAGCAAGCTGCGGGACGAGGAGGGCGTGTCGATCCTGTACATCACGCACGACATCGCCAGCGCGCGGTACGTCGCGGACCGGCTGATCGTGATGTACGCCGGGCAGATCGCCGAGTCCGGGCCGATCGAGGAGGTGCTGGCCAGCCCGAAGCACCCCTACACGCAGCTGCTGCTGTCCGCCGTGCCCGACCCGCGGGCCCCGCTGGGGGTGGCCGCCGAGACCGACCAGGGCGAGCCGCCGAAGGTCATCGACCCCGCCCCCGGGTGCCGGTTCCGCTGGCGCTGCCCGCTGGCCATCGACACCTGCGAGCGGGTCACTCCGGTGCTCACCGAGCTCGTTCCGGGGCACGCGGCGGCCTGCCATGTGGCGCAGACCGGAGCGGAAGTGAAGGCGTTCTCGTGAAGCTCGCGGTGATCGGCGGCGGGTCGACGTACACGCCGGAGCTCGCGGACGGGCTCGGGCGGCTCGCGCCTGGCGTGACCGAAGTCGTGCTCGTCGACCCCGACGAGTCACGGCTCGCCGTGGTCGGGCCGGTGTCGGCGCGGATCATGCGCGCGCACGGCCACCAGGCGGCCGTCCGGTGGACCACCGACCCCGCGGACGGCGTCGACGGCGCGTCGGCGGTGCTGATCCAGCTCCGGGTCGGCGGCCAGGCGGCGCGCGACAGGGACGAGACGTGGCCGCTGGAGTTCTGCTGTGTCGGGCAGGAGACGACCGGCGCCGGCGGCCTGGCCAAGGCGCTGCGGACCGTGCCGCTCGTCCTCGAGATCGCCGAACTCGCGCGGCGCCGGGCGGTCCCCGGTGCGTGGATCATCGACTTCACCAATCCGGTCGGCATCGTCACGCGCGCGCTGCTCGACGCCGGGCACCGCGCCGTCGGGCTGTGCAACGTCGCGATCGGGTTCCAGCGCTATTTCGCCTCGCTGCTGGGCGTGCCGGCCGAGGCGGTGTCGCTGGACCACGTGGGGCTGAACCACCTCACCTGGGAGCGGGCGGTCACGGTGGACGGGACCGACAGGCTGCCTGAGCTCATCGCCGGGCACCGGGCGGAGATCGCGGACCGGGTAGAGGCGCCACCTTCCGTTCTGGCTGATTATGGTTTTGTCCCTTCTTATTACCTGCGTTACTACTATTTCCATGACGCGGTCGTGACCGAGCAGCGGAAGGCGGGCACGCGGGCGGCCGAAGTCGCGGCCATAGAAACCGAATTGCTCCGGATGTACGCCGACCCGGCACTGGACAAAAAGCCGGAACTGCTCGCACAACGGGGCGGGGCGTTCTATTCGGAGGCGGCGGTCGCGCTGCTGTCGTCCCTGCTTGACGACACCGGAGACACGCAGGTTGTGAACGTCCGGAATGACGGCACGTTCGGCTTTCTCGCCGACGACGCGGTTATCGAGGTGCCGGCCGTCATCGGCGCCGGCGGGCCGGTTCCTGTCGCGGGCGCGCCACTGTCCTCGTTGCTGCGCGGGCTGGTCGCGCACACGTCCGCCTACGAGGAGCTAGCTCTCGACGCGGCGCTGCGCGGCGGCCGGTCCCGGGTTGCCGCCGCGCTGCTCGCGCACCCGCTGATCGGGCAGTACCCCCTAGCCGAGGACATGGCCGACCGGATGATCGCCGAGAACGCGCGTTTTCTCCCCTGGGCCTGAGGAGGTATCCCATGCTCAAGCATACACGTCTATGGTCGACCATTAGCGGGTGCGGGGCGATGCTGCTTTTCCTCACCGCATTCGATTTGTCCCCGGTTTCCGCTGCCCTGACGACGGAAATCAGGAACATATCGCCAGTGGTCCGGGTCGACCAGGTGGGGTACGCGAATAACGCGACTAAGGTGGCCTACCTGATGCTGGGAGCTCGAGTCGCACGAGTGAATTTCACCGTCGTGGGGGCTCGGGGCGTGGTGTTCCGCGGGACGTCCACCGATGACGTCGGGGCGTGGAACTCGCGCTATCGCGCCGTTTACGAATTGAACTTCTCCTCGGTCCGGTGTACCGGGACGTTCCGGCTCCGTGTTGGATCAACCACCTCTCCGGCCTTCAGGATCGCATCCGGGCAGGCGCTCTATCAGCGGCTGGTGAGCAACGGGGTGCGGTACTTCACGTCCGAGCGGGACGGGGCGGATGTGGTGTCTTCGGTGCTCGGCCGCAGGCCAGCGAACCTGACGGACGCCCGCGCGTCCGTGTACGCGGCGCCGAGGTACGACAGCAACGACAACCTCATCGGCGGCTTCACCAAGATCGGCGGGCCGGTGAACGTGTCCGGCGGCTGGTTCGACGCCGGCGGCGGGTACGAGAAGTTCGGCTACACGGCGAGCTACGCGGACGCGCTGCTGCTGATGGCCGCCCGGGACTTCCGCGGCGCGCCGGCCGCCGCGCTGCGGGACGAGGCGGAGTTCGGGCTGCGCTGGATGCGCGAACTGTGGA
>Ga0306926_10002341_pt1 | contig 19322 bp, 17 predicted proteins | sample flu12Cox44000178_FD_203759 | JGI IMG/M metagenome (GOLD analysis project Ga0306926, IMG submission 203759) | Lab enrichment of tropical soil microbial communities from Luquillo Experimental Forest, Puerto Rico - flux8day.12C.oxic.44.000.178 (v2)... | ecosystem: Environmental > Terrestrial >... | reverse complement strand
CTCGAAAAGCACACAGAAGTGCGCGACGTGCTTTTGAGCGGTGGCGACGCTCTTATTTTTAGCGACGAGAGAATCGACAAGCTGCTCTCGCGGTTGCGAGCGATCCCGCACATTGAGTTCGTCCGCATCGGCACGCGAGTACCGATTTTCGTGCCGCAACGCATCAGGCCGGAGCTTTGCGCGATTCTGGCGAAACATCATCCGCTCTGGATGAGCGTGCATGTCAATCATCCGCGCGAGCTGACCATCGAAGTGAAAGAAGCTCTGGAGCGCCTTGCCAACGCCGGCATCCCGCTCGGAAATCAAAGCGTGTTGCTTGCCGGCGTGAACGACGATCTCGAAACGATGAAGACGCTCGTGCACAAGCTGCTCATGTGCCGGGTGCGCCCTTACTACATTTACCAATGCGACCTCATCAACGGCTCATCGCATCTGCGCACATCGGTCGCCAAAGGCATCGAGATCATCGAAGGCTTGCGCGGACACACCACCGGCTACGCCGTGCCGCAATTCGTCATCGACGCTCCGGGCGGCGGCGGGAAAGTGCCGATCAATCCCGGATACATCCTGTATCATGACCACGAAAAAATTGTGATCCGCAATTACGAAGGCAAAATCTTCGAGTATCCGGAGACCGGAAATGCGGACGTCCAGTTCGCGCCGCAACGCGAGTATCACGACGAATATCTGTATTCGTAAGTCTCCTCAGCAAAGATCCAGAGATTCCTTCAGCCTTCGGATAAGCTACGGTTTGACAGGCGACTCCGCCCGGAATGGCAGCGGGAATCATAATTTCTTTTCTTTGGGCTTGTTGCGTAAATTTTATGCTTGCGTATTAAAGACCGCGGCGTGTAAAGTCTGCACCCTCGTTTTTTTTGTAACCTAATCGTCACATTATCACTCTATGAACCAACGTTTAATCTCGGAAATTGGCCGCACTCAGCGGCTTGAAATTATCAACTCACTCAAGCGCACCAGGGGAATGTCCGTCAACGAGCTCGTGGAAAGAATGAACATGAGTTACATGGGCATTAAGCAGCATTGCATCACCCTTCACCGCGACGGCTACCTTGACACGTGGCGGCGCCCGCAAAAAATGGGACGCCCGGAGATGGTCTATCGCCTTACGCGTCGGAGCCACGATCTTTTTCAGGCCGACAGTCATCAATTTACTCTCGATCTCCTGAAATCGGCCCAGGAAATCTACGGACCAAACGCTCCGGAGAAGCTTCTTTACAGCATTTTCAAAAAGAAAACCGCGGCGCTTAAAGCCAAGGCAAGGGGAGACACGGTAGCAGAACGCGCGAAGTGGCTCGCGCATTTTCGTGATGGCGAAGGCTACATGGCCCAGTTCCTTAACGGCAAAGACAGCGGCGCCCGTATCCTCGAGTGTCATTCCCCGATCCTGAATCTGGTGGAGCATTACCCGATCATTGGACGGTTCGAGCAGGACATGTTCGAAGCCGTACTGGGTACACGCGTGCGGCGCGAAGTGACTCGCAACTCCGGTCTGTACGAGTGCGCGTTTCATTTTGCGGCGTAAGCGCGAGCCGACGGAACATAGGCTTGCAGCCCTGTGCGGCCAGCCGGTTTGTAATCCGCTGTCGGAGAGTTCAGCGGCGTGCAACTCCGCTGGGCGCACAGACCAGAGGTCTATGTTCCCCCTTTCGCTCCCTCTGAATCTCGGTTGATTGATCGTGCATGCCTGGGACGTTTCCATCCGTTGTCATCGAGAACCTGCAGCCGCTAATCGAGGGCGGGCGTTATCCCATAAAGCGAATCGTTGGCGAAGATCTCGCCGTAGAGGCGGACATTTTTAAGGATGGGCACGACGTGGTCGCGGCCGTTCTGAAGTGGCGCGTTTTCGGGAAACGCACGTGGCGGGAAACGCCCATGAGTTTCGTCGATAACGATCGCTGGCGCGGGGTTTGCGCGCTCTATGACGAGGCCGTTCACGAATATACTGTCGAAGCGTGGACAGACACTTTTCGCAGTTGGCAAAGCGAATTCGCAAAAAAATTTGAGGGCGGTATTTCTGATTTGCGAAGCGAAGCTCTGGAAGGCGCAGCGGTAGTGGAAGCTGCCGCCAGGCTGGCGCGCGATCGAGCGGACGCGGTACGATTGCGCGAATTTTCCAAGCAAATCTCCACGGCGGCCAATTCAGAGATCTACGCCATCGCGAAATCCGGCGAATTGGAGGTGTTGATGGCGACGTATCCCGATCGCTCCGCCGCGGCGCAGTATGCTCCCACTCCTCGCGTGGTGGTTGATCGGCAGGCGGCATTGTTCGCGGCGTGGTATGAATTTTTTCCGCGCTCGGCGGAAGGCCGCGGGGATCGCGGATCGACGTTCCGCGATTGTTTGTCGCGGGTGGACGACGCGAAGGCAATGGGGTTCGACGTCATTTATTTTCCACCGATTCATCCGATCGGTTACACCAATCGCAAAGGCAGAAACAACTCGATCACCTGCGAGCCGGGTGATCCGGGCGTGCCGTGGGCGATCGGCAGCGAAGCCGGCGGACACAAGGCAGTCGAGCCTTCGCTTGGGACGCTGGCCGATTTCGATTGGCTTCAAAAACAGGTGCGCAAACGCGGAATGGAAATTGCGCTGGATTTCGCAATCAATTGCTCACCCGATCATCCATACGTCAAAGCGCATCCCGAATGGTTCTACAAACGGCCGGATGGCACGATTAAATACGCGGAGAATCCGCCAAAAAAGTACGAAGACATTTATCCGTTAAATTTTCGGTGCGAAAACTGGCGCGAGCTGTGGGCCGAAATGAAGAGCATCGTGCTCTTTTGGGCCGAGCATGGGGTGCGCATCTTTCGCGTGGACAACCCGCACACAAAGCCGGTTGCGTTCTGGGAATATTTGATCACAGGCGTCCGCCAGAAATGTCCCGACACAATTTTTCTCTCCGAGGCGTTCACCCGGCCAAAGATGATGAAAGCGCTCACGAAAGCAGGTTTTAATCAAAGCTATACCTATTTCACGTGGCGAAATACGAAGCAGGAGCTCATCGAATATTTTACAGAACTGACTCAAACCGAAATGAGCGAATATTTTCGCCCCAACCTCTGGCCAAACACGCCCGACATCCTGTCGCCAGTTCTTCAGGACGGTGGACGCCCGACGTTTATGACTCGCGTGCTTATGGCGGCGACGCTGTCGCCGCTTTATGGCATCTACAGCGGATACGAGCTGTGCGAGAACAAGGCTCTGCCCGGTCGTGAGGAATATCTCGATTCCGAAAAATATCAGTTCAAGAAGCGCGACTGGAACGCAACGGGAAACATAAAGGACTGGATAACGCGACTAAACAAAATCCGAAAGGAAAACCGCGCTCTCCAGATCTATACCAATTTGCGGTTCTACCACGCCGAGAACGAAGCCATTCTATTTTACGGCAAGATGACCCCTGCGCGAGACAACATCATTCTGGTCGTGGTAAATCTCGATCCGTTTCGCAAACAGGATTCGTTTGTCTACGTGCCGATTGAAGAGTTTGGGCAGATGGAAAGCGACGCGTATCAGGTACACGATCTGTTGAACGACGCGCGTTACACCTGGCGCGGTCGGCAAAATTACGTCGAGCTCGATCCCGGCATTCAGCCCGCACACGTTTTTCTCGTGCGCCGTTGAGTGACGCAGACAATCGTGTCTGCGAGAAATGCGATGCGCAAGGCCAGCACGAAAACGGTATGCAGGATTGCCGGCACCATGCGTATGGTACTGTTTTCGCCTCTCCCCTTGGAGAAGGGGACAGGACAAAGTGAGGAGTTCGAATTCCGGGCCGATTTCTTTAAGTCATCCCTCACCTTCCCCTTTCCCCTTCGGAAGGAAGAGGCGACCAAAAAGAAGAGTACCTGCGAACAATTCCTGAAAATCGAACTCTAATTGCTCAATGCTGCCTGACGAGCATTTGCATCGGCTCATCGCTCCGCATATCATTACGAAATTTCTGGCATGAAGATTTGGGTTGTGCTGATTGGCGCGCTGGCGAGCGCGTCGCCGTTGCTTGCGCAGGAGCCTACTCCGCCGTTGGTGCCCCAGCATTCGCAGACCATCATGGAAACGCTTATCAAAGCCGGTCCGGTGATAATTCCGCTGTTTTTGTTGTCGATTTTTTTCGTCATGCTTGTAGTCGTTTACCTGATGACAATCCGCCGGGGTGCCGTGGTTTCGAGCGGTTACATGGCTACGGCAGACGCCCTTTTGCGTAAACGCGATTATCTGGGCTTGCTCGCTGTCTCAAATCGGCATGGCGAAGCCATCGCGCGGGTCGTGCAAAAAATGCTCGATTTCACGACCAAGAATCCGCATGCGGACTTTCAACAGGTCCGCGAAATTGCCGAGACAGAGGGCACGCGAGTCGCGGCGAGTCTGAATAATCGCGTCATTTACCTGGCTGACATCGGGATGATTGCGCCGTTACTCGGCCTGCTGGGCACAGTCTTCGGAATTATCCATTCGTTCGGCGCGTTGGGAGCCGACGTCGGATCGGCGCGGTACGTGGCGCTATCGCGCGGGATCAGTGAAGCGCTGGTTAACACGGCCGCCGGCCTGGCAATCGGCATTCCGGCGATGATGTTTTACGCTTTTTTCCGGGGCAGAGCGCAAAAGCTGATCTCAGAGCTGGAAGCTGCTTCGACGCACGTCCTGGCTTTGCTTTCGTTGCAATACGGCAAACGGGCGGAGCGAACTCCCTTGCTGATTGAACAAGAGCTGTAGGCTAGTCATCTCACTAAAGCATGAACCTGCGTGGTCACGCGCCGTTGCATCATCCCGGCATCCAACTGGCGCCGCTGGTTGATGTGCTCCTGCTACTGTTGATCTTTTTTCTGCTGACGTGGAACGCAGCCCGCAACGAAAACGAACTCGACGTGAAGGTGCCAAAAGCCTCGGCTGCGAGGGAAAAAAGTGAGCCAATCGGAGACGTTGTCGTGAACGTCAAGGCAGACGGCAATGTGGTTGTAAACCGGCGCACGCTGAGCGGTCCGGAATTGACTGAATTATTGAAAAGCCTGGTTCAATTAAACTCCGAGCAAGCTGTAGTAATCCGCGGGGACGAAGGCGGTGCGTACAAGAATATCATCAACGTTCTAAACATTTGTACTGAAGCAGGGATCACCAACGTGGCTTTCGCCACAGCGAAATGAAAATCGGACGCAGCCGGGCCGGTCTTCTCGAACTGGCGATGCTGTTTGGGATAGCGAGCGTCGCCTTTCCGCAGTTGCAGCCGGACGTTCGCCGGGCGCTTCCCGTAGATGAGTCGCCCGCACCGCGCGCGCTGCCCGCGGATGGATCCATCGACAGAGTCCTCCGCTCTTTAAAGGACGAATCTTCAGCGCCAGCGGCGCGCGAAGGCGAGGCGTCCGATCAACGTCAGCTTGATTACGCGAACGGTCTGTTCACTCGCAAACTTTACGATCTTGCAGCTCCGGAATATCAAAAGTATCTCGACGATTTCCCAGGCCGTCCAGGCCGGGCAAACGCTTATTTCTCGCTGGGCGAATGCTATCGAAATCTCAATCGCGTTTCCAGCGCTCGCACAAATTTGCAGAAGGTGCTCAACGATTATGGGGATAGCGAATTCGCCGGGCCCGCGGCATACGCCCTCGCCGAGATGGCGTTTGCAGACAAGGATTACGCCGCGGCGCTTCCACTCTTTCATCGCGCGAGTGCAAAATCCAACGAACCGGTGGTCATGCTTTCGGCGCGCTATTTCGAGGCGCGTTGTCTCGAAGCCACCGGGCGCAAGGAGGAAGCGGCTGATATTTATGTGCAAGTAGCCGGATCCGGAAATCCAAATCCGTATCGCGAAGACGCGCGAGTGACGGCAGCATCTATCTTCGCCAGCAAGGGGAGAAAAATCGATGCGCTGAAGCAATATGAAGCGCTCGCAAACGAATCCCAAAAACCGGCCTTGAAAGCGGAGGCAGCCGTGCGTGGCGGTATGATCGCGCTCGAACTTGTTCAGGGCGACAAAGGCAAAATCGACAAGGCAATGACCGATAGAGCCGCAGCGCTATTGCAAAAGGGCCGCACGCTGCCGGAGGCTGGAAAGTTCCGGGCGATCGCGCAGGTCGGTTTTCGCAAGTTGCAATACCAAACTGGCCAATACGCAGAGTTGCTTAGCGATTATAAAAAAGAGCTCGATAAGCTTCCCGATGCGGCCCAGGCCGAGGTACTGCTACTTGCCGCAAACAGCGAGCGGCAGCTCGGTCACTCAAAGGAAGCCGAAGCGCTGTATCACCAAATTATCGCGAACTATCCAGATCGAGAGGAAGCAAAGGACGCTGCTTACCAGCGGCTGATCAACGTTTACAACTCCGATCCATCGACGCTTCCTGCCGCAATAGATGAATTCCTGGCGACAAATCCTGCAAACGAGCGGGCCGACGAAGCGAAGCTGTTAAAAGCCGAAGCGTTCTACAAACAGCAAAATTATACAGAGGCGGCGGCAATTTACGGGGAACTGCGCGCGTCTGAGCTTTCTCCAAGGATGCGCGCCGAAGCAGCCTACAAACTTGGCTTGTGCCACGTCCAAACGAAAGATATTCCCGGCGTGATCGAAGCTTTCACGTACTACGTGCAGACGTTCCCGGATGGTCCGCAAGCGCCCGCCGCGCTCGCGCAGCGCGCATTGGCGTACGAGCAAAGCAAAAACTACGACGCCGCGCTTACAGATTTGAACATTATCCTCGCCAAATATCCCAAAACCCGCGAGCGCGAAGCGAGTCTACAATTAAAGGCGCTCATTCTCGGCCAACAGGAGAATACGAAGGGCATGGTCGACACTTTCCGGCAACTCCTGAAAGAGTTCCCCAAGAGTTCTGTTGCAGCACAGGCGCAGTACTACATCGGCAAGACTGCGTTTGAGGCAAAGAATTACAAAGCGGCGTTGATCGCGCTGAATACCGCCCGGCAACTCAACAAGGAGCAGTACTACAATCTCGCGTCGCTTCGGATCATTCTGTGCCAGTTTTATTTGAAAGATCGGCCTGCGCTCACCAAAGAGGTAAACGATTTTATGGCCAACAGTCCGAGCACGAATGTCCCACCAGAAGTTCTGGAGTGGCTCGGGATTGAATATTACAACGAGAAAAATTTTCAGGCGGCGGAAAAATATTTGAGTGCGCTTAGAAAAATCGACGATCCCGGCAGCGTGAAGCCCGATTTCTTGTTTTATCTTGGGGACGCGGCCACAAAGCTAAAAAATCTTCCCGAAGCCGAGGAAGCGTTCGCCAGGTATTTGCAAACTGCCAAAGACCCGGCAGGCACGGCAAAGGTGTTACTCGCGCTCGGCGCGGTCAAGATCAGCGCGCATAAACCGGATGAGGCTCAGAAAATCGCCGAACAAATCATGGCGCTGCAACCGGAGGGCCGCGTGAATGCGGAAGCGCGTTTGCTCGCAGGCGAGGTCCAGTTGGAGCGCGGCAATTTCGATGATGCCGGCAAAGCGTTTAAGGGCGTGGCCTTGCTTTACGACGACCCGACCATAACTCCTCGCGCGCTCGACAAAGCCGCGTTGGCATATCGGCAGGCCGGCAAAACCGAGGAAGCTGACCGGCTCTCGCGCGAGCTGCGCGAACGCTACCCGAATTATGCCGGCGGGTGAAAATCAACGAGGAACGGCTTGGGCAGCCCCGAAAGCTTTCGGTGCTGGGAAGCCGTCACTCCTTGGGCACAATCGCGACGCCCCAAGGGCCGTCGCCGACTTTCACGCGGCGAAGTTCTTTGCGCGTTTTTAGATCGACAACGAAAACGTCGTTTGATGCGCCGTTTGCGGTGTAGAGCTTCGTTCCACCGGGATCGAGGGCGATTCCCCAGTCGCGATTCCCGACTGGGATCGTGGTCGCCACGTCCTTCTTCTGCGTGTCGATAATCGCAATTGCGTTTCCGCGACCTGTTGAGACGTAAAGCTCCCTCCCATCTCCGGAAATCGTAGTGCCCATCGGCAGGGAGCCTGTTGGCAATCGGACTTTGGACAATAGCTGGTGCGATTTCGCGTCGATGACGGCGACGTAACCGCTGGTCTCGCAAGCGACGTTCGCGCGCGAGCCGTCCGGCAGAAATGCAACGGATCGCGGACGCCCGCCAGTATCGATTTTTGCGATCACACGCTGCGCATCGGGATCGATCGCGAACACCTCACCTTTTTCCTCGCAGGTCGCGTACACTTCGCCATTCTCCGGGTTAACGCCCATTCCTTCAGGCTCCTCTGACACTCTTACTTTGCCTCGAGCTTGCCCAGAACTGAGATCAACAATGGAAGCGCTGGCGTCATCTTCATTGGCAATAAACGCGAGTTTTCCATCTCTGCTGATTGCGAATTGCTCAGGGTCAGAGCCGACATGCCAGCGATCGATTAATTTGCGCGTTGCGGCATCGATCACGCCGAGGCCATCAGCGGTCTTATCAGCTGGCGCGCGATCTTCATCCACGCCTGGCGCCATTCGCGGCGAACCGCTCAATGTCACAAAGAGTCGCTTCCCGTCCGGCGTGGCGTGAATCCCACGCGGCCGCTTGCCTACCGGAAAAGTCGTAACCACCGCATCCGTCGTCCCGTCAATTACCGTTACGTCTCCGGAGCGTTCGTTACTGACGAACACGAGATAGCCCGGCGATTCCGCGCGAGCGGACAGCGTGATCGCGATAGCCAGGAAACATGCAATTTCCCAACGCCCGAGTCTCATTTCGGAAGGAAATCATTCTCGCCTGCGACATCAAGCACGACCACGGCTGATAGCACACGCCTCTTCGCCTCTCCCTTTCCCAAAGGGAGAGGATTAAGGTGAGAGATTCTTTTTCTTTCGCTCCTCGAAAATCCGTTTGCGCACGCCCCTCACCTCAATCCTCTCCCCGCAAGCGGGGCGAGGCGGATACGCTTCCGCTTTTAACGTTGAATGTTGTGCGTTGAGCGTTGAGCGTTTGCCATGCAACCGCACGACAAGCTTTTCATTCCCGGTCCCGTTGAAGTGTCAGAAAAAACCTGGGCGGCGTTCACGCGTCCACTGATTGGGCATCGCAGCGAAGATTTCAAAAATCTTTATCGCGCGATTCATCCGGGGCTTCAGACATTGTTCGGGACAAAACAGCCGGTGTTTCTTTCAACTTCCTCGGCATGGGGCGTGATGGAAGCTTCAATCCGTAACCTGGTCGATCGCGGCGCGCTTTGCTGCATGTGCGGCGCGTTTTCAGACAAGTGGTTCGATGTTGCAAAGCGCTGCGGAAAAAACGCGGAGCCGCTCGAGGTCGATTGGGGCAAACACATCGACCCCAAGGACGTCCATCGGCGGTTGGGGACCGGCAAATTCGACACCGTGACATTGACCCACAGTGAAACCTCGACCGGTGTCATGAATCCGCTTCCGGAAATTTGCGGCGTCCTCGCGAAGTATCCTGATGTCGCGCTGATCCTTGACACCGTATCCTCGTTTTCAGCGGTCAAGATCGACATGGACGCGCTCGGAATTGACGTGATGCTCACCGGCGCGCAAAAAGCGCTGGCGCTTCCGCCGGGTTTTTCGTTATTTTCCGTTTCTGAAAAAGCCTTCGTACGCGCAGAAAAGATTCCGAATCGCGGATTCTATTTCGACTTCCTCGAGTTCAAGAAAGAGCACGCGCGATGGATGACGCCCAGCACGCCGAGCATCGGGCATATACACGCGCTGCAATTCAAGCTCGATGAAATTTTCGAAGAAGGCTTGGAAGCACGTTTCGCTCGGCACGTGCGCACGAACGCGCTGGTGCACGATTGGGTGCGTCGCGCGGGATTCGACTTTTTCGCCGAGGAAGGGTTCCGCTCGAAAACGCTCACTTGCGTCAAGAACAACAAGGGCATCGACGTGCTGGCGTTCGCGAGGAAACTTCGGGAGGAGCATCATCTGGTAATCGATCCCGGCTACGGCAGGATCCGCGGCCAAACCTTTCGCCTCTCAAATATGGGCGATGAAACGGAGGAGACAATCTCGCATTTGCTCGCTTGTCTGGATGATGTTCTGTAGGAGAAGCTGACAGCTTCCCCTACAAAGCTGCTTATGTCAGCGATTGAAGCTTCAGGATTAACTAAGGTCTATCGCACCTACCACAAAGAGCGCGGTCTCTGGGGTTCGGTCAAAGGACTGCTGAGGCGGCGGTATGACGAGACGCGAGCGGCGGATGAAGTCTCGTTTCAGATCGAGGAAGGCGAGTTTGTCGGATTTCTTGGCCCAAACGGCGCTGGGAAAACTACTGTGCTTAAGATGCTCTCGGGACTACTGAACCCGACTTCGGGTGATGCGCGGGTGCTCGGTTTTGTTCCCTGGGAAAGACGCAACGAAATGAAGCGCCAATTCAGTTTGCTCATGGGACAAAAGAATGCCCTGTGGTGGGACCTGCCCGCGCAAGAATCTCTGGAACTCAACCGCGCGATTTACGGTATCGACCGCAATCGGTTCGAAAAAGTCGTGGATGGATTATCGGAACTTTTGGAAGTGCGGGACAAGATGAACGTGATGGTACGCGAACTTTCTTTGGGCGAGAGAATGAAAATGGAATTGATCGCCGCGCTCATCCACGAGCCGCGGGTGCTTTTCCTCGATGAACCGACAATCGGATTGGATGTGGTCAGTCAAAAGCGCGTGCGCGAGTTTCTGCGTATCTACAACGAGCGACACCACATCGTCACATTGCTCACCAGCCATTACATGCAGGACATCGAAGAGTTGTGTCATCGGGTTCTGGTGATCGATCACGGTAAAATCTTTTTTGACGGGCCGCTGGAAGAGATCGTCGATCGCTTTTCAGGATATAAAATTCTAAGCCTTACCTTTGAAAAAGAAGCAATGCGCGATCTTTCGCGCTTCGGCGAAGTGACCGAACAAACGCCCGTTTCAGTGCAGCTAAAAGTTCCGCGCGCAAAAGTCACCGAGACCTGCAGGGAACTGCTCGAAGCATGTGACGTAAGCGACATCAACGTTCAGGAAGTGCCTGTCGAAGAAGTGATTCGGCAACTGTTCGGCGAACGGCACGAAGATCATCGCGCGGCAAGCACCGCCGTAGTGGAAGCTGCGTCGGTGCCCTAAAGCGATGAATAGCCCTGACTCACTTGATGCAGTCAACGCTCAACATCCAACACCCAACGCCCAACACTCAATCCAGATTCTGCTTATTGGAAGTTGAGCGTTGCGCGTTCAGATCCGCAAAGCTCAGCAAAATGCTTTTTTCCATGGCATCGGCGAAAGTCGGATACCGTAGCGTCCAGCCCAGGTTTCGCAGTTTTGCATTGCTCACACGCTTATTGCTGTCCCCGCGTTTGCCCAGTTCTTTAGCTTTTCCGATCGGCGGGGCCGGGCGATTCAACCGTTGCGCCAGCCAGCAGTAGCATTCGCTCTGCAGAATCGGTTGATCGTCAACCACATTGTAAATTTGAGCGCCCGGCGCTTCTTGATTCATTAAAAGGAAGAGGGCAACCGCGATATCGTCTCGATGCACCTGGTTAACGAACCGATCGTTCTCTGGATCAATGACCGCTGTGCCTCCCAGGAATTTGCTCAACAAAGCGGATCGTCCCGGTCCACAGATTCCGGCAAGCCGCGCGACGATGCCGCCCCGATCGAGCACGAGCCGTTCCGCTTCAAGAAGTATGCGGCCGGTCTCGAGCATTGGTTTTGTCTCGCTCTCTTCCGTGACCCATGAGCCATCGCGTTGTACGTACACACTCGTGCTGCTCGTAAAGAGAACTTTTGCTCCGGGAAAACTTTCGACGAGGTTGCGTGCACCATCCAAGTAAATTCGACGATACGCTTCGGCATCGCCGCCGCGCGAACTGGCGCAGTGGATCATTGCATCAAAGGTTCCGACACGATTCGCGACCTGAGCATTTTCTGAGATATTGACGTCATGTATGGGGTACGGTTTGGCTGATAAGCTCGCTGCGGATCTCGCAGACCGCGTCCAGCCTTCCACCGCCCAGCCCGCAGCATGGAATAGATCGGCTGCCGCCTGCCCAACATAACCACAGCCGGCGATTAAAATACGCGGCATGGCGCTGTAGAGTCCGCTGTCCTCAGCGGACAATCCAATGCTCGATTCCGCCCATGGCCGATGCGCTGAGGACAGCGCACGCTACACCAGTCGCTGCGTAGCACGTCGTCGTACGAATGCAGCGTCGGCATTCCCATGTCTCACGCCGTTGCACCCAGAATTTCAATTTCTTCAAAGATGTTTTTCTGAACTGCGCGGACCTGTTTGAGACGAATCAGCTCTAGAAGCGCGAGAAAAGTTACCACCACTTCTACACGTGACGCGATGGTTCCAAACAAATCAGAAAAACGGAGCCGATTACCGGTGGCAACACGCTGCAAAATCCCATCGATCTTCTCTGAAACACTGAAACGCTCGGCAAAAATTTCCTGTACGTCCTCTCGCGCTTCGATCCTTTTGATTACTGTTTGGAACGCGTTGATGAGTTGAAAAATCCCAACTTCACCCAGGCGCAGCGGCTCCTGAATTGTTAACGATGCGGCTTCTCGCGCGAAAATCCTCTCTTGTTCCAGCTCGCGCAGATGCAGGTCGGCTGCTGCTTGTTTGAACTTCTTATACTCGATGAGTTGCCGGATTAATTCCCAGCGGGGATCCTCTTCCCCGGCATCTTCTTCGGGCGGTTGCTGGTCGAGCGGCAACAGGCTGCGGCTTTTGAGGTAAATGAGATTTGCGGCCATGACGATAAATTCACCGGCCAACTCAATATTCAGTTCTTTGAACGCTTGAAGATACTCGAGGTACTGACTGGTGACGCGTTCTAGCGAAATATCGTAGATGTCGATCTCATCCTGTTTGATCAAGTACAGGAGCAGATCCAGCGGGCCTTCGAAAACCTCCAGCCTAACCTTGTAATCGGTCTCCATCTGTGGCTTCGCCAGGTTAAAGCGTTGAAAAGTTAAAGGGGTTGAAGCGTTGCAGCGCCACAAAGATTTCGAGGGTACCTCCGAGGTAACGCTTTAACGTTGTAATGAATCACGCGGGCTTGCCCTACTCGGGAATTTTTCGATGGATCCAAACGCTGTTCACGAGCCCGAGACCAAACATGATCATCAGCACAAAGGAACCGCTGTAACTGATCAAGGGTAGCGGCACACCGGTGATCGGCAGCAACGCAATTGTCATTCCCATGTTTTGGAAAATGTGGGTGAAGATAAGAGCGGTGATCCCCACAGCGAGAAGCAGGCCCAACTGATCACCTGCCAGGAACGCAACAAAAAGGCACGTCATCAGAAGCAGGGCAAACCCGCCAATGAGAAGTATTCCACCTACAAATCCCCATTGCTCTCCGATGGCGGAGAAAATGTAGTCGTTGTGCACAGCGGTAGCCGGCAGAAAGCCAAGCTCGATCTGCGTGTTTGGCGCTTTGAATCCTTTGCCTGACCAACCGCCTGAGCCGATGGCAATGAGAGATTGATTAATGGCCCATGCAGAACCCTGTTTATCGATGTCAGGGTGCGTAAAAGCTGTGATTCGCTGTTGCTGATATGGCTTGAGTCCGAAATTGATTGCGATCGGAATAAAAGCGATTCCGATCAGAATGACGCAAATTAAATAGCGCAACGGCAGTCCGCCGACGAACCACAAGGCGAGGAGCACCGGGATCCAAATGATGACCTCGCCCAGATCGGGTTGCATCAGGATGAGCAAGCACGGCGCTCCTGCAATCGCTCCCGAGAGCAGCAACCGTAGCATCGGATGCATGTCGCGAAATTGAGTCAAGAATATCGCCAAAACCATTATCCCGGCGACAACCGCAAGCTGCGCGGGCTGAAAATTGATCGGCCCCAAATGCAGCCAGCTACGCGCCCCGTAAACTTTGGTGCCTATAAACTTCGTTAGGATCAGAAAGACAATCCCCGCCAGGTACATCGGCAACGCGCCCCATCGGATCCAGCGGTAGTGAATCAAACTGGTCACCATGAATGCAAAGACACCGACAGCCACCCAATTCGCTTGCTTGCGCCAGAAGTCCGCTGCGTACGGATCAGTGCGCGACGAAGTCGCGCTGTAAATTGCTATAACCCCGAAGATGGCCAGCGCGAGCATCGTCACGAGCAGAAGCCAATTTTGGCCAAGCAATTTTCGCAGAAAAGGCGTCATGCTGTGTGATCCGTTGAAGCTTCCGGCGCTTTCGCCAGTAAATCAGGACGATTATACACAAGTTGCGATCCCGGCAAAATGCCCGGCGGCCAACTCAGAAGAACCGCCAACAAACTATCCCGCTGTTTGCCGCCGAAAGTTTGAGGTATTTGGGTTCTCGGCAGTATCATAATTACCTGTAGATTATTGATTTATAAACAATTTCAGACAAAGATTGGCGCTTTGCTTGTCACTAGATTTGGCGACCGCTAAATTAGTCTCTCACTTTCTCGTTTTTGGAAAGGGTTACAATGGCCAAGAAGAAGAAAAAGACCAAGCGGAAGCTCGCTTATCCAAAGTTGCCGATGCAGCGGCACTTAAATTTGCGCCATGAAGGGACGCATTTTGATCTGCGCGCAATGTTCGACGCCTTGAATAAACGATATTTTCGCCGACGCCTTCGGGGTTACAACGTGATGTGGGGCCGCCGGCGCAAGCATCGGCCAAGAGAGAATTTTATCTTTGGCACAATCCAGGAGGAGGACCGGGTCATTCGGATCAATCCCGCGCTAGACCAACCGTTCGTGCCGCCTTGGTTTTTGCGTTATGTGCTCTATCACGAGATGCTGCATTCAGTGGTGCCGGATGAAACGTTATCACCCAACCGCCGGCGAGTTCACACTGAAGAATTCAACAGACGCGAGCGCGAATTTCGATATTATCGCGGGGCGCGCCGCTGGGAAGAGGAGAATCTGTCCCGTTTTCTGCGCTGAATCACGCTTTTAATGCGTTTGAGTGACCGGTGCCGGAGAGAATCTTTCAGACGGCCACGGCGTCGTCGCTACGTTCTTTTTGATGAGGTACCAAAGCGTTGTCGCGAGCAGAAGAGAAATCAACTTCGCGCGCCAGTTTTTCAGAATCAGCCTCTTCATATTTGCTGTGCAACAAAATTTCCGCGATTCGCTGCCGGAACGTCTCCGGTGTGAAATTGCGCTCGAATCGCCGCCGATGGCAAATTGAAATTTCGCCGGTCTCTTCAGAAACAACCACCGCCACGGCATCCGATTCCTCGGTTATGCCGAGGGCGGCGCGATGACGTAATCCCAGGCTGCGGTCCAGTGTTTCCCGCTGACTCACAGGAAAAATGCAGGCCGCAGCTGCGACTCGTCCATTGCGAACAATTACTCCGCCATCGTGCAACGCAGCCTTTGGATGAAAGATGGTGAGGATTAATTCGACAGAAAACTCGCCGTCAATTGTCACGCCTGTTTCTTCGTAAACGCGGATCGACGTGTCGCGTTCGATGGCGATGAGCGCGCCGAATTGTTTATTTGCCAGTTGCGTCACCGCCTCCGCGAGATCATGGACGGTTTCTCGTTTCTCGCTGGTCAGCGAGAAAATCGGGTGCCCGCCGAGTGCCGCCAGGCCACGTCGCAGCTCTGGCTGAAAAATGACAACCAATGCAACGGCCAGGAAAACCGAGAAGCTTCGCACGATCCAGCCGATCACAACTAAATTCAGTAGCGTCGAAATTAACGTCAGCGTGAGAAAAACGATCGCCAGTCCCGTCAACACCTTCGCGCCGCGCGTGCCGCGGAAATAAAGGTAGCCGTAATAGATCGCGATCCACAGCAGAATGATCTCGATCAGACTGCGCCAGCCTCTGAACCAGAGATCGATGAGTTGATGAATCATGCTGTCCTCCCAAGGATCGCCTCCGTGACGCGCAAGGCACTCACACTCTCTTTGACATCATGGACCCGGAACACGTCTGCGCCGCGAACGCGCAAGAGCGAAGTCAACGCGATCGAAGGCGCCAGGCGGTCCCTCATCTCTGGCGAGCTAGCTGGCCTCGCCAAAAACGATTTGCGGGAAACGCCGATCACGAGTGGTCGATCATGCGCGCGCAGCCGCTCAAGGTGCGCGAGCAAGTCCAGATTGTGATCGAGCGTTTTCCCGAAACCAATTCCTGGATCAAATGCAATCGCCATGGGCTCAATGTTACAAACTATGGCGCGCGCATATTGTTGTCGAAAAAAATCCGAAACTTCTGAAACAACATCTTCATATTGCGGCTGGTTCTGCATCGTCCGGGGAGTTCCTTGCATATGCATGATGATCAAAGCCGATTTCGTCTCGGCAATCAGTGGCAGCATTTCGTTATCTCCGCGCCCGCCTGTGACGTCATTCACAATCGAGGCGCCTGCTGGAATCGCCGCACGCGCCACCTCCGCTTTCGATGTGTCTATTGAAATCGGGACATCGATCTTCGCTCGTAATTCTTCGATCACTGGGATCACGCGACGCACCTCCTCCGCAACGGCAACAGGTTCCGCGCCAGGTCGCGTTGATTCGCCTCCAATATCGATGATGTCCGCGCCTTCTGCGGCCATTCTCACGCCGTGTTCCATTGCTTTCTCGAGTGGAAAAAAATTACCGCCGTCGGAAAACGAATCGGGGGTCACATTCAACACCCCCATGATTAAGGCCCGCCGGGAAAGATCGAAAACGTGGCCGCCGACTTTCCAGATTCTTTCGCGCATGAAGATTGAGACTACCGCAACTGCGCGATTATTCGAACGAAGAGCGAGGCAGAATAACGTAATTCGCTAAATCGTTACGTCGTTACATTGAATTTACGATTCAACGGTTTAACAATTAAACGATTTAGCGCTTCTGTCTTGAATAGCGTCCCATCAATTCGCCCTGCGCAATTACATGGCCTTTGATCGCGGCATCGAGCTGGCCTCGCTTGGCGCCGAAAGGTAAATCCAATTCGCGATCGAGCGCGAAAATCTTGAAGTAATATCGATGCGTGCCAGAGGGCGGACACGGTCCGCCGTAGCCCGATCTGCCGAAATCGTTTGTTCCTTGCACTGCCTTTGGTGGACCTCCCTCCGCAATCGTGCTCGTCTGCGGCGAGATGTTCCAAACGATCCAATGCGTGAACAGGCCGCCCGGCGCGTCTGGATCATCCACGATCAAAACAAGGCTTTTCGCTCCAGAAGGAACGTCCGAAATCTGCAAAGGCGGACTCGCGCCGGCGCCATCGCAGGTAAATTTTGATGGAATGTTCCCACCTTCCTGGAAAGCAGAATTTGTGATCTTCATCTTGGCTTCTCCTCCAGCGCCGAGCAGCGCAACTGCAGTCATGCCCAGGATCGCCGCGCTGGTAATAGTCGTGTTGTTCATGTTTAGTTTCGCTGCCACCTAAAATAGCGCATGCGTCCCCGCTTGCACTCAGTACCCATGCGCAAACGAGAGGCTCGCGCTACATTGTTTCGCCCAAATGGCTCCAAACGGACGTAAAATTCGAGAACAAGTTCTGGCACTGCTCGCTCGGAAAGATTACCGGCCACTGAACAGAACCGGTATCGCTCGAGAACTTGGCTTGACCGGCACGCAACGAAATGCCGTGCGCAAAACGCTGCGTGAGCTTGAGCGAGCAGGCGTGATCGCACGGATCCGGAAAAACCGGTACATTTTGCCGGCCGAGGCTGACCTCGTAACTGGCAAATTATCAATTCATCAGGCCGGCTACGGATTTCTTACTCCTGAAACGCCGGGGGAGCCGGACATTTTCATCGCAGCGGAAAATACCGGGACAGCAATGCACGGCGACCGCGTGGTTGTGCGGATATCCCGCGATGCGCCTTATAGCCGCACCAGGGGACGGCGCGAAGGGCGTGTGATTCGAATTCTGGAGCGCGCTCATGATACTATCGTCGGCACACTGCAGCAGTCGCGGAATTTTTATTACGTCGTACCAGATGATCCGCGGATGGTGCACGATGTTTACGTCCGTCCTGCGCAGGATCGGCGGTCACAGACTCCCGCTACAGTTGGCGACAAGGTTGTCGTTCGCCTGGAAGCCTGGGAATCGCGCCACGTCAACCCCGAGGGTGAAATCATCGAAGTGCTCGGGCCGGCATCCGCGCCGGGCATCGACATGCTCTCGATCATCCGCAAATTTCATCTGCCAGCAGAATTTCCGAAGGATGTTTTGGATCAGGCAGAGCGGGTTCCCGATAAAATCAATCCATGGCACCTCGAGGGACGCGAAGATTTGCGCAAGGAATTCATCGTCACAATCGATCCCGATGATGCGCGCGATTTTGATGACGCGATCGAAGTTGAGAAGACCAAGAATGGTTGGCAACTCGGCGTGCACATTGCTGACGTGGGCGCATACGTAGCGCCCGGGAGCGCGCTGGATCGCGAAGCGCGACGGCGCGGCAACAGCGTTTATTTGCCCGACCGCGTGATTCCGATGCTCCCAGAACGCTTGAGCAACGGCGTTTGCAGCATCAACCCCGGAGTCGACCGGCTCACACGGTCAGTGTTTATTCATTTCGACAAAAACGGGGTGGCGAAATCAGCGCGTTTCGGCCGCAGCGTGATTCGCAGCGCGCATCGGCTTACCTACAAACAGGCTTACACGATCTTGAGCGCCCCGCCTTGTGACCAGTTAGGGGAACGGCTGCATAGGGCTTGGGAACTTGCTTCATTATTGCGGCGAAAACGGTTCGAGCACGGCGCGCTGGACCTCGATTTCCCAGAAGTAAAAGTCTGGGTCGATAAAGGCGGTCATCCGGTGAAACTCGAGCGCGTCGAAAACGATGAGTCGCACCAGCTAATTGAAGAATTCATGCTGGCCGCAAACGAGGCCGTTGCGCGCGAGCTTAAAAAGCGCGCGATTCCCACCATCTATCGCGTCCACGAAAATCCAGATCCAGAGAAACTGGCGGAGTATCGCGAATTCGTGCTTAGCTTCAATTACAGGGTCGGCGATCTGACTCATCGCGCTGAATTGCAGCGATTGCTCACCATCATCCGTGGAAAACCCGAGGAGCAAGCGCTCAAGGTCGCGCTGTTGAAAAGTCTGAAACGCGCCCGCTATTCAGCCCAGCCGCAGGGGCATTATGGGTTGGCCAAGGCGAATTATTTGCATTTCACCAGTCCCATACGCCGTTACGCCGATCTGGTGGCGCACCGCGCGCTGGGTAGGGAAGGGCCGCCGGGCCGTCCGGCGCGCTCGGCGAGGGCCTCCTACCATCCGGATGTGGCCGAGATCGCTTCCATCGCCGAACACATTTCAATTACCGAACGCAGCGCAGCGGATGCGGAGATTGACGCCGCTCAAATGAAGAAGCTCGAATTTTTTCAGCGACAACTCGATCAACGCAATCCGCAGATTTTTCGCGCCG
>Ga0306926_10002340_pt1 | contig 19322 bp, 16 predicted proteins | sample flu12Cox44000178_FD_203759 | JGI IMG/M metagenome (GOLD analysis project Ga0306926, IMG submission 203759) | Lab enrichment of tropical soil microbial communities from Luquillo Experimental Forest, Puerto Rico - flux8day.12C.oxic.44.000.178 (v2)... | ecosystem: Environmental > Terrestrial >... | reverse complement strand
CGTGGCCTCAGTCCTGCTCCGCCCGGAATGGGCGGCCGGCCCGCCGGCACCAATTTTCCCAGGCGCGGTTGATGCTGTAAGCGCCGGTGCGGGCGTAAACCTTGTCCACCTCGCCGGCGGTCAGGAACTTGACCTCGCCCATGTCCATGGCCTGCTTTTGCAGCCGTGCATTGACCTCGAGGTAGACCGAAATATAGACCGCTTGCCGGATATTCTTACCCGCCACGGTTGCACCGTGACCGCGCATCAGCGCGGTGCCGCCGGCGCCGATGCGCTTCGCGAGGTCGCGGCCCATGTCCATGTTCTCGACCAGCAATGCGGTGTCGCCGAAGCGGTCATGAGAATCCCAGACCGGCACTTCGTGCCCGATCGATGCGCCCATATGGAAGATGGGCTTGATCTTCTTAGCTGTCACTCCGAATGGAATGACGCTTTCGCTGTGATTGTGCACGACCGACATGACGTCCGGCCGCGCCTCGTAAAGCGCGCCGTGGATGAATCGCTCGAGATAAGGCGCCCGCCCCCGAGGATCGACCGGCGTGCCGTCGAGCGTGAACTCCATGATGTCGTCGCGCTCGATGCAGTCGGGCGCGCGCGAACGTGACAGCAAATAGCGTTGCGGATTGTCCGGATGGCGCACGCTGATATGGCCGAAAGAATCCACCACGCCTTCGCGCGCGAGAATGCGGTTTGCAGTGACGAGATCTTCGATCAGGTCGTCCAGCTTGGCCATCGGTTTCCTCACCCATTCTCATTAACGTACATGTTCGTCCAAAACGGGGGCAATTCCGTCGCATCGAGCCTGCGATCAAGCCACCGCCCTTCCCTATTGAACTTTTCATGCGGCACGCTAAAGCACATTGTCTCCTTTGCACGCAGTCAAGCCATGGCAGAAAATCCCGTTCTCGTCTGCGCCGCCGCCGATCTCCCGCCCGGCAATGTCAAGAGCTTCGACGTGGGAGGCGAACTTGTCGCGGTCTACAACATCGACGGGACCTTCTACGCCACCGAGGCGCATTGCACCCACGCCATGGCCGACCTCGCCGATGGCATTCTGGAGGGCGACGTCGTCGAGTGCAGCCTGCATTTCGGCGCGTTCCACGTGCCGAGCGGGAAAGCCGTGCGAGAGCCCTGCTTCACCGATCTCAAGACGTTCCGGACCGAGGTGAGGGACGGGCAGGTCTATGTCGATCTGTCGACGCCGGCGACGACGGCATCCTGAGACTGGGGCGCGGCCGCGCCCGAGCCGATGCCACGCTTGAGCCTTTTTGGCTCGCGCGGTGGCCCCATCAGCACCGGCTGGAACAGCACCGCCGCCGCCATCGTGGTGACGAGCGCCAGCGCCATCAACTTGCCCATGCTCGAGGTGCCCGGATGGCTCGACAGCCACAAGCTGCCGAACGCAGTCGCGGTGGTGAGCGCGCTGAACATCACGGCGCGCGTCAGGCTCGACTGCAGAAGGTCGGTTTGGCCGGCCCGCCATGCCATGATGTAATAGATCTTGAAGGCGACGCCGACGCCGAGCAGCAGGGGCAGCGCAATGATGTTGGCAAAATTGAGCTTCATGCCGAAGAGCACCATCAGCTCCATGGTCACGACGCCCGCCATCAACAACGGAATGATCGTGAGAAGGACGTCGCCGAAGCGGCGCAACACGAGCCAAAGCAGAATGATGATCGAAGTAAGCGCCCAAAAGCCGGCTTCGTAGAAGGCCCGCACCACGGTGCGGCCCGACTCCAGAATAGCGATCGGGCCGCCGGTGGCATTCGGCTCGACCGCCTGCACCGCGCGGGCGAACTGGCGTAACGTTTCGTTGTCGGTGGGATCGCCTTTCGGCAGGATTTCCACCTTGTACCGTCCGTCTTGCGTGACCCACTCGCGCGCGATCTCGGGCGGGAGCGTTTCGAGCGTGACCGGCTGCGCCTGCAGGTAGCTTCGCAACTCGTCGAGCGCGGTATTGAGCGAGGGGATCATGGCGGCGTGCACTCGCCCCCGCATGGCTTCGTCTCCGCTGGCGATTTGCGCGAGGTCGTCCGCCAGTCGTTTGGCGGCGGTGGCGCCGCGTCCGGTTTGAGTCCCAGCCGATTGCTTCAAAGCATCGACCGCGGCCTTGAGCGCGGCGACGTTGTCGGCGTCTGTCGGCGGTTTCTTGTTGGGGTCGGGCCGCAGCACGGGATCGAGCACGGTAGCGAGCTGGCGGATGGCGGCAAGTTTGGGCTGCTGGTCGTCGGGAATGAAACTCTCGATGGTCTTTACGCTCGAGACCTCCGGTAACTTGGAGAGCTTCTCCAGATCGGACTTCGCGGCCTCCATGCTCGGCGCCAGCACAAAAATCGAACTCGCGCCGATGGCGGGGTCGCTTCGCAGCTCCAGGAATGTCGCAACCGACTCGACCTTGGTGCTCCTCAGGTTGAGCGGATTGAAGTCGAACTGCAGCCAATAGAGCAACGGCAGGCCGGCCGCGACGGCGAGCCCGGTGCCGACAATGATCGGGATTCGGTGCCGCTCCATGAACCGATCGAGGGGCGCCAATCCCTTGAAACCCATTTCTTTCGGTTCGCCCGGCGGCCGCAGCACCGTCAACAACGCCGGGATCAGGGTAATGCTCGTCAGGAACGCGATGATCATACCGAGGCCTGCGAGCAAGCCGAGCTCGGACAATCCCTTGTAGTCGGTCGGAAGGAACGACAGAAAGCCGGCGGCGGTTGCCGCCGCGGCAAGCGTCAGCGGCGCACCCACGTGGCTTGCGGTATTCACCAGCGCCTTATGGAGATCGTCGACCTCGTGGCGCTCGGCGCGATAGCGCACGCTGAACTGAATGCCGAAGTCGACGCCGAGCCCGATAAACAGGACGGCGAACGCCACCGAAATCAGGTTGAGCGCACCCACCAGAGCCAAGCCGATCGCGGCGGTAATGGAGAGGCCGACCACCAAGCTGATGGCGACCGCCAGGATGATCCCAAACGAGCGCAAGGCAAGCCAAAGGATGGTCAACACCACCACGATGGTCACGGCCGTGTTGGTGTATGCCCCCTCCTCCAGCGTGGCGTATTCCTCATCGGCGATTGCGACCGGTCCCGTAAGGCGTAGTGTCGCGCCGTATTTCGCGCGGATATCCAAATCGACCACCGCCTGCCGAATGGCATCGGTCGCCACCTTCCCAGGCATGAGCGCGGCGTAGTCGAGCACCGGCCTGATCTCGAGGAAGCGTCGCCGCTCGTCCGAAGTGGGCGGCCTGCCGTTGAGCATCGCGCGCCAGGAGAAGCTCGCCGGGCGTCCCGCGATGGCCTCATCGAGCGTGTCCGAGACCATGTTCAAGGTCCCGGAAAAAGTGTCGAGCGTGTACTGGTTCATGCGCACGCCGATCAGTCCATAATTGAGCGCGGTGGTCAGGCCGCGCAGGTTGGAATCCTGCGCCAAAGTCTGGATCACCGGCTTGGCTTCGCCGAGCTTCTTGGTGAGCGTGACCACCTCTTCGGTGGGCAGAAACAAAAGTCCGTTCTTCTGGAAGAATGGACCGCCCCCTGCCTCCAGGATCGAGCGGAAGTGGTCCTTCTGATCGGACAATTTCTGGATCACCGCCGTCGTGGCCTGGGTTGCCAGTTCGGAGGTCGGAGCGTCGATGACGGCCAGGATGGTTTCTTCCTTCGGGGGGAACGACTTTTCGAAGGCCACCTCGCGCTGCCGCCACGGCAGCTCCTTGGAAATGAGCTTGTTGACATCGGCGTCGATGGCGAAATGGCCGGCCGCGTGTACGGCCGCGGCAAGACCCAAAACGACCGCAACGCCAATGATTTGCACGGCATGCCGGGTGCAAAAATCAACGGTAGCGACGATCGCTTGCTGCAGCATGCCTAGACCTGGAAGCTATGCGACTGGGAATCCGATCGGAGGAGCGGGAACGTGAGCCAGAATGGCCGGCGGAATATCAGGCAATGCGGTGTGTTGACAACGACTATAGGTTGCACGGGAACACTGCCAGAACATCGATCAGGTGCGGTTAACCCCAAAGGCGCGCGTCAAGTTCGACAACCGCGACGATGGGTCGCCTGAACCGCAGATTCCCGATGATTTGGGCTGTGCCTGCGCCAACCTATATGGGAAAATGTTGGAATCATGACTTTGCCCCTCCCCCTCCTGGGTCCTGTCACGCGCTCCCTGGTCGACCGGGTGATCGGTCACGACCGTCGGGCCGCGATATGTGCCGAAGCCTGCCGCGAGACCAGCGCCATTTTGGCCACGAGCGTCGAGACGCGCGCAGAGGGCGCGGCGGCGCGGCGCGGGCGCAGGAGGAGCGCCCCAGCGAGACGATCATGAGGGTCATTCTGGCGCAACCTCGCGGATTCTGCGCAGGCGTCGTGCGCGCCATCGAGATTGTCGAGCGCGCGCTCAAGAAATACGGGCCGCCGGTCTACGTCCGCCACGAGATCGTTCACAACAAATTCGTCGTCGACAGCCTCAAGGCCAAGGGCGCGATTTTCGTCGAGGAACTATCCGAGGTGCCGCAGGGCGCCGTGACCATCTTCAGCGCGCACGGCGTTGCCAAGAGTGTGGTGAACGAGGCGGCCGGACGTCAGCTGCCCGTGCTCGATGCGACCTGCCCGCTGGTCACCAAAGTGCACAACCAGGGTAAGCGCTACGTCGCTCAGGGCCGCGTACTCATTCTCGTCGGCCACGCCGGCCATCCCGAGGTTGAAGGCACGCTCGGCCAGATCGACGGTCCAGTGGTCCTGGTGCAGAACGAGGAGGACGTCGAGGCGCTGGACATTTCCCCCGATACGCCCGTCGCCTATGTGACGCAGACGACGCTGAGCGTCGACGACACCCGCGGCATCATTGCCGCGCTTGAACGCCGCTACCGAAACATCGTCGGACCGGAAATCAGAGACATCTGCTACGCCACGCAAAATCGCCAGTCGGCGGTGCGGGAACTGAGCCATCACGTCGATGTGATCCTGGTGGTTGGCGCCAAGAACAGTTCCAATTCCAATCGGCTGCGGGAAATCGGCGCGGAGGCCGGCATTCCGAGCTATCTCATCGCCGACGGCAGCGAGCTGGCGCCGGAGTGGGTCAAGGACGCGCAAACCATCGGGATCACCGCGGGCGCCTCCGCGCCCGAGGTGCTGGTCGAAGACGTCATCAACACGTTGCGAAGGCTTGGCGAGGTCGAAGTCTCGACTCTCCCGGGCCGCGAGGAGCATATTGAGTTCCGGCTCCCGCGTGAACTGGCGGCGGGCTGAGACGTTCACCAGACAGCCTGAGGCGGCAAAACAGGAAGACAGACAGGAAGACAGACAGAATGCGAGTCCCGTTTTTCAAAGAAATGCGTATCGGCGCCTACATCTTCAAGCAGAAACTCTTGGGGCGCAAACGCTATCCGCTCGTGCTGATGCTGGAGCCGCTGTTTCGTTGCAATCTTGCGTGCGTCGGTTGCGGCAAGATCGACTATCCCGATCCCATCCTCAATCGCAGGCTGTCGGTCAAGGAATGCCTCGACGCCGTCGATGAATGCGGTGCGCCGATGGTGGCCATCCCCGGCGGCGAGCCGTTGATTCACCGCGAGATCGGCGAGATCGTGAAAGGCTTGGTCGCCAAGAAGAAATTCGTCTCGCTCTGCACGAATGCGCTGCTCCTGGAGAAGAAGCTCCATCTGTTCGAGCCCTCGCCCTATCTCTTCTTCTCCGTCCACCTCGATGGGCTGCGCGAGCACCACGACAAATCCGTCTGTCAGCCGGGCGTGTTCGACCGCGCCGTGTCCGCGATCAAGGCGGCCAAGGCCAAGGGCTTCACCGTCAACGTCAACGCCACGATCTTCGACGGTCATGCGGCCGAAGACGTCGCAGCCTTCCTCGATTACGCCAAAGAGCTCGACGTCGGCGTGTCGATCTCTCCCGGCTATGCCTACGAGCGCGCACCCGACCAGGAGCATTTCCTCAGCCGGCGCAAGACTAAGGAGCTCTTCCGCAAGGTCTTCAGCATGGGCAAGGGCAAAAAGTGGAATTTCATCCACTCGAACCTGTTCCTCGACTTCCTCGCCGGCAACCAGACCTATCACTGCACGCCGTGGGGCATGCCCACCCGCAACATTTTCGGGTGGCAGAAGCCCTGCTACCTGCTGGGCGAAGGCTACGCCAGGACGTTCCACGAATTGATGGAGACCACGGACTGGGACTCCTACGGCACCGGCAGGTACGAGAAGTGCGCGAACTGCATGGCCCATTGCGGTTACGAGCCGACCGCGGCCGAGGCGACGATGTCGCATCCCTGGCAGACGCTCAAGGTCGCCGTGTTCGGTCCACGCACCGAAGGACCGATGGCGCCGGAAATTCCGCTCGACAAGCAGCGCCCGGCCGAATTCGTGTTCTCGCGCCACGTGGAGCACGAACTCGCGGCCATTCAGCAGGGCGAGAAACGGGCTCCGCTGGAGGCGGCGGAGTAAAGCCAACCCCTTCGTTGGTCATCGGCCGAGCCGCGACAGCGGCGAGGCCAATCCGCATCCGGATCACGCCGGAGCGCGCCGACGCGCCGAGAGGGAAGGCGCGTTGAAGATTTCGCTTGACGTGCGTAACGAGAATCTTCCAGAAAAGCGTATTCACCAAATCTGCGCATGGACGCCGGCTCGCTGCTGGGGTGGGCGAACGTTGGTCGCTCGCGCCCGGCTATGGCGACGTGCTTGCGCTGCGGATCGCCGGTTTCCCGCATCTCGACTGTTATCTCATTGTTATTTTTCTTGGGGCCGGTCGGCGACGAGAGCCGCAGTCGGCGGCTCTGCGCACGACCGAAGGTTGCAGGAGGAGGCTAACGCATTGGAGACACGACGAAAGTCGATTTGGTCGCGGCGCGCACCCGCGCTGCCGAGAAGAAAAAGTTTCATAGTTGGGGGGAGGCCGCCATTGTTTTTCGTTGTTGCTTACAATGCGGGTTGTGGCGGATCGTGCTTGCAACTGCAGCCCAAAGTTGAGCGCTATGAGGTGACCGGCGGCGCGGCGTACCAGCGCAAGCATATTTGATTTCGTCATTCCGGTTCGTGGATTTCACCGGCGCTCCGCAATGACGCGTCACATCCCGTAGCGCACCGAGCGCGTATTGGCATTTTTGAGGTTGCGATAGCGCGCGAGCGCCCACAGCGGGAAGAATTTGGAGTAGCCGTGATAACGCAGGTAGAACACGCGCGGGAAGCCCGTCGCCGTGTAGCGCGGCTCGTTCCAGAAGCCGTCGTCGCCCTGCGTGCGCGCCAAATAGTCGATCCCGCGCTTGACCGCGGGATGGTCGACCTCCCCTGCCGCCATGAGGCCGAGCAGCGCCCAGGCCGTTTGCGACGCCGTGCTCGGCGCTCGCTCGTAGCCGCGGTAATCGAGCTTGTAGCTCGCGCCATCCTCGCCCCAGCCGCCATCGGGATTTTGGATCTTGACGAGCCAAGCCATGGCCTTGCCGACTTCGCTTGAGGCATGATCGATGCCGGCGGCATTGAGGGCGCACAGGACCGACCAGGTGCCATAGACGTAATTCATGCCCCAGCGGCCGTACCAGCTTCCCTCTGCCATCTGCGTGCGGCGCAAATAGTCGAGGGCGGGTGCAAGCACCGCGCTCTTTGGCGCCGTCTCGGGCGCCGTCTCGTCGATCTGCGCCAGCATCGAAACGCAGCGCGCCGTCACGTCCTCCGTCGGAGGGTCGAGCAAAGCGCCGTGGTCGGCGAACGGAATGTTGTTGAGGTAATAGTACTCGTTGTCGGCGTCGAACGCGCCCCAGGCGCCGTTACGGCTCTGCATGCCCAAAATCCATTCCCGTCCCGCGGCAATCGACGCGCGGAAGTCATGCTGCGCGCCCACGCCTTGCGCGCGATCCATCGCCATCACCACGACCGCCGTATCGTCCACGTCGGGATAGTGCGGGTTGGCGTATTGGAACGCCCAGCCGCCGGGAGGGATGTTGGGCCGCCGCGCGATCCAATCGCCTTTGACATCCAGGATCTGCCTGGGCGCCAGCCATTCGAGACCTTTGCGGGCTTGCGCGACGGCATCATCGCCGCCGACTTCGAGCAAGGCGTGACAGGTGAGCGCGGTGTCCCAAATTGGCGAGACGCAGGGCTGGCAATAGGCCTCACGGTCGTGCACGGCCAGAAGCTTCTCGATCGATTTGCGTGCAATCGCCCGCTCGGGATGGCGTTCCGGATAGCCGAGCGCGTCGAACATCATCACGCTGTTCGCCATCGCCGGGAAAATGGCGCCGAGACCGTCCTCGCCGTTGAGGCGCTCCGTGACCCATGCCACGGCGCGCTCGATCGCGCGTCGTCGCGACTGCCTGGGAAACATCGGCGTGGCGAAACGAAGTACGACATCGACACCGCGGAAAAGCCAGAACCACAGCGCCTTCTGTTGCGGTGCCTTCGGCGCGAGACCGATCGTGTGCGGCGGCTCGAGGAAAAGCTCCTCGATGGCGATCCCTTTGGGGTTGCGCGCTTTCGGCGTGAGCGCCTGCAGCACCAACAGGGGCACGATAACGGTGCGGCTCCAGTACGAAACCTTATCGAGATGAAAGGCAAACCAGTTCGGCAGCAGCATGATCTCGACCGGCATCACCGGAACGGCGCGCCAGGGGATGAAACCGAAAAGCGCCAGCATCATGCGGGTGAACACGTTCGAGTGCGACGCGCCGCCGCGCGCGCGAATGGCCGACCGCGCACGGACCATGTGGGGGGCGTCGACGGAGTCGCCTATCACCTTGAGCGCGAAATAGGCTTTCACGCTCGCGCTCATATCGAAGGCGCCATCATGGAGTAACGGCCAACCGCCGTGGTCGCCCTGGACGCGGCGCAGGTAGACCGCGATCTTGGCTTCGAGCGCGGCATCGACCGGCTCGGCCAGATAGTGCCGCAGCAAGACGTATTCCGCCGGGATGGTCGCGTCCGCCTCGAGTTCGAACACCCAATGTCCGTCGGGCTGCTGCAGCGCGATGAGCGCGCGGGTTGCCGCCGCGATGCCGTGGTCGACAGCGGACGCCGACGCGGACGATTTCGGCTCGAGGGACACGCGGTTCATGATCTACCCAACCCCGATCGGCCAACGAGATCGGCCGCCCGATTGCCGGAGCGGATTGCCCCTTCGATGGTCGCCGGCAAACCGGTCATGGTCCAATCGCCGGCGAGCCACAGGTTGCTCCACGCCGTGGTCGCGGCCGGCCGTTTGGCATTCTCGCCCGGCGTCGCGGCAAAGGTCGCGCGGCGCTCGCGCACGATCTGCCATGGTGGCAGCGCCTTGGGAAGACCGGCAACGCTCGCGACCTCGTGCCAGAGTTTCTGCGCCAGCATCTCCCGTGGAACGTCGAGCAAGCGGTCGGCCGCGCTGATCGTGATCGACAGCCGATCGGCAAAGGTAAAGAGCCATTCGATGGTTCCGTTCACGACCCCGATGATGGGCGCAAGCCCAGCCGGCGGATCGAGGCGGAAATGGGCGTTGACGATAGCGCGAAACTCGGAGGGCGTCTTGAGGTCGGGCACGAGGTCGGCCGCCACGATCGGCGGCACCGCGAGGATGACGGCATCCTCGCCCGTCGCCAGCTTGTCGTCGCCGAAGTCGAGCGCCACGACCTTGTCAGCCGCGAAATCGAGTGCACGCAGCCGGTGCCCGAACGCGACCTTCACGTTGCGCTCGCCGAGAAAGCGCAACGCCGGCTCGATGAAAACCTGGCCGAGCCCATCGCGGGCGATCAGCGGCCGACAGGCCTGCCCCCCCGCCGCCAATGTTTCACGGACGATGGCGCCAGCGAGGCAGGCGCTTCCCTCCTTCGGCTCGATGTTGAGCGCCGCCAGCCAGAACGGCCGCGCCAGGCGCTCGTAGAGCGGGCCGGCGCATGTCACGGCTTCGCAGATGGTCTTTTCGTCGGAGGCGTAGAGCAGCCGCGCAAACGAAAGGTAATCGCTCGCGGTCGTGCCCGGCACGCGTCGACTGCGATCGAAAATCCACCACGGCAGACGCCCAGGGTTGATACGCAACGTCCAGCGCTCGCCGCTTGCGAGATCGACGAAGGCGAACTCGGCCGCCGCCGGACCGGCGAGCCTGTCGGCGGAGCCGATCGTCTCGAGATAGGACAGCGCGGCATGGTTGCCCGAGAGCAGAAGGTGGTTGCCGTTGTCGATCACCATATCGAGCAGCGGGTCATGGTAGGAGCGGCAGCGCCCTCCGGCCGCCGCGGCGGCCTCGTGCACGACGACGCTTGCCCCGCGTCCCGCGAGACGCACCGCGGCAGCGAGCCCGGCGAGTCCCGCGCCAACGACGTGGATCGTGCTCGGCATCAGATGACGGCGTGACGCATGATGATCCACAACAGACGCGAGCGCGGCAGGCGGATCGGGCGGCGGGGGTGCGACCATCCGCGGGCGACGAGGCCGTCGAGGATCAGGCGATAGGCTTCGCCCATGATGCGCGGGGCGCGCACGCAGCGGCGCGGGCTGCGTGCCATGATCTTGTCCGCTTGCGCGAAATGCTCGCGCGCACGTTCGACGACGCGCGCACAGACTTTCCCGAGCGCCGGGCTTGCGAGCACCGCCGGCGGATCGGTTGTGGTGATGCCGGCCTCGCGCAGCGCCTCGGCCGGCAGATAGAGACGTCCAAACGCCGCGTCTTCGTCGAGGTCGCGCAAGATATTGGTGAGTTGCAAAGCCCGCCCCAAATGGTGAGCGAGCGCAATGCCGTCCTGTTCTTCCATTCCGAAGACCCGCACCGACAGGCGACCGACAGCGCTCGCGACTCGATTGCAATACATGTCGAGCGTCGCGTCGTCGGGCGCGCGGATATCCTCGATCACGTCCATTTCCATCCCATCGATGATGGCGTGGAAATCCTCACGGCGGAGTCCAAAATCGCGCACCGGCGCGAGCAGGCCGCGCGTGCGGGCGACGGCGTTGCCCGCATAGAGCGCATCGATATCGTCGCGCCAGCGCTGGAGCTGCTCGCGCCGTTCACGACGGGGGCCTCGCGAATCCGAGATATCGTCGACCTGACGGCAAAAGGAATAGATTTCGAACATGGCCTCGCGCTGCGCGCGCGGCAATACGCGCATCGCGTTGTAGAACGAGCTACCCGACGCCCGGTCGGCCGCAGCCATGTTTGAAGCTTCTGCCAACGCCAAAGTTCACGCATCCTGCGGTTTGCGGCCGGGTGCGAAGACGCGGCCGACGCGGCGAGTCGCGCCCCATAATAGGCCGAGAACGCCGAACCCCGCGACTCCCGCCTTACCGAGATGGACGCGCTCGCTCAGCGGATCGCGTTGGGTCAGCAATCGCACCAGGCGCTCCGCAAAGGTCTGGATGACCGCGACCTCCAAAGCGAGGCGCGTGTCCTCGATGCTGGCGGAAAACGATTTGCTGTCACGCAGGAGAGCGCCGGTGCGCGACGCAAGCTTGTGGATGCATCGGAGCAGGCTCGCGGACGCTTGGCCCGCGCCCAGTTCGTCCACGCTCGCGCCGGTTTCGGCAAAAGCGTCGAGCGGAATGTAGACGCGGTCGAGCTGACGGTAATCCTTTCCGCAATCCTGCAGGTGATTGATGATTTGCAGCGCCGCGCAAAGCGCATCGTTGGCGGGCCAGGTCGCACGGCTCTCGCCGTGGACGTCCAGCACGAAGCGCCCGACCGGCATGGCGGAATACGTGCAATAGCCGATCAGGTCGTCCCAGTCGCGATAACGCAGCTTGGTCACGTCCAGTCGGAACGCGGCGAGCAAATCTTGCGCGTGGCGCGGCGAGAGCTGGCGTGCCGCGAGTTGTGAGCGCAAAGTGACGCCGACCGGGTCGTCGTTGCTTTTGCCGAGCAAGGTCGCTTCGAGCCGATCGAGCAGCGCAAGCTTTTCCTGCGGCGCAAGCGCGGAATGATCGGCGATATCGTCGGCGGTACGCACGAATTCGTAGAACGCGAGGATGGGCGCGCGATGGCGCGGGTGAATCAGCCGTGACGCCACCGGAAAATTCTCGTCCCGGTGGCCCTTGCCCGATCGCGCTTCGGCGGGAGTGATCATTGCCGCTCCGACACGTTGGCCTGCACCCGCCCCTTCCAGCTTCCGCCCTGTCCTCGCACATATTGATGGGCCGAATCGAGGGTGAAGAGCATGTACTGCAAGGCAATAACAGGCAGCGCAAAACCCCATAAGGGCGACAACCGGTAGAGCCGCAACGTCGGCTGGAAGGCGATGAACATCAGCGCCCAGGTTCCAGCCCCGATCCATCGCGCCGCGCCGCTGCCGAAAATAGCCAGCAGCGGCGGCACGAGATAGGCCAGCGCCATCCCTGCGATCGTTGCCAACAGCACAAGCGGAGAGTAGCGCAGCTGCGCATAGGCCGAACGCGCCACCATACGGCGGATATCGGCAAGCGCCGGATAACGACGGACGCTGCGCACGCGCTCGGTCAATCCGAGCCAGATCGGTCCATGGGCTTTGAGCGCTTTCGCCAGGGCGCAGTCGTCGATGAGGGCAGCGCGTACGACGTCGATGCCGCCAGCCTTGCGAAGGGCGTCGGAGCGGATGAGCATGCAGCCGCCGGCAGCCGCCGCGACCGCGCTCTGCGGTCGATTCACGCAGGCGAACGGATAGAGCATCTGGAAGAAGAAAATGAATGCCGGAATGGCGGCGCGCTCGGCGAAGCTTTCACAGTTGAGCTTGACCATGAGCGAAGTCAGCACGAGGCGCCGTCCCTCGGCGTGCGCGACCAGCCGGCTGACGGAATCGGGCGCATGCACGATGTCGGCGTCGGTGAGCAGCAGATAGTCGGGCGGCTGCGGCAGCGCCATTGCGGCATCAATGCCCTGCTTTGCCGCCCAGAGCTTGCCTGTCCATCCCGCCGGCAAGCCGCGGCTCCTTACCACGCACAGTCGCTCGTCGGCCTTCGCAAGCCGGCGCGCCATTTCGGCGGTGCCATCGCTGCTATCGTCGTCGACCAGGATGAGCCTCCACGCGCCGCGATAGTCCTGCGCGAGCAGCGATCCGATGCTGTCGCCGACGCAGTCCGCCTCGTTGCGCGCGGGCACCACGGCGGCGACCCGCGGCCATGCCGGGAGCTCTGTTGCGCCCCAATCGTCGCGCTCGCTGCAGCGCCAAAAGGCGCCGCGGGCGAGCAGCAGATAGAGCCAGACCGCAAGCGCAATCGAAGCGACGGCTATCACGCGAGCAAAGCCTCCGCGCTACCCCTGGCATGGCCGCCTAACCGCAAGGCCCCGCCGACCGGGTCGTAAAAACAATTCAACATATTCAATGAATTGGGCTAGGAAAAGTTGGACGGGCGGGCCGCCCTTGCTAGATTGTCAGGCGGCCCGCATGCGGGCTGTGTGGATGCCGGTCGGCCGCCCGGAAAGGGGGCCAACTTAACGGGTTAGCGCACGTTCGGACGCAAGGTTGGAATTTACCTCCTGCTTAACGCGCTCTGGGGGCGGAACGCATGGCCCGCGTCGATCCTGTGAAAAAAAAGGCCGTCGACACCGATGCGGTATTCCAGGACCGGCTCGCTCGGGTCGCCCACGACACGGAAGCGCTGCTCGATCGGCTGCTGACGTCGGCCCCGATCGATGGCGAACGGGCGCGGCCGACGCGGCTGCTCGATGTGATGCGCTATGTGAGCCTCGGCGGCGGCAAGCGCTTGCGACCGTTCCTGGTGGTGGAATCCGCCACGCTGTTCGATGTACCGCGACAAAACTCGCTGATGGCGGGCGCGGCGCTGGAATGCGTGCATTGCTATTCGCTCGCTCACGACGACCTTCCCGCCATGGACAATGACGACCTGCGACGCGGCCGCCCGACCGCGCACAAGGCATTCGACGAGGCGAGCGCCATTCTTGCGGGCGACGGCCTTCTCACCTTCGCCTTCGACATTCTTTCGCGCCCCGAGACGCATCCTGACGCCGGCGTCCGGCTCGAACTCGTCGCGGCGCTCGCGCGCGCTGCCGGCCTAGGCGGGATGGTGGGCGGGCAAATGCTCGACCTCGCGGCCGAAGGACGGTTCGATGCTTCTGCGCCCAAGCTCGGCGAGCAAGACGTCAAGGTCTTGCAGGCAATGAAAACCGGAGCGCTCCTGCGCTTCGGATGCGTTGCCGGGTCGATCCTGGGCAAGGCCAACCAAAGTCAGCGGAAAGCGCTCGAGCGTTACGGTTCTGCGCTTGGCGAAGCGTTCCAGATCGCCGACGATCTCCTCGACGTCGAAGGCGATCCGGCAACGGTCGGCAAAGCGACGGGCAAGGACGCGGCCGCCCATAAGGCGACGCTGGTCGGGGTGCTCGGAGCCGCGGCCGCACGGCGGCGGCTCGAAAACCTGGTCGGCGAGGCGCAGGCCGCGCTGAGCGCCTTCGGCGGCGATGCCGACGTGCTCAAAGCGGCGGCGCGCTTCGTTGCCACCCGCACGGCTTGAAGATTGGGGGATGATGTCGCGGCCGGGGACCGACACGACGCATTTGGTACAGCTGGGTGGACTCGAACCACCGACCTCTTGGTCCACAGCCAAGCGCTCTAACCAACTGAGCTACAGCTGCACGCATCGTCGAAAGCGGCCGCAACCTAGGAGCGCCGTTCTGCTTTGACAAGGCCCAGCAAAAAGCCCGGGCGGCGAGCCCGGGCCTCGATTGCTGGAGCCGTCGGCCTGGCAGCGAGCGGCAAAACTCAGGCGACCTTCTTGAAGACCTTGCCGAAGCTCTCTTTCACCGGCTCGGCGGAGTCGGTGGCCACTTTCTGCGCGATCGCGGCCAGCTCCTTGGACTGAGCGGTCAGGGCCTCGAATTGCTTGCGCGTATGGGCGGTCGAAAGCTCGACCATTTCGGAGAGCGACTTCACCGTCATCAGCTGGCTCGCGAAGTCGAATGCCGCGTTGGTGTTCGTGCGCGCCGCCTCGATCACCTTGAGGCCGTAGTCGGAGGCGCCTTTGGTCGCGGCTGCGTAGGTGTCCTCGAGCACGTCCGTCGCCTCTTCGGCGGCAGACTTCATCTTTTCGTAGGTTTCCTTTGCCTGCGAGACGCTCTTCTCAGCCATTTCGCGGAAAGCGGCCGGGATTTCCATCTTGGGTATCTCAAAATTCGGGAGTTCGAATTTCGGCATTTCGAACGCGGCCGGCGGGGCCGCCTTTGATCTGGACTTGGACGTGGTGGTTTCGATGGCCTCGGTCATAGATTGATCCTTCGGAGGGCGATTGATCCGGCATCGCACGGATCTGCGCCCACAGCCGATCCATGCTTTGGTGACAACAGGCCCGTGGCCGTCGTCCTGCAATCGGAAACGCCACAGCCGTCTGATGGGGAAGATATACTCCTGCTTTTGGTGCAATGCAACACAAATATTGCGCCGCACAATCAAGTGCCGATCGTACCAGCCTTTTTCCGGTCCGCCGGCCTCAGAAGCAAGGCAAGCCTCAGCGTTTCGGCGTGGCCGCGTCCTTTGCCGCCTTGCTCGTGCTCTCGCCGAGCTCCCTCGCCTGCTCGGTCAACGCCTGCATCTGGCGCTTGATATAGTCGGCCTGCAGTCGCAGCACGTCCTGGATGTCTCTCGCCCGCATCAGCTCCTGGGCAAATTCGAAGGCGCTCGTGATGTTTCGCTCGGCGAAAGTCATCGCCTTTTCGGTTACATCCTTGGCACCCTTGCGGGCAGTCTCGGCCTGCCCTTCGAACGCGCTCATGGCTTGGTGCGCCGCGGAAATAAAGCCGTCGAAAGCCTGCCGCGCCTGCTCGACGCCCTTTTCGGCAAACGCCCGCATTTCCGGGGGAACATCGAAACGATCGCTGGCGGCCATAGTCGTCTCCTCTGTGGAGGGTTGCTACGCCGGCGAGGCGTGCGACCTGCTGAAATACCAACGTCCCAACCGTCCCCCGGCGCTTGCGCGAACGTAAGGCGTGCGGAACAGGACCATCGACCTTGCGGAGCGCACTGTAACAGGAATCAACAGGAATAAAGCCCCGATGCGTATCGTCGACATCCGCGAATGCGCGATCCCGCTCAAGTCGGACATGAGGAATTCGAGCTTCGATTTTTCCGAGATGACGACCTCGGTCGTGGCAGTCATCACCGATGTCGTGCGCGACGGCAAGCCGGTCGTCGGTTTCGCCTTCAACTCGACCGGCCGTTATGCCTGCGGTGCCGCGATGCGCGCACGCTTCATCCCTCGCATCCTCGGCGCAGATCCGCGCTCTCTCCTTGACGAGGCACAAGAGAATTTCGATCCGGGAAAAGTTCTCGCCGTCATGATGCAACGGGAAAAATCCGGCGGTCACAGCGAGCGCTCGATCGCGATCGGTACGATCGAGGTCGCGGTCTGGGATGCAGTCGCCAAGATCGCTGCGAAACCGCTCCACCGCGTGCTGGCCGAGCGCTACAACGGCGGCAAGTCCGCCACCGAGGTCTTCTGCTACGTCGGCGGCGGCTGGTACGCCCCGGGCCAAACCGTAAAAGATCTGCAGGACGAGATGCGTCGCCATCTCGATGCCGGGTACACGATGGTGAAGATGAAGGTCGGCGGTCTCCCGCTCGCCGAGGACGTGCGCCGGGTGGAGGCCGTCAAAACGATCTTGCCCGCGGACGCGCAACTGGCGGTCGATGCCAACTCCAAGTTCGGCCGCGAGGAGGCTCTCGCATACGCCAAGGCGCTCGCGCCCTTCCGGCTGCGCTGGTTCGAGGAGCCATGCGATCCGCTCGATTTTGCCCTGCTCGCGGAGATTGCCGGCGATTATGAGTCGCCGCTCGCGACCGGCGAAAATCTCTTTTCGACGCAGGACGTGGAAAATCTCGTTCGTTTTGGCGGCTTGCGTCCCGATCGCAACGACGTCATCCAGGTCGATCCGCCCCAGGCCTACGGCATCGTGCAATACGCGCGCACCGTCGCAATGGCGGAACGCCACGGCTGGCCGCGCAGCGCGTTGTTCCCCCACGGCGGCAATCAGATGTCGCTCGCCATTGCCGGCGGTTTCGGTCTCGGCGGCGCGGAATCCTATCCCGGCGTATTCGGCGCCTTCGGCGGCTTCGCCGATGACGCCAAATTGCAGCGCGGCTATCTCACGCTGTCCGACCGTCCGGGCATCGGCTTCGAGGGCCAAGCAGCGCTCTACTCCATCATGCGCACGCTGGCGGCGTGACCAACAGCCTTTACGAGAAAAAGGCGGCCGCACGCTTTCCGCCTCGCCCCGGGCCAGATTTTCTGGAATCAGCGGGGACATGACCCGAATTTGACCGCCGCTGCGCCCCTTATCCCATGCGCAAGCCAATCGGAATCGGCTATTCTGCAAGTCGCGGCCTCACAGTCAGTGCACGAGGCCGCTGCGGCGACGTCATGGAAGGGCGGTCATGATCCGGCTCTGGAGATGCACGCGGATGCCCGTTCGGTGCATGCTGGCGCTTGCCGCGGTGATCCTGATCCAGACGGCATTTGCATTTGCTGCGGAGCAGGTCGACCTGCTGCTGGTGCTGTCGTCGGACGTGTCGCGCAGCGTCGACCATCCGAAATTCCTGCTGCAGCGCGAGGGCTATGCGGCTGCGATCTCCGATCCGCACGTGATGGATGCGATCAAATCCGGCCCGCAGCAGCGCATCGCGGTTTGCTTTGTCGAATGGTCGGGCTTCGGGGCACAGAAGCTCGTGATCGATTGGACCATCATCGACGGTCCCGACGCGGCCCGCAAATTCGGCGATCAGCTCCTGGAATTGCCTCGCTCATTCGCCGACCGTACCTCGATCAGCGGCGGCATCGAGTTCGCGGCCACTCAGTTGGAGCGTGCGCCATTCGAAGGTGCGCGCCGTACGATCGACGTGTCCGGTGACGGCACCAACAATGCGGGCCGTGATGTGAAGCTTGCCCGCGACGAGACGATTGCCAAAGGAATCGTCATCAATGGACTCGTCATCCTGAGCGACCGGCCGGTGCCGTGGAACGCCGAGCATACCAATCCGCCTGGCGGCCTCGAGAAATACTATCAGGACAATGTTGTCGGCGGCCCGGGCGCGTTCGTTCTGGTGGCCGAGAACTTCAACTCGTTCGGGCGCGCCATCATCAAGAAACTGATCGCCGAAATTGCCGCGCTCTCGCCCGCGCCTCATGGTTTGGTGCGCTGAGACATTGCAGCCTTTGCCGCAGCACGGTAGACAATTCCCCGGGCCGACGGGCGCAGTCTTTGTACGCGGCGTCGGCCTCGATGGAAGCAGGAAGATTCATGCAAAAAATCTATCCCGATGCCCGGGCAGCGCTCGCCGGCCTGTTGAAGGACGGCATGTTGATCATGGCCGGGGGGTTCGGGCTTTGCGGCATTCCGGAGCAGCTGATCCTGGCCATCCGCGAGGCGGGCGTGAAGAACCTAACCGTCATCTCCAACAACTGCGGCATCGATGGGGTCGGCCTCGGCCTCTTGCTCGACACCAAGCAGATCAAGAAGATGATTTCGTCCTATGTCGGGGAGAACAAGACTTTCGCGCAGCAATATCTCGCAGGCGAGCTCGAGATCGAGTTCAATCCGCAAGGCACGCTGGCCGAGCGTATCCGCGCCGGCGGCGCCGGCATCCCGGCGTTCTTTACCCGCACCGGCGCCGGGACTCAGATTGCGGAGGGCAAGGAGCAGCGCGAGATCGACGGCGAGCACTACGTCATGGAGCGCGGGCTTGTCGCCGATCTCTCGATCGTTCATGCTTGGATGGGTGACACCGAGGGCAACCTCGTCTACCGTAAGACCGCGCGCAACTTCAATCCCATGATGGCCACCGCCGGCAAGGTCACCGTGGCCGAAGTCGAGCACCTCATGCAGCCCGGCGATATCAATCCCGACCACATCATCACGCCAGGCGTCTACGTCAAACGCCTGGTGCACGTGCCCAACGCGGTAAAGCATATCGAGCAGCGAACCGTGCGCAAGCGCACCGCGCCGGCGGGAACCGGGGAGGAAGTCTGATGGCCTGGACACGCGACCAGATGGCCGAGCGCGCCGCCAAAGAGCTGCGTGACGGTTTTTACGTCAATCTCGGTATCGGCATCCCCACGCTCGTTTCAAACTATATCCCCGCGGGCATGAGCGTGCAGCTGCAAAGCGAGAACGGCATGCTCGGATTTGGTCCATTCCCTTACGAAGGGGAGGAAGACCCGGACCTCATCAACGCCGGCAAGCAGACGGTCACCGAGATTCCGACCACAAGCTATTTCTCGTCGGCCGACAGCTTCGCCATGATCCGCGGCGGGCACATCGATCTCTCGATCTTGGGCGCCATGCAGGTCGCCGAGAACGGCGACCTCGCCAACTGGATGATTCCGGGCAAGATGGTCAAAGGCATGGGTGGCGCCATGGACCTCGTCGCCGGGGTCAAGAAGGTGGTGGTGGTGATGGAGC
>Ga0306926_10002337_pt1 | contig 19330 bp, 18 predicted proteins | sample flu12Cox44000178_FD_203759 | JGI IMG/M metagenome (GOLD analysis project Ga0306926, IMG submission 203759) | Lab enrichment of tropical soil microbial communities from Luquillo Experimental Forest, Puerto Rico - flux8day.12C.oxic.44.000.178 (v2)... | ecosystem: Environmental > Terrestrial >... | reverse complement strand
GAGATCGATGGTCGATTTCCACGGTGGCCGTCTGGCCGGCGGCGAGAACGATGCCCTCGGGCACATGATCGATGTGGACGCGCACCGGGATGCGTTGGGCCAACCGCACCCAGGTGAAGATGGGGTTCACGGTCGCAAGTCCTCCGGGGCCGGCTTGCGCGTTGGAGACGTTGATGCCGCGCGCGATGCTGCCGACGTGGCCGCGGACGATGTCGCTATAACCCATGAGCTTGATCTTCACCGGGTCGCCCTCGCGAATGGAACCCAAAGCTGTCTCGGTGAAGTAGCCATCGACCCAAAAGGAATCGGCGTCGACGACGCTGATCTTGTTCTGTCCCACGGTCGCGTAATCGCCGAGTTGCGTCAACAGGTTGGTCACCCAACCGTTGACCGGCGAGCGGATTTGCGTGCGCCGGAGATTGACCTTGGCCTGCTCGCGCTGCGCCTTGGCTTGCGCAAGGCTCGCCTCGGCGCCGGCGCGTTGGACCTTCAACGCTTCGACCTGCCGTTCCGCCAATTTGAGCGTTGCTTGCGCGCTCTCCACCGCCGCCTGCTTTTCTCTCTGCTCGGCGCTGTACTGCTGTGCGCTCTGAACGGGGCCGTAGCCTTTTTGCGCCAGATCCTCGTAGCGCACCGCCTGCTGCTGCGCGAACACCAGCGATGCCTTCGCCTGTTCCACTTGGGCTTGGCTCGCGTTCACCTGCGCCTGCTGTACATCGATCTGCGCGTCCACGTTCTGGACGTTGGCTTGCGCCTGCTGCACCGCCGCGTCCGCGAGCTCGACTGCAATCTGGTAGTTCGTCGGATCGATCACCATCAACAGCTCGCCCTTGGCAACGAACTGATTGTCGGTGACCGTCAGCTCGACGATGCGGCCGGCGACCTCGGGAGCCATCGTGACGGTATAGACCCGCACCGTGCCATCGCGGGTCCAGGGCGTCTCCATATAGGTCTTCCACATCGCCCAGCCGAGCCCTGCGGCAAGTCCGGCCATGGCGAGCGTAATCAACAGCGGAACAATTCGGATCCGCACCCTATGCATGGCGCCAGCCGCCGGCTGGGCGGGGCTGACGACACGAAGATCAGCGCTCTTGCCGCGCTCCGATTTGGCTTCAACATCGGACATGGCAAATCTCAGCGGGCGATGAGGAGCACCATCGATGATAGCACAATAATGTACAGGGCGAACATGAACAGCGACGGATGCCAGACGTGGCGCAGCAAGTCGAAACGATCCGCGATCCGGCGCAACCCGATCGTAGCAACCCACGCGGCGATGATCAGCAACGAGATCGGCGCGATGTAGACGCCGAGCAGGTCGATCTCGACGAACGTCAAGCGGGTGCTCCTGCATCAAAATACGCGCCATGCTGGACGAGAGCATCGCGGATGAGAAGGACTCTCGCACGCGTGCGCAGTACGAGCGCGGCCTGCGGGCCAGACTCCGCCAGTGAGGCGAGACGGCGGTCGAGGCCGGCAAACCGCCCGGTTGCGGCGGCGCTATCTCCTTGCGCCAAGGCCGCGAGCGCCGAGTCGAGCTCCGAGCCCAAGCCGAGTTGCGGCGCGACGCGGTGAAGATTGATGATCTCGCTTCCAACCGACAGCGTGGCCACGACCTGCGCCCGCTGCAGCGGCGTGGCCGCGTTCGGCAATGCCGCGATACGGCTGTACATGCGGCCTTCCCAATCCTCTCGCCGCCGCGGGGGATTTATCGCAACGCGGCGCAGATCGCGCAAAGTCAGCGCGAGCAGACGACGCGTCCGCATGGCCGGCGAAAGCGGCGGCAACAGGCGAAACGACAGCGCTCCCGCGGCGGACCCTCCGGCAATCGCCAGCGCGGCGTTGTAGAACTGCAAGGTGTCGTAGGTCATCTGGTTCGCGGGCGCGAGCAGCGGAACGAAGTTGTAGGCCATGGCGATAAACACCGCTGTTTGCCATGGTTGCGCGATCAGCGCACCGACTGGAATCAGGTAGAGCCCAATCACAATGCTGAAGCCGACGAAGGTCTCTACATTCGGCAATCCAGCAAATGCAACGATCGCGGTGCCGACGGTGCCAAGGCCAATGCCCACCGTGAAACCAAAAGCAAGTGCGTAGGCCTCATCGGCTCTCGGTGAGAGCAGGAGGACCACGATGGCCGTAAACGTGATGGCGAGAGCGCCGTTCGGCCATGCGGTAGTGATCCAGAAAACCTCAGCGGCGCTGATCATCGCGAACACGCGCCCGGCGTTGACGAAAGCAGGCCACCAATCGGGTACGTGGAGCCTTGCGCGCCGGCGAGGGTTGGGCCGAGCAGGCTTTCCGGTCAGCAACGCGAGCGCGTCCAGAGCATGGATCAAGCCGGCCAGCAGCCTGGCGGCGTGATCGACGAGCAGCCGCAGCGATGGCGTGCCTGCCGGCATTGCGATCAGCTTGCGAGCCCCCTCGCCGCAGAGCCGTCGCATGCCGGCAGGGTCGGCCATCCAAGGTGACGGCTCGCCCTGATTAGGGGCCGATCGCAACTGCTGCGGAATATTGCGCAGCACGGCATCGGCCTCTTCCCGAGCTATGTGATTCGGCAATTGCGTGAGCCGCACCGCAACGATGCGCCAAGCGGTGAGCGCAACCAACAGGCCCTCGAGCGCCGCCTGCAGCGCCGGCGAATGATAGCGCAGTGTCGAGGATTCTCCGATCGCCTCGTCGACCACGGAGTCGAGCGCAATGACCTTTCGGACGAGCTCGCGGCGCACGGGCTGTTGCGTGTCGGACGACGTCGAGCCTGCCGGCGTCAATGTGGCGCGGAACCCATCGGCGATTTCCGCTGACACGGCCGCGAACACCGCTGCAAGTCGCCGCGGGGCGGCGCCAAAATCGGTCCCGGCCAGCACGATTCCGGCGCACACGATGCCGATCCAGATCTCGCTGACGCGGGTGATGGCAAGCATGAACGCGTCCCCGTTGGGCCCGCCGGTGGCGCCGAGCTGATCGCTCGCGATGATGGCGGCCGTGTAGCCGGCCAGCGCCGCGGCGTAGGCCGTGAAATTGTGCAGCAGCGTGGCGACAAGGGCGCAGGCGGCGCCCCACAACGCCAGACCGATGAGAAACGCGGCGCGCTCTTGCGGGAAGCAGGCTGTCAGGATGACGATTGCGACTGCGCCCACGACGGTACCGATCATGCGGTACCAGCCCTTGCGCAGCGACGCGCCAAGATGCGGCTGACAGACGATCGCCGCCGAGGTGCCGGCCCAATAGGCGCTGTCAAGCTCGAGCCAGAACGCGACGTAAAGAGCGAGACAGACCGAGGCCCACAGCCGCAGCCCGAACAGCAGCGGCGGGCCGGCCGCCCGCGCTGCGTTCGCCGACTCCGCCTCCCATCTGGCAGCCGCACTGCGATCCGACGCCCGCTCGCCCTCGCCAATAGCGTCCGCCATTCTCAGGCCCGTCCGTTTTCACCGCATGATGGCCCGCCCCGACGCCGGGCGCTACCACGGATTCGCCGTTCGCCGGAAAGCAAGATTGCAAGAACCCGGGCGGCAGCAGAGGCGGATCGATGTATGATGTATAATGCCCAGTCCGAGAGCCCAAAACTGGAAACCTTGGTGAACAGGAGAGGACGATGTCAAACCATTTCACCGGACTCAGTCTCGGTCCACCGCTTGGCGATCAACGACTCGACCTCTGCGACCTGTACGCATTCCAGTCGCCCGCTGACAAGAACAGAACCGTGATCATCCTCAATGCAAACCCCAACGCGGACGCACTTCATCCCGACGCAATCTATCGCCTGAACATCGATAACAACGGCGATTACCTGACGGACATCGCGTTCAGCTATGTGTTTTCGAAGCCGCAGAACGGCAGGCAGACCATTAGCGTATTCGCGGCGACGGGCTCGGAGTCGCGCTCGGCCGAAGCGGTAGGAACGAAGATCATCGCCGACGCCGAGGTCTCCTTCGCCGCCAAGCCGAATATCATCAAGTCGGGCCCTTACACTTTTTTCGCCGGCAGCCGCAGCGACGCGTTTTTCTTCGACTTCGATGGAATCAAGAACCTGTTCGATATCAGGGGTAAACGGAACTTCACCGAGCCTCATCTCGGCGGCAAGTCTCCATGGACCGGGGTGGATTCGAATACGCAAGCGAACGTGTTTTCGACTGTAATCGAGCTGCCCACGAGTGAAATCGCTCCCAAGCCCGAGATGCACATCTGGGGGCGGTGCAGTGTAAGGCGCGACGGCAAGTTGCTTCACGTCGATCGCGCGGGCCATCCGAGCGTTAGCAGCTTCTTCAACACCGATGACACCAAGGAAGAATACAACGCGAGCGAGCCCGTCAACGACCGCAAGCGATGGCTCGACCAGTTCGTGCATCTGATGGGGCATACCGGCAATTACACGCGCGAGGAAGCGATCGCCGCGATCGACAAGGAGAGCACGCTTCCCGACGTGCTAAGTTTCGATCCGTCGAAGCCTGCAAAGTATCCCAACGGCCGGGTCTTCACCGACGACGTGATCAATTACCGCATCGCCTTCCTGACGAAAAATCAGTGTCCGCCCACGGGCCTCAAGCCCCACACCGACGTCCTGAAGGAGTTCCCGTACCTGGGCACACCGCATTCGAAAAAGTAGCGGCGTATGAAACCGGTATACTCGAAGATGACCGCGCAGACGGCAGTGAAGACATCCGCACCGAAGCCGGAACCCCGCCACCCACATGCGACTGAAATCGCGCATTGCACTACGCCTTTGACCTCTTGCACTTTGACGGTTTCGACACGCGTGCCGCCCCGCTGATCGAGCGAGTTACGTGAGCTAATACGTCGCTGCCAGCAAGGTCGAACTATGCTGCAACACTGGCTCATTGACCTCATTGGTCACGTTTCCGGCCTCAGTGATGCACAACTCAGGCAAATCGAGAGATCGTTGCCAGCGACCAAGGCGCTGATCGATCTTCTCAATAGGGCGCAGCCGATTATCGAACAGGCGCAAAGCCTGTACGCTGAAGCCCAGCCGCTGATCGACGAAGCCAAGAAGGAGTGGCAAACGGTCGGCCCCGCAGCGCAAATTTTGATCGATGTGATCTCGCATCATGTCAACAAAGGTAGTTCGCCGGCGGAGGCGGCCGAGGCAGTGCGCACAGCGCTTGACGGGTCAATCAAGCGCGTGGCGCAGGATCACTGGATGGATCGAGACATAAGCCACGTAACGGTGTTCGGCGGGACTGGCTTTGTTGGCCGTCGCGTCGCGCGCCATTTGCACGGGTCCGGCGCCACGGTGCGCATCGCCTCACGGCATCCCAAGCCGGCCGAGGGCGAGGGCCTCGAACAGATCGCCGCCGATGCGCACGACGAGCGCTCCGTCGAGGCCGCCGTTGCGGATGCCGACGGCGTTGTCAACGCGATCAGCCTCTATGTCGAGCATGGACGCGATACGTTTCATTCGGTGCACGTGGAAGCGGCCGCAAGGATCGCCAGAGCGGCAAGGCGGGCCGGGACCAAACGGTTTGTGCACCTCTCGGGAATCGGCGCCGATGCGGGCTCTCCATCGCCATATATTCGCAGCCGAGGCGAAGGCGAGGCGGCGGTGCAGACCGCATTCCCCGGCGCAGTCATCATTCGCCCGGCGGTCATGTTCGCGCCGGACGACGCCTTTCTTACGACAATTCTCAGGCTGCTTCGGTCGCTGCCGGCTTATCCGATGTTCGGCGACGGGAGGACGAGGCTCCAGCCGGCGTATGCGGACGACGTTGCTGCGGCGATCGCAGAAGTCGTGCGACAGAGCAAGAAACCGTACCCTATCTACGAACTGGCCGGTCCGCGCGTCTATTCATACGAAGAGCTATTGCGGACCATTGCCCGTAGCGCAGGATTGCGGCCGGTGCTGATGCGGATGCCTTTTGCTTTCTGGAATGCCGTTGCCGGTCTCGCCGAAGTCCTGCCGCAGCCACCCCTCACCCGCAATCAGGTCGAGCTTATGCGGATCGACACCGTGGCCTCAGAGAACCGGCCTGGATTTCGCACGCTCGGAATTTCTCCGCGAGCGCTTGAAGAAGAACTCGAAGCAATGCTCGAGCTTAGCAAAACTCAAACGCAAAAGACGCCCATACCGGGTGGAGGCTGAGGAGGCTTCGTTACCGTGATCACGCCGGTCGTCCTGCTCCGGGGCCGAACACATGACTGCACCGACCAGCCGACCAGGCAACTCGCGCATTTCCACTTTGAGGGCAAGGCAAGCACAACGCGTGAGCCGCGACTGGGTTCCATCGAGTTCTTACCTGGCCGCTATCCGTTAGATTTGACTTGCCGCTATTGCTAACAGGTGTAGTTCTGTACGGGATGGAAGTGGGGGCCTGTGGCCGTCCATGACGGGCCCTTATCAGAAATAAAAATTGCGTCGTCTCAATTGGAGAACTGAACGGACTGCTCGCTCCGGAGCGTCGTGTTCGACTGAATATCGCTGTTAACGAGGCGATCAACATGCGCCGCGTTCACGGCGCCTTTACGTCGGAATGCGGACGACATGCTCACTCACGGTAGAGAGAGACCAACAGCCTTGGCGTAGTTGACGTGCTTGCGGACGAGCTGTGGGGCGCTCAAACCCAGGCGCTCGTGCCAAATGTCCCGCTGGTTGGAGAAACCCATGATTGAAAATCGCGCCGCCAGCGAGCCGGATGTCGTCCTCGTGGGTGCCGGCATCATGAGCGCCACGCTCGGCGTCTTCCTGAAGGAACTCGAGCCGACGCTCAATATCTCGATGGTCGAGACGCTCGACGGCGCGGCGCTCGAGAGCTCGGACGCCTGGAACAACGCCGGCACCGGCCACGCGGCGAATTGCGAGCTCAACTACACCCCGGAGCGGAGCGACGGCAGCATCGACATCTCCAAGGCCCTGGACGTCAACGTCGAGTTCGACTTATCGCGGCAGTTCTGGTCCTACCTGGTAACGAAGCGCGCGATCGCGGATCCGCAATCGTTCATCCATCCGGTCCCGCACATGAGCTTTGTGCATGGGCCAGACAACGTCGCCTTCCTCAAGAAGCGGTTCGCAGCGATGAGCGCGCATCATTGCTATCACGGCATGGAATATACGGAGGACAAGAAGAAGCTAAGCGAGTGGGTCCCGCTGGTGATGGAGGGCCGCGCCGCCGACGAGCAGGTGGCCGCCACGCGGATCATCACCGGCGCCGACGTCGATTATGGATCGCTCACCCGCAGCCTCGTTCGCTACCTCGAGGGCATGACGGGGTTTACGGTCCACTACTCCCATCGCGTCACCCACATCAGCCGCGAGCCGGGCGGGCGCTGGCGCATCGAGATGAAGAATCAGCACGGCGGCGAGACGCACTCGACCACGGCGAAGTTCGTCTATCTCGGGGCCGGCGGCGGCGCGTTGCTGCTCCTGCAAAAGTCCGGAATCCCGGAGGGCAGGGGCTACGGCGGATTTCCGGTCAGCGGCATTTGGCTGCGCTGCGATGACGCCGACATCAACAAGCGCCATCACGCCAAGGTCTATGGCAAAGCGTCCGTCGGTTCTCCCCCGATGTCGGTTCCCCACCTCGACACGCGGGTCATCGGCGGCAAGCACTCGCTCCTGTTCGGGCCTTATGCGGGCTTTTCCACCAAATTCCTCAAGTATGGCTCGCTCATGGCCCTGTTCGAGTCGATCCGGCCGGCCAATATCGGACCGCTGCTGGCGGTTGCGCGCGACAATTTCGATCTGACCAAATATCTCATCGGACAGGTTCTGCAGACGGCGCATCACCGCTTCGCTGCCCTGCAGGAATATTATCCACGCGCCAAGCCGGCCGACTGGCAACTCGAAGTGGCGGGACAGCGCGTGCAGATCATCAAGCCGGATCCGCGCCGCGGCGGATTTCTCGAGTTCGGCACCGAACTGGTTGCGGCGGCTGATTGTTCGCTGGTGGCGTTGCTGGGGGCATCGCCCGGCGCCTCGACGGCGGTGTTCATCGCCATCGGCGTGCTGGAGAAATGCTTCAAGAACGAACTGACCGCCAACCGCTGGCTTCCCAAGCTGAAAGAGATGATCCCATCCTACGGCGAATCTCTGATCGATGACGCCGCGCTGTCCCGGCGCATACGCGCCGACACCGCCGCCGTGCTGCACCTGGAAAACGTTTGAACATTGATCCGATGCCGGCGGGGCATGCCCAGATCTTGCGTCGGGCGCGCGAGGGGGAAACGAGCGATGGCACAAACGGTCGCGGATCAATTTGCCGACATTCTCGTGGCGGCGGGAGTCAAACGCATTTACGGCATCGTCGGTGACAGCCTCAACGGGCTGACCGACGCGCTGCGCCGCCAGGGCAAGATCGAATGGATTCACGTCCGGCACGAGGAGGTCGCGGCGTTTGCCGCCGGTGGCGAGGCCCATCTCACGGGTGAGCTCGCGGTCTGCGCGGGCAGCTGCGGACCGGGCAACCTGCATCTCATCAACGGCCTGTTCGACTGCCACCGCTCGCGCCTACCGGTGCTCGCCATCGCCGCCCAGATCCCGTCGGGGGAAATCGCCTCCGGCTATTTCCAGGAGACGCACCCGCAGGACCTGTTCAAGGAGTGCAGCCATTTTTGCGAGCTGATCTCCAGCGCCAACCAGATGCCGCGCACCCTGGAGATGGCGCTTCATGCGGCGGTGGCGGAGTGCGGTGTCGCGGTGGTGGTCATCCCCGGCGACGTCGCGCTGCAACCCGCGGCAGACGCACCGGTGCCCAAGCCATCGGGTCTGCTGCCGGCGCAGCCGACGGTGGCGCCGGCCACCGCCGATCTCGAGCGATTGGCCGCCGTTCTCAACGGCGACGGCAGCGTGACCATGCTGTGCGGCTCCGGGTGCCAAGGCGCACACGCGCAACTGCTCGCGCTCGCGCAATGCCTGAAGGCTCCGATCGTCCACGCCCTCAAGGGCAAAGAACATGTCGAGTGGGACAATCCCTACGACGTCGGCATGACCGGGCTGATCGGGTTTTCGTCGGGCTATTACGCCATGCTCGATTGCGACGTTCTGCTCATGCTCGGGACCGATTTTCCCTATCGGCAATTCTATCCGCGCGGGGACGGCGTGCGGATAGCCCAAGTCGATCGACGCGGCGAGGTGATCGGGCGGCGGGCGCCGGTCGACGTGGGCGTGGTGGGTGACGTGCGCGCGACCATCGAGGCGCTGTTGCCACGCCTCAAAGGGAAGCGCGACAGCAGCCACCTCGACCAGGCGCGCGAGCACTATCGCAAGGCGCGCAAAGGCCTCGACGAGCTCGCGGTCGGCCGAGCCGGCAAGCCGCCGATCCATCCCCAACAGGTGGCCAAAGCGATCAGCGATCGTGCATCCGACGACGCGGTCTTCACCTGCGACGTCGGCCTGCCGACGGTGTGGGCGGCGCGCTATCTGGCGATGAACGGCAAGCGGCGGCTGATCGGATCGTTCTGGCACGGCTCCATGGCCAACGCCATGTCGCAGGCGATCGGCGCCCAGGCCGCGTTTCCGCGACGACAAGTGATTTCGTTGTCGGGCGACGGCGGTTTCACCATGCTGATGGGCGACTTTTTGACGCTTGTTCAGCACAACCTGCCGGTCAAAGTTGTCGTGTTCAACAATGGCGCGCTCGGCTTCATCGAGATCGAGCAGAAGTCGTCGGGATTTCTCGACTTCGGCACCAAGTTCAAGAATCCGAATTTCGCGGCGATGGCGGAGGCCGTCGGCGTGCGCGGAATCCGCCTCGAGGATCCGGGCGACGTCGAGCGTGGCATCGCAGAAGCGCTCGCTCACAACGGGCCGGTTCTGGTCGACGCGGTCGTGAGCCGCATGGTGCTTCCCATTCCGCCCAGCATCACGGTCGAGATGGCCAAGGGCTTCACGCTCTACATGCTCAAGGCGGTGATGGGCGGCCGCGGCGACGATCTGGTCGATCTCGCCAAGGCGAACCTCTGGGAGTGATAGAAGGAGCGCTTGGCAGCCGACGCATATCGCACTGCCAACAAACCGTAATCATCGGGGAGCTAAAATTCGGAGGAAGTCGAAAATGATGCGAGCGTTCAAGCTGTACACCGGACCCGACAATGCGTCGCATGTACTGGAAGGCACGATCGATGAAAAGGATCGCACCGACGTGGTTGCCATCCATTTCAAGGAAACGCCGGCGCATTCCTCGTACGATTGGCACCCTGATCCGGAACCGCAATTCGTGATCACGCTGTCGGGGACGCTTGAATTCGCCACCCCCGACGGGGAGACGTTCATACTCCGACCGGGCGATGTGCTGGTCGCTGTGGACCATATCGGCAAAGGCCATAAATGGCGCCTGATCGACGATCAGCCGTGGCGGCGCGCATATGTGGTGCTCAAGCCCGGCGCCAAGGATTCCTTCGTGGCCAAGACCGCCAATTGAGGCGCCCGTCGAACGCCAACGGCCAAAGAAGACTGCGCATGCCGACCGCAACGCCGGGAAAGACGCTGGAGCGCGGGATCGCCATCGGCAAGGAAGCCTTGATGAGGGACCGGGCAACACTTTGTGAAATGACTGCTAGACTGGAATGGCGACACAAGTGCGAACGAGTACATCGACCACCGTCTTTTTAGGAGGACTCAATGGCTGCGCCGAAATCCGCCGCGAACGAAAACGAAATCTCCCGCGACCGCCTTGCGGAGCTGTTGAACGAAGACCTTGCCCGCGAATATCAGGCCATTATCGCCTACGTCGTCTATTCCCAAGTGCTCAGCGGCGCCGAATACATGGACATCGCGGCCCAGCTCGAAATCCACGCCAAGCAGGAGCTCGATCACGCCCTGATCCTTTCACGGCAGATCGACTATCTCGGTAAAATGCCGGTGGTCACGCCCAAGCCGGTGCGCACGTCGAAAAAACCGAAAGACATGCTGCGATACGATCTCGACAACGAAAACGAAACCATTCGCAATTACCGCGATCGCATCCGGCAATGCGAAGCGCTCGGCGAATTCGCGATGGCGGAGCAGATTCGCCAGATCCTCATGCAGGAGCAGGATCATCAAATCGATTTAGCCACTGCGCTGGGCATCGAAGTTCCAGATGTCAGCGGCGGCCCAAAAGGACGCAAGCTGGGCAAGCGGCGTTAAGGGGGCGTCCTGGCACCGGCACAAGCGTTGCCGCGATCTCGGGAGCCGAGCTCGCCCTGGGCTCCCTTCCGTCACGCGAGCTTTAACGCCATGCGGACCGCGAGTGCAATGGCGAACGTCCTCGCAACGAGCGACCTTCAATTTGCCTTCAACCGCTCGAGGCTATCGAGATAATCCGCAATCCCGCGCTCCAGATCGTATTGCGGCGCGTAACCGAGCTCGGCGCGCGCGCGCGAGATATCGTAGACGCTAGAAGCGGGATAGGGCATGCCGAGGAAATTCAGCCCGGGTCCGATCTCGATGTCGGCGTGCGGCAGATGCTTGCGGATAACGCGCGCGACATCGTTGAGCGTGATGCCCACGCCGGTGCCGATATTGTAGACGCGGCTCTTGGGATTTTGCGCCGTGCAGGCGAGATAAATGCCGTGGGCCGAATCCTTGTTGTAGATGAAGTCGTCTTTCTCGTCGCCGCCCTGCGCGAGGCGGAACGGTAGGCCGTTGAAGGGATTCTCCACGATCTGGCTGGTCACGCCCATCTTGCCGTGACGCGCGGTCTTGCCCGGCCCGTAGGTGGTGGCGAAGCGCAGCACCACCACGTCGACGCCCATATTGGCCTGGTAATAGAGGCCGACCTGCTCCGCCATCAGCTTGGCGGAGTCGTAGATGCGCTTGGGATTCTTCGGAAAATCCTCGGGCACGGGCTTGTAGGTCGGCGCGCCGTATTCGCCCAGCACCGGACCATAAACGCCCTTCGCGCTGGTATAGACCACGCGCGCGACGTCGAACGCGCGCGCGGCCTCCAGCACGTTCACCATTCCCATCACGTTGACTTGCACGCTGAGCGCGGGATTGGCCGCCGAGACCGCGCCGACGAACGCCGCGGCGTGAACGACATGCGTGACCCGATGCCGCTTGATGACGTCGAGCAGGCGCGGCATGTCGAGCACGTCCCCGAGCTCGATATCGACCGCCTCGAGAATGTCGCGAATGAGCCAATCGTCGCGATGGCGGGCAAAGATGACGGGGCGGTGTCCTTCGCGGACGAACCTGCGGCTCGCTTCCGCCCCCATCACCCCCATCCCGCCGGTGATCAGGACTTTCATGCCTTCTCCTGACGATCTCACCGCGCGCTCGCCGCCCCGGTGATGGGGTGACCGATCCCCAACGGCACGGCGTCGATCAGCACGAAGGCGACGCGGGCGCGCCGGTTGCTGCGATTGGCCCAGGCGTGGTTGGTGCCGCGCTGGACCATGACGTCGCCGGCTTTCATCTTCACCGTCGAATCGTCCATGTCCATCTCGATCTCGCCCTCGAGCACGATGACGTAATCGATGGTCTCGGTGCGGTGCATGCGCGGCTGGTTGCCCGGCGGGAAGTCGATGACGGCGAACCGCGTCCCGTTCGCCGGCGGAGCGGTGCCGATGATGCGCGCGCCCAAATCCTCGATCTGTTCTCCGACCGCGATGTCGGCCGGGGTGCGGTCGGTGGACCAGATCAGCGTCGAGACCGTGCCGGGGCTCGGATACTTGGCATTGGTGGCCGCGCCTTGCATGAGCGCCTTGGCGACGTTGTTGGCGTCGTGACCGGTCACGAAACGGCGAATGGGCGGATATTGTTCGGGCATGATGGCTATGTGTCTCTCCAGCGCGGTTTTCCCAATCTTCAATCGAGTTTTGCTCCGACCGCTTTGACCAAAGCGCCCCAGTGCGCCAAATCGTCCTGGATGAGCTTGGAAAATTGCGCGGGCGTGAGATCGACGCGCTCGAAGCTGTTCACGCGGAAGAACTCGCGCGATTGCGGCAATTCCAAAACCTTGGCGACGTCGGCGTGAATCTTCGCCACCAGATCCGGGGCCATATTCGCCGGCCCGAACAGGGCGAACCACGCCGTGGTCGAGAAACCCGGCACGCCGGCTTCGGCGATCGTCGGTAAATCCGGACGCAGCGCCGCTCGCTTCTCGCCCGCGGCCGCGAGAATTCTCGCCTTCCCGGTCTTCTCGTGCTCTTCGATGCTGCTGAGATTGAGGAGCAACATCGCGACGTCGCCTGCGAGCAGGGCGGTCACGGCCGGCGCCGCGCCGCGGTAGGGGATGTGCACGATGTCGGTACCGGTCCTCTGCTTGAAATCCTCCATGCTCAGATGCGCATACGTGCCGATGCCGTAGGAGCCGTAGTTCAAGCTTCCGGGCTTGGCCTTCGCGAGCGCGATCAGCTCTTCCACGCTCTGCACCGCAAGCGACGGGTTGATCACCAGCACCGGCGTGATGCGGCACAACACGATGATGGGCGTGAGGTCCTTGACCGGATCGTAAGGAAGCTTGCTGAAGAGATGCGGATTGGCGGTGACGGTGGAGTCCGGCGCGACCAGGAGCGTGAGCCCGTCCGGCGGCGATTTCGCAACCGCTTGCGCGCCGACGGCATAGTTGCCGCCTGGACGGTTGTCGACGACGACCGGTTGCCCCCACGCCTCGGTCAGTCGCTGGGCCACAATACGGGCCATGGTATCGGTCACGCCGCCGGCCGGAACCGGCACGATGAGCTTGACGGTGGCGCTCGGATAGGTTTGCGCATGCGCGCTGCCCACTCCCGCGAGCAGCAACGCCGCGAGCAGCCCGGTCGTCCACCTCGGCATCGTCCCTCCCCTATCGATTTGCGCGGCGGCCGATCTCTTTAGGTCGTCATTGCCGGGCCTGACCCGGCAATCCATCCTCGTTGTGAAAAAGCCTTTTGCGGAGAAGGATGGACCCCCGGGTCAAGCCCGGGGGTGACCTTTTGGATGCTTCGCCGCGCAAGCGGAAAATAGACCAGCACCCAGGCCCCGCCAACCTGGCGAGCCCGGCAAGCCGTCGCGGTCAAACGCGGGCCTGAAAGCTCGGGTCGGCTGTGTGAAGTAGTTAACAAAAGGTTTCCGCGGGGCAGTCTAGGCATATTGGTAGACCAAAACAGGGGAGCTACCAATGCGCAACGACTTTGCCGAGCTCGTCCCGGGTATTGCCGCCGAGCGGCGGTCGCCCACGGCCAAGGACAACTCGGACGAGGCGCTGGCCGCAAAGATCGCATCCGGTAGCAGGCTTGCGATGCAGGTCCTGTTCGCCCGGCATCATGCGCGCATCTACCGTTTCGTATTGCGGCTGCTCGGCAGCGAGGCGCTCGCGGAGGACGTCACCAGCGAAGTGTTCCTCGGGGTCTGGCGGCAAGCCCACCGGTTCGAGGCACGCTCGGCGGTCACGACCTGGCTGTTGGCCATTGCCCGTTACAAGGCGCTGGCCGAGCTGCGGCGCCGGCCCGAGGCGTGCGATGAAGCGTCCGTGGACGCCAGCGACCCGGCGGACGATCCGGAAGCGACCTTCGCGGTCAAGCATCGGGGAGAGATTCTGCGCAATTGCCTCACCCGCCTGTCCCCGCGGCATCGCGAGATCATCGACCTCGTCTACTACCATGAAAAATCGGTGCAGGAGGCGGCGCACATCCTCGGCGTTCCGGGCAACACCGTCAAAACGCGGATGTTCCACGCACGCAAGAAGCTCTCGGAGCTGCTCGAAGCGCAAGGCGTCGTGGGAGCGCTGTCATAGCGACACACCAGGCGATTTTGCCCACCCTACACATCCAAACTCACGATCGATCGAATTCCGAACCCTCGGTGGCGATGGCAGCGAGCTTGTCCGGCGCAACCACGTTGACGCCCCCTCGTTCCAGGCGAATCCAACCGCGCTTGGCCCATGCCCGCAGTTGTTTGTTGGTGCTCTCGCGGGATATGCCGATCATTTGACTGATCTCGCGTTGCGTGATCGCCGCTTTGCGTGTGGTTGCCGAACCGTCTTCGGCTGCGGTCAGCTGGAGCAAGGTCTTCGCCAGGCGGGTCGGCAAATTCAGGAATGTGATGTCCTGCACCTGCTCGCTGGTCCGGCGCAGCCGCGAGCAGAGGATTTCGATGAACTTGAGCATCACGTCGGGGTGACTGCTCAGAAACGGAACGAAGTCGCGCCGCTCGATGACGACGAGCTCGCAGTCGGACATGGCGACGGCATCGGCGGTGCGCGGTCGACCGTCGAGCAAGGCGATCTCTCCAAAAACCTCGCCCTCGTGAAAGAGGTTGAGCACGATGTCTTTGCCCTCGGCGGACGCGACGCTGACCTTGACCGTCCCGGCGAGCACCCCCATCAGCCCGGTGCCGGGATCCCCTTTTGCGAAGATGGTGTTCCCGCGCGCCACCCGACGCGTCTTCATGTACGAGCCGAGATGCTCGAGCACCGCCGAGGGAAGGTCGCGAAACAGCGAATGATTGCGCAGCAAAGACAGCTTGTCGCGCGTGCGTTCCGCCGGCCGCTTGCCGCCTGGAATCGACATGAGAGCTCCCCCGTCACAAACGAATCTTGCAATTCGAACTGCGCTCTCGAACACGCCGCCGACAACCGGTTGTCGGAGACTCGATTCAAGCGGGGGCACTATAGCCCATGGCTATGGATTTGGCGCGTTTGCCGATGCGAGGGACACACTCTTTAAAGAAGCGAAGCGCTTAAATGCACGCTGGGAGTGCATCCGGCCCGAAGGCCCTGCCGGTCGCGGGCACCGCAGCCGATTACCTGCGCATGTCGACCGCAAACAAAAGCCTCAGCGAGGAAAAGCGCCGCTCTGTGAACCACCTCACCGTCAAACGCCCATGTCGATGGCAGGCTCCCACGCGAGCGCGATTGATCCCGCGAGGTGGACCCATGCAAATGCACCAGATCCGCTACTTCCTGGCGCTCTGCGAGGAGCGCAATTTCACGCGAGCGGCCGGGCGCTGCGGCGTCTCCCAGCCCTCGCTGACCAACGCCATCATAGCGTTGGAGCGCGAACTGGGCGGCGCGCTTTTTCAACGCAAGCCGCTCATCGCCCTCACCACGCTCGGCCGCGCCATACAACCTTATCTCGACCGGATCGCTCAAAACGCGGCGCATGCGCGCGAGGCCGCGCAGGCGCTGGCCGATGTGCCGCCGGCGAATTCGGAGCCCGCGTCGCGCGAGGACCTCGCAGGGAGCCCGTTATGCCCATCGAGTTGATCATGGCCGCGCCAGTCATCGCCTATGCCGTGACCGTGGCGCTCGCTTTCGGCCGTCTGCTCGTGTCGCCACGGCGTCTGCGCGCGGCTCATGTCGGCGGCCGCGATCGAAGGATGATCGGTCATCCGACAACGACGTAAAGCGCCGCGCTCGCGCATCACGCGATCGCTTCACCCTTGTGCAATGGCATAAGGCGTTCATACAATCCGCCGGCAAGTGAGAGCCGCGCTTCGAGAGCGCCGGCGGAGGAACACCACATGCGGCGCTTGGGTCGGGCCGTGGTGTGCGCATTTGGTCTCGTCGTCATCGCAGCGCAGGCGCCGGCGCAAACCTATCCGTCGAAGCCAGTCAGAATCATCGTGCCCTACGCGCCCGGCGGTTTGACCGACGTGGTTGCGCGTCTTTATTCCGAGCAGTTGCGACAGAGCTTCGGCCGGGGCGTGTTCGTGGAAAACAAGCCCGGCGCGTCGGGCATCATCGCGATCGAGGAGATGGCCCGCGCCCGGCCGGACGGCCACACCCTGATGATCGGCAACATCTCCACCAATGCGCTGACGCCGGTCCTGCTCGCGAAAAAGATGAAAATCGATTACGAGCGGGACGTTGAGATCGTCGCCCCGCTGGCGGATGTCCCGGTCTTCTTCCTCGCGACCACGACGAGTTTTTCCCCCACGACGTTCGCCGACTTTCTCGCCTACGCCCGCGAACACCCGGGCAAGGTCCGTTACGGTAGCGCCGGCGTCGGCAGCTATCAGCAGATCAATACCGAAATCCTCGCCAAACGCGCCGGTCTTGATCTCGTGCACATTCCATTCAAGGGCGGCGGCGCCGAGATCCTCCGCGATCTCGCCAATGGCGATATCCACGTGTCGTGGTTCAACATCACCGTGGCGGGGTAGACAGGGGATGACATACCACGACGCCGGGCGACAAGTTGTCCCCATGCTTCCTTGCTTTCTTGACGTCATTAGACGACACTGAGGGACACGGAGTAACGCCGCTAGACACCTCGAAACGTTACTCCTCAAGCCCTCGGAGTAACATTTCATGGCAAAGCTGTTGACCGCCCTCGCGGTGAAGAACCTCAAGCCGCGCGACAAGCGATATTCCGTCCCGACCGGCGCCGCTAACGGTCTCTTCGTGAACGTGCTGCGGTCCGGTCACAAGTCCTACAGCATCCGCTATCGCTTCGGCGGCCGGACGCGCAACCTGACGCTCAACGATGGCCTCACGCTGGCGGAAGCGCGAGCGCAAGCCGGTCAAGCTTTGCTCGAAGTGTCTCGCGGCGTCGATCCTGCAGCGGTCAAAGTGGACGCGAAGGCGAAAGCGAAGCTCGCCACCACCAATACCGGCGACGACAGCATCGAGAAACATGCCGAGCAATTCCTCGAACTGCACGCTAGGCGCAAGACGGGCAAGGCCAACGCAAAGCAAGCCGAGCTTGCGCTCTATCGCCATGCGCTGCCTGCTTGGCGCGGACGCGATGTCCAAAGCATCAGACGCCGCGACATCATCGAGGTCATCGAGGCCGTCGCCCACGACCAGGGCCATCCCGTCATGGCCAATCGCGTGCTCGGCCATTTGTCCAAGTTCTTCTCGTGGCTTGTCGCCCGCGACGTCATCGCTGGCTCGCCATGCATCGGCGTCGAGAGGCCGAAGAAAGAGAAAGCCCGCAGCCGCGTCTTGAATGATAACGAGATCAGGGATTTTTGGACCGCGACCACGAAGTTGTCAGCACCGTTTGGTGACATCTATCGGTTATTGTTGTTGAGCGCGGCTCGTCGGCAGGAAGTTGCCGAAATGCGCTGGTCCGAGGTCGATCTCGTCAACAAGGTTTGGAGATTGCCGCGCGAGCGTACGAAGAACGACGAAGGCGCCGCGCTGCCGCTGGGGCCGACGGCGTGGGCGGTCATCGAGGCGCAGCCGCGCATCGTGGGGGTCGATTTCGTGTGGGGCGCTCGCCGCACCGGTTTCTCACACTTCAAATCCGAACTTGACGCGGCGATGCAGCCCGCCGTGCCTTGGCGAAATCATGATTTAAGGCGAACAAGCAGAACCCTGCTGGCCCGCGCCGGTGTCATCGACGCGGTTGCCGAGAGATGCATCGGCCACAAAGTCGGCAGCGCCGTCAGCCAAATCTACAATCAGCACCGATATGTCGAGGAAATGCGCCACGCCTTCGCGGCGCTGGAAAGTCTGATCGGCACGATCATCAGTCCGACACCGGCCAAGGTCGTCACACTGCCGCGACGGAAATTGCGGAGCTGAAAAGCGGCCAGCCTGGACGGGCTCAAACCGTCCAGGCTGGCCTTACCCCAAGCCATCGGTGGTCCAATGGCTAAGGCTGGGAAGAATATACCAGAGAGCAGCGCTGGCTCCGTTCCGGTCAAGGACCTAAGGCCGCCTGCGGATTGGCACGATGAGTTAGGGTTGGATCGTCAGAGAGCCGATCTGATCAACGGCGATCTGGTTGCTTGGTGGCAGCACTATGCAACCGGCGAATATCATGAGATTCCGCGAGCGTATTGGCGAGGGGAGAGAGCCGTAGAATTCGCCAATGGTGGATGGGGATGGCCCCTTGGAGGAGGCCTATTCTCGTCTGAGGAACACCACCGGTGCGCGATTTATATGGCGCGGCCCGGACCATCCAAGGGGGCCAAGCAGGGTACAGCATCACAGCCCAACCGTGCCGGCAGCGGGGCGAAGGAACTGCCGCGAGTGCAGAAAGAAATCATCCGCAGAATGCGCTTGGCATATCGACCTGACGGTGTACCGCCACCCGGCACATCTGTGACCGACGTGCGCAAGAGGGTTTCCGACAGGGACAAGGAGGGGGATTTCCATCCCGGTTGGGATACAGTTAAAGCCGCAATGCGCAAGTTGCCTAAAAGATAATCCGCATTTTCCGCCTTTTCCGCATTTGCGGACACTTCCGGATAGACTTCCATATGGCTCCGCTAAACTTCGCGTCGCGACATCAAACGACGTGGAGGTTTTTTTCCATGGAAGTCGCTCACCCGAACCGTGCCGCTCGTCGAGCACTGGCGAGCAATCGTGAACATCCATATGGACAGCATCCGAAGCCAAACAGAGCTTTCGGCAAATCACAGGTGGCGGAGCGTTACGGTAACGTACATACGCGAACCGTCGACCGCCGCGTCCAGCGGGGCGAGATCCCGCCAGCCGACTTTCACCAGGGACGCCTTTCTTAT
>Ga0306926_10002333_pt1 | contig 19345 bp, 16 predicted proteins | sample flu12Cox44000178_FD_203759 | JGI IMG/M metagenome (GOLD analysis project Ga0306926, IMG submission 203759) | Lab enrichment of tropical soil microbial communities from Luquillo Experimental Forest, Puerto Rico - flux8day.12C.oxic.44.000.178 (v2)... | ecosystem: Environmental > Terrestrial >... | reverse complement strand
CGAGCGCCGCCGCGCCGGCGTCGCGGCCTACAGGGGCCTGTGCGCCTCGGCGCTGCTGGGGCTGGTCGGCACCGCGCTCGGGATCTTCGCGGCCCACCGCATCTACGGGCTGATGGGCAGCGACCCACGCACCCTGGCGGCGGGCAGCAGCTTCCTCAGGATCGTGCTGATCGGGGTGCCGTTGCCGATGATGGCGCTGACCTGCGAGAGCATCATGCGCGCCTCCGGCGACACGCGCACGCCGCTGCTCATCGACCTGTGCGCGGTGGCCCTCAACGCCGCGCTCGATCCGCTCCTCATCTACGGCTGGGGCTCGTTCCACGGCCTGGGTGTGGCCGGGGCGGCGCTGGCGACAGTGTCGTCGTGGGCGGCCTGGCTGGGGGGCTATCTGCTGATGGCGGCGCGCGGCCACCGTGCGCTGCCGCTGGCGCGCCACGCCGACGGTCCGCCGGTGCACATCCGCGGCATGGCGCGGGTCGGCCTCCCGGCGGCGCTGATCGGCATCCTGTTCTCGGTGGTCTACATCGCCTTCGCGCGCTCGGCGGGGCGCTACGGCGCGGCGGCGCTGGCCACGATCGGGATCGCGAACCGCATCGAGGCGATCCAGTTCGCCACCTCGGTCGCCCTCGGCACCGCGGGGGGAGCGCTGGTGGGGCAGAATCTGGGCGCGCGCCGGCCCGACCGGGCGGTGGCGGTGATCCGGACCGGCGTGCTGTGGGCGACCGTGGTCAGCATCGTGGTCACCGCGGTGCTGGTGGTGTATCCCGACTTCTTCCTGACCCTGTTCACGCGCGATCCCGACGTGCACCGGATCGGCGTGCCCTACCTGCGCATCCTGGCGCTGTGCCTGGTGCCGAACAGCTGGGAGATCGTGACCTCGGAGTCGGTGCTGGGCTCCGGCCACACCGCCGTGATCTCGGTCATCTTCACCAGCTTCTCGCTGGCGCGCATCCCGCTCGCCTTCTGGGTGCCGGAGCTGCTCCACGACGGAGCGCTCGGCATCGCATGGGTCATCACCGTCACCTGCACGGTGCGCGCGCTGGTGATCGTGGGCTGGGTGGCGCGCGGCACCTGGAAGCGCGGTCTCGAGCGCGAGCTGCACGGCGCCGGCGAGCGCCCGGTTCCGGAATGCTAGATTGACCCCATGGCACACCGTTACGTGATCGTGGGCGGCGGGCTCGCCGCCGCCTCGGCGATCGAAGGAATCCGGACCCGCGACCGCGAGGGCTCGATCCTGCTGCTCTCGCGCGAGAACCACAGCCCCTACCACCGCCCGCCGCTCTCCAAGGAGCTGTGGTTCGGCACGCAGACCGAGGACCTGCTCCCGGTCCACGACGCCGCCTACTACCGCGAGCAGGGGGTCGAGCTGCTGGTGCGCCGCGAGGTGGTCGAGCTCGATCCCGAGAAGCGCCAGGTATGGGACGAGCGCGGCGTGGCCTACGGGTACGAGCGCCTGCTGCTCGCGACCGGCGGGCGGCCGCGGCGGCTGGCGGTGCCGGGCGCCGAGCTCGAGGGGGTCCACTACTACCGCGACCTCGAGGACTACATGTTCTTCGTCCTGCAGCGTGAGCGCTTCGAGCACGCGCTGGTGATCGGCGCCGGCTTCATCGGGGTCGAGATGACCGCGGCCCTGACGCACGCCGGCAAGCAGGTGACGATGATCTACCGTGGCGAGTGGCCGCTGGAGCGCATCCTGCCGCGTGATCTGGGCCTGGTGGTCGCCGAGGCCTACCGGGCGCGCGGGATCGAGACGGTGTCGAACGACGCGATCGTCGCGCTCGAGCCGTTCGAGGACACGATCGTGGCCCGCACCCAGAGCGGCGGCCAGGTGACCACCCAGATGGTGCTGGTCGGGCTCGGCATCGAGCCCGAGACCGATCTCGCCGAGGCCGCCGGGCTCGACGTGCGCGACGGCATCACGGTGGACGAGTTCTGCCGCACCTCGGACCTCAACATCTACGCGGCCGGCGACGTCGCCGAGTATCCCGACCTCGGCCTGCTGATGGCGCGCCGTGTCGAGCACTGGGACCACGCGATCCAGCACGGCCGTTGCGCGGGCGCCAACATGGCCGGCGCCGACACGCCCTACCCGGGCCTGCCGATGTTCTACTCCGACCTGTTCGATCTCGGCTTCGAGGCGGTGGGCGAGGTCGACTCGAGCCTCGACACCGACACGGTGTGGCTCGATGAGCCGCGGGCTGGGGTCGTGTTCTACCTGCGCGACGGGATCACGCGCGGCGCGCTGATGTGGAACGTGCGCGACAAGGTCGAGTGGGCGCGCGCGCTGATCCGCGAGGGCCGCCCGCTGAGCGCCGAGGAGCGGCGCCGCGCGGTCGAGGGTTAGCTCCGCTCCCAGCGCCGCGCCAGCAGGCGCGCGGCGGTGAGGAACGCGGCCATGAACGCCATCAAGACCGCGATCTGCGGTGCCAGGTCGACGATCCGGGCGTTGCGCCAGAACACCTTGACGAAGCCGTCGAGCGCCCAGGCGTTGAAGGTGAGGAGCCCCATGTGTTGCATGCCGGCGCTCATCAGGAAGCGCGGGAACATGCTGCCGCCCACCGCGGAGATCGCGAGGATGACGATGGTGGCGATGCCGCCGAGCTGCTGGCGGGTGCGGCACAACGTGGCCAGCACCAGGCCGAAGGCCGCGGCGGTGGCGGCGGTGATCACGGTCATCACGGCGAAGCCGGGAAGGTGATGGAACAGATCGAGCCCGAAGACGAGCCGGCCCCACAGGAACATCACGGTGATCTGGAGCGTGCCGAGCAGGATGATGTAGAGCCACTTCCCCGCCAGCAGCCCGGTCATGCCCACGTTCGAGGTCAGCACACGATCGAGGGTGCCGGACTCGACCTCGTCGAGCAGCGCGCCGCCCGCCGACGAGGCGCTGAACAGCAGGAACATCACCGCGATGCCGGCGGCGTAGAACGACACCATGCCGTTGTCGCGCTTCTCACCCAGCACCTGGACCTCGTCGACGCCGATCATTTCGGCCGCGAGCCCCGCAGCCTTGCGGTCGCCGGCGCTGTCGGCCGCGGCGCCGCCGGAGTCGGCGAGCGACCAGGCCTTGAGCTCCGGCAGCCAGTGATCGACGACCGCGCGCTGCTGCGGCGTCAGCGCCCCGGCGTGGCGCTCGAACTGTCCGATCCCGCGCGAAGCAAGCACCTCGGGCAGCGCGGTCATGCTCACTTTCTGGAGCAGCCCCGCCGCCACGCGCGGCGCGATCGGATCGGAGGGGTCGGTGAACATGGTGATGCGGACACCGCCGCGGTCGAAGTGGCCGAACGCGCTTTCGAAACCCGCGGGCATGACGAAGGCGACCGGCACGTCGCCATCGTGGACCAGCGTGCGGGCGCGTTCGAGATCGAGCGGCGTCTCGGCGGCGTCCTTCGGGGCCCCGACCGGGCGGGAGCGGGTGCGGACCAGCATGCTCGGCTCGCGCTGGAGCGCGCGGATCAGCCGCTGGCTGGTCTCGGAACGGTCGAGATCGGCGATCGCGACCGGGACGCGCTGCAGCCCGCCGCGCCCGCGCTGGCCGAATACCAGCGCGAAGATCGAGAAGAACATAACCGGGAGCAGGAAGGTCATCGCCTGAGCGACCCGATCGCGCCTCAGCGAGGTCCAGTAGATGCGCACCAGGGTCGGAATCATTCGCGCAGCTCCCTTCCGGTGAGGTGGAGGAACACGGACTGAAGGCTCGGACTGCGGACCTCGATGTCCTCGATCCTGAAGCCGGCGCGCTCCGCGCGCCCGATCAGCACCGGCAGCTCGGCGCCCACGTCGTTGACCCGGGCGCGCAGCAGCGTGCCGGCCGAGCCGCCGTTGAAGCCATCGAAAGGTGATTCCGGGGCGCGATCGAGCCGGATCGCGACCTGGCGGTGCTGACCCACGGTGCACGCCACCAGCTCGTCGAGGGTACCGGCGGCGATCACCTCGCCGTGGTCGATGATGACGATGCGGTCGCAGCGCCCCTCGGCCTCCTCGAGCTGATGGGTGGTGAGAAGCAGCGAAGCGCCGGCGTCACGCAGACGCCCCAGCATCTCGTGGATGCGCTCGCGGCTCTGCGGATCGACGCCCACGGTCGGCTCGTCGAGCAGCACCACGCGCGGCTCATGGAGCACGCCGCAGGCGATGTTGAGGCGCCGCTTCATGCCGCCGGAGAAGCGCTTGATCGGCTCGCGCGCCCGGTCGGCCAGCGCGGTCCACTCGAGCGCCCACTCGACCCGCGACTTGAGCGCGGCGCGCGGCATGCCGTGCAGGCGGCCGAACGCCTCGAGGTTCTCGCGCGCTGTGAGCAGCGGGTAGAGCGCGATCTCCTGCGGCACCACACCCAGGGGCTCGCGCCCGCCGCCGGCGCCCAGCCGCCGGCCCAGCAGCTCGATCGAGCCGGAGTCGAGGCTCACCCGCCCGGCGATCGAGCGCACCAGCGTGGTCTTGCCCGCGCCGTTCGGCCCCAGCAGCGCCAGCATCTCGCCGGCGCCCAGCTCGAGGCTGACGCCGCGCAGCGCCGCCGTGGCGCCGAAGGACTTGCGCGCGTCGCGAATGGTCAGCACGTTCATGCGATCCTCCTTTCCGACGCGGGGGATTGAACCGCGGCCGCGGCGGGCCCCGATAGAGACACCCGCCGGGTGGTCGATTTAGGTGGACGAATGGTCTGGGCGGCGTCCGAAATGCTAATCACCAGCCGCGCGCGGAGTTGGCATATTCCATGTGAACGCGTTCACGAGCCGTCCCTTAGGGCCTCCGACGGAATTGGCTTTGGGCCGGAGCATCGGCGGCGGGAGAATCGGCCGTCCTCAGCGGATCGGGATGGACTCGCGGCCGCGCGCCCGTTCTGGTCCGCTTGCGTGGAGTTCAGCGCGCGGCCAGACAGCGGGGTCCCCCATGAAGCTGGTCATCGCGTTGCTCTTCGCTGCCGGCCTGCTCGTTGTCGCCGGCTCAGCCCTCGCTCAGTCGCCCGGCGCGCCCATCGGTCCGCCGTGCCAGACGGCCTTCGACATCGTCGAAGGCACGGTGGAAGGACCCCCCGGCGAGCATCTGGGTCCACTGCCGACCCCGTGTCCGGTGTTCACGGGCTACGTCGTGCTGCTCGAATCGCCCGATCCTGCGTTGCAGCAGGACCTGCGCAACTGGAGCGACGTCGTCGCGTTCACCACCGGCGGGCCGATGCCGCCAGGATCAGGGACCGATCACTATTTCTACATCTCGGACAGCCCCGATCCAGCGACCGGGATCGAGAGTGGCATGACCCCCGCCGATCTCGCGGTCGCGGGTCTCACCCAGGCCGACATCCTCAGTAACCCGACCACGGTGTACATCGTCGAAGGACTCAACCCCGCCAATCCCGATGTGAACGACTACATCGCGGCCAACGGCGCGGTATTGATCCACTACACGATCCACAGCGATCGACCGGAGGGACCCACGCCCAACCGGAAGGCCTCCTGGGGCCGGCTCAAGATGCTTTATCGGTGAGCTGATCTCGCGCCCGTACGTGCACGCCGGGGTGGCGGAAGCGCCGCCCCGGCGTTGCGTTTGGAGCCGCTGCTGCAAGCTTCAGCTCGCCGGCAGGCTCGACTCGAGCCAGCGCTTGCCGCACTCCATGCAGGTCCAGTGACCGTGCAGGAACGGCAGCGGCAAGATGCGCTCGATCCAGGCGATCAGGAATCCCGCAGGGTCCGCCGGCGTGAACGCGACGCGCTCCGATCCGCACTCGGGGCAGCGCAACGCGAGGCTCGCGGCCGGAGCTCCCGGCGGCTCGGCGTCGGGCGCCAGCGGTTCCGGCGGCCGGCGCAGCGCCTCGATCGCCGCCGGCAGGTCGCGCAGCCGCACCTGAACACGCACCCCGCCGATCGGGCCGGAGAGGAACGAGAACATCTGGCTCAGGTACTGGTCCTGGAGCACCGACTCGATCCCGGCCTGATCGAGCACGCTGCGCACGAAGTCGGCGACGGTCGCGGTCGAGCAGCGCGCCAGGGTCACGAACCGCTCGCCCGGATCGGGCGGCGCGCCCGGGCGCCCGGGCTCGCCGCCGTTGCCGCCGGGCACGCTACGCCACGTCGCGGCGGTCCTGCGGATCGAGCGCGTCGCGCAGGCCGTCGCCGAGGAAGTTGAAGCACAGCAGCGTGAGCGAGAGCGCGATCCCCGGGAAGATGACGAGCCACGGGAACAGCGCGATGACCTGCGAGCCGTTCGAGACCAGCGTGCCCCACGAGGCGGCCGGGGGCTGGACGCCGAGTCCCAGGAAGGAGAGGAACGCCTCCTGCAGGATCACCGCCGGCACCGTGAGCGTCGTGTAGACGATCACCGGCCCCAGCGTGTTGGGGACGATGTGGCGGAACACGATCGCCGCGTCCGGCGCCCCCAGCGCGCGGGCGGCCTCGACGAAGGTCTGGGTCTTGAGCGACAGCACCTGACCGCGCACGATGCGCGCCATGGTCAGCCACTGCACCAGCCCCAGCGCCACGAAGAGCATGATGAGGGTCTTCGAGAACAGCACCAGCAGCAGGATGACGAGGAAGATGTAGGGCAGGGCGTAGAGGATGTCGACCACCCGCATCATGAAGTCGTCGACGCGGCCGCCGGCGTAGCCGGCCACCGCGCCCCAGGTGACGCCGATCACGAGGCTCACCAGGGTGCCGACCAGCCCCACCAGCATCGAGATGCGCCCGCCGTAGACCACGCGCGAGAGCAGGTCGCGGCCCAGCTCGTCGGTGCCGAACCAGTGCTGTGGCGAGGGCGGCACCGCGCCGAGGCGCAGGTCCTGGAGCGTGGGGTCGGCGAGCCCGGGGAGCCACGGCGCGGCGACGGTCAGCGCCGCCATCACGGCGAGAAACACGCCGGCGGTCACCGCGGCGCGATTGCGGCCCAGGCGCCGCCAGGCGTCGGACCACAGGCTGGCGCCGTGCTCCGCGGCCGGCGCCACGGCCACGCGCCCGAGCGCCGCGACGCTCACGACAGCTCGATCCGCGGATCGAGACGCGTGTAGGCGATGTCGACCAGCAGGTTGAAGGTCATGAGGAAGCCGGCGTAGAACAGCACGATCCCGGTCACCAGCGTGTAGTCGCGGTTGAACGCCGCGTTGACCAGATGGCGCCCCAGCCCCGGCACCGCGAAGATCTTCTCCACCACCAGCGAGCCCATGATGACGCCGGCCGAAGCCGGGCCGAGGTAGCTCACCACCGGCAGCACGCCGAGCTTGAGCGCGTGCTTCATCACCACCGCGCGCTCGGCCAGGCCCTTGGCGCGCGCGGTGCGCACGAAGTCCTGGCGCAGCACCTCGAGCATGCCGGCGCGCGTGAGGCGCGCGATGTAGGCGACGTAGGTGGTGGCGAGCGTCAGCACCGGCAGCACCCGGCTCTCGGGTCCCTGCCAGAGCGCCGGCGGGAACAGGAACAGCGACAACGACAGCCCCAGCACTAGGGTCGGCCCCAGCACGTAGTTGGGGATCGAGACCCCGGCGAGCGCCAGGCCCATCGCCGCCGTGTCGGCCGCGGTGTTCTGCCGCACCGCCGCGATCACCCCGATCGGCACCCCGACCAGCAGCGCCAGCAGCAGCGCCCACACGCCGAGCTCGAGCGAAACCGGGAACGCCTCGGCGATGATCTCCCGCACCTGGCGGGCCGGGAACTTGTACGAGGGCCCGAAGTCGAGCCGCACCGCGTTGGCGAGGAAGCGCGTGTACTGGGCGGTGAGCGGCTGGTCGAGCCCGTAGGTGTGGGCGAGCTGGGCCCGGGCCGCCGCCGGGATGTCACGCTCGGCGAGGAACGGTCCACCGGGTGCGAGGCGCACCATGAAAAAGGTGAGGGTGGCGATCGCCCACAGCGTGGGGACGAACAGCAGCACGCGCCGCAGGATGAAGGTGGTCACTGCCCCTGGTTTCCCGCCGTCGCCACCGCCGGGGCGTTGCGCCTGAAGCCGTGGTCGATCCACACGAACTTGAGATCGTGGGTATCGAGAGCGGTGGGCTGGATGCCGCGCACGTAGGGCTTGACCAGATCGTTGATGGTGTAGTGGTAGACGGGGATGAACGGACCCTCGTCGAGCAGCAGCGCCTCGGCGTCGCGCAGCGTGCGCATGCGCTTCACCGGGTCGGGTTCGGCGGCCGCGGCGTGCAGCAGCGCGTCGTAGCGCGGGTTGCTCCAGCCGGTGCGGTTGTTGCCGTCGTTGCTGACGCCGAGCCCCAGGAAGGTGGTGGGATCCAGGTAGTCGCCGATCCACGAGCGGCGCGCGATGTCGTAGTGAAGCGTGGTCGTGGCCTCGAGGTAGGAGCCCCACTCCTGGTTCGAGAGCTCGACGTCGATGTGGAGCACCTGCTTCCACATCGCCTGGATCGCCTCGGCGAGGCGGCGGTGATCCTCGCTGGTGTTGAACAGGATCGCGACCTTCGGGAAGCCGCGCCCGTCGGGGAAGCCCGCGCGCGCCAGGCACTCGCGCGCCCGGACCGGGTCGTAGGTGAGGCCGGGCGGGTGCTCGTAGCCGGCGTAGGGGATGGGGGTCATGTTGCCCCATGGATCGCGGGTGCGCTTGAGCAGGTCGTTGGCGATTGCGTCGCGGTCGATCGCATAGTTGAGCGCGCGGCGCACCCACGGGTTGTCGAGCGGCTTGCGCGTCACGTTGACGGAGTAGAAGTAGACGCCGTGATAGCGGCCGTGCTGGAAATCCTCGAACTGCATCAGGTAGGGGATGAACTGGGACGGTACATAGCCGCTGGTGGTCCAGTGGATCGCCCCCGCCTTGTAGAGGTTGACCGAGGTGTTGAGGTCCTCGACCGAATAGGCGATGACCTTGTCGAGCCGCACGTTCGCGGCGTCCCAGTAGGTGCGGCTCTTGACGAACGTGAAGTGGTCGGCCTGGCGCCATTCGACCAGCGAGAACGGGCCGTTGCTCACGATGTTCCCGGGCCGCGTCCATTGGCTGCCGTATCGCTCGATGACCCGCCGTGGCACCGGCAGGTAGGTGTAGAACTCGGTCATGAACACGAAGTAAGGCGTCGGGTGTGAGAGCCGCACCACCAGCGTCGAGTCGTCCGGCGCGCGGATTCCGACCTGGGTGCTGTCGGCGAGCGTGCCGTTGTTGTAGGCCTCGGCGTTTGCGATCGGATAGAGCATGCTCGCGTACCGTGCGGCCGTCGCGGGCCTCAGCACCCGCAGCCACGACCAGGCGAAGTCGCCGGCGGTCACCGGCGCGCCGTCGGTCCACGCCAGGCCGCGCCGCAGATGGAAGGTGTAGGTGAGGCCGTCGGGCGTCGATTCCCAGCGCTCCGCCTGGCCGGGGAGCGGCGCGAGCGTGACCGGGTCGGGCACCGTGAGGCCCTCGAACATGATGCGGCACACGCGCCCGTCGGGCTGGCCCACCGCGAGCCCCGGGTCGTAGATCTCCGGCTCCGCGCCGTTGTTGAACCGGAACGTGTTGTCGGAAGGCGGCGAGCTGTCGCCGAAATAGCGCCGCTCGAGCGCCGCGGTGTGCGCGGCTGGCGGTGCCGCCGCGGGCCCCGTGTTTCTGCACCCGGCGCCCAGCGCGACGGCGGCGAGGAGCGCCGCCCGCGCCCATGCTCGAACGGGCATCATGCACGCCAGTATAGGTGTGGCCTGTGAGTGCGTCATCCGCGGGTTATCGGCCCGCGCGCACTGGCCGTCCACCCAGGGCCTTGCGGCACGCCCGCGACCTCGGGCACGGTAGCGCGCATGAGCGCCGACCTCACGCTCCGCTCGCGCCACGTCGTGACCCCGACCGGCGTCGTCGACGCCGTGGTCCGCGTCGCGGCCGGACGCATCGTCGCGGTCGGGCCCGCCTCCCTGGCGCCGGCGGACGCGATCGATATCGGCGCCCGGTGGCTGCTGCCCGGGCTGGTCGACACGCACGTCCACATCGATGATCCCGGCCACGCCGACTGGGAGGGTTTCGAGACCGCGACCCGCGCCGCGGCCAGCGGCGGCATCACGACGCTGGTCGACATGCCGCTCAACTCGATCCCGGTCACGACCAGCCTCGAGGCGCTCGCGGCCAAGCGCGCCGCCGCGCGCGGGCGCTGCCACGTCGATGTCGGCTTCTGGGGCGGCGTGGTGCCCGGCAACGCGCGCGATCTCGAAGGCCTCGCGGCCGGCGGCGTGCTGGGCTTCAAGTGCTTCATGGCGCCCTCGGGGCTGCCGGAGTTCGAGCACGTCGGCGAGGCGGACCTCGCGGAGGCGATGCCGATCATCGCCCGGCTCGGGCTGCCGCTGCTCGCGCACGCCGAGTCGCCGGCCGTGCTCGACCGCGCCGCCGCCGCGGCCCGGGGGCGCGATCCGCGCCGGCATTCGACCTGGCTCGCCTCGCGCCCGCCCGAGGCCGAGGTCGAGGCGATCGAGCTGCTGATCCGCCTCGCACGCGCCACCCGCTGCCAGGTGCACGTGGTCCACCTCGCCGCCGAGGCGGCGCTGCCGCTCCTCCGCGCGGCGCGCGCCGCAGGGCTTCCGATCACCGTCGAGACCTGCCCGCACTACCTCAGCTTCCACGCCGGCGAGGTCCGGGACGGCGCCACCGAGTTCAAGTGCGCGCCGCCGCTGCGCGAGCGCGCGAACCGCGAGGCGCTGTGGCAGGCTCTGGGCGCCGGCGACATCAACCTCGTCGCCTCCGACCACTCGCCGTGCCCGCCGGCGCTCAAGCGCCCGGAGACCGGGAGCTTCCTCGACGCCTGGGGCGGGATCGCCTCGCTCGAGCTGTCGCTGAGCGCGGTGTGGACCACGGCGCGCGGGCGCGGGCTCACGCCCGCCGACCTCGCGCGCTGGATGAGCGCGGCGCCCGCGCGCCTCGCCGGGCTCGCGGGGCGGAAGGGTGCGATCGCTGCGGGTGCCGACGCCGATCTCCTGGTGTTCGATCCCGATCACGAGTTCGTCGTCGACCCCTCGCACCTGCGCCAGCGCCACCCCCTGACGCCCTACGCCGGCCGCCGGCTCGCGGGCCGGATCGAGCGCGTGTACCTGCGCGGCGAGTGCGTCTTCGATGGGGAGCGCTTCGCGGGCGCGCCCGCGGGTCTCGCCCTAAGGACAGTCGTGGACGCTCCGGCGCGCAAGCCTTAGTCTCCGCCGCCATGACCTCGCGCCCCCCCGAGCTCAACGCGCACGCGCTCATCGAGCATCTCGACGCGCTGGCGGCGATCAGCGGGCCGGGCGCGGGCGTGACCCGCCTCGCCTACAGCGAGGCGTGGTGCCGCGCTCATCAGTGGCTCGCGGCGCGGGCCCACGACCTCGGCCTCACCGCCACACCCGACAGTGCCGGAAACCTGCTGTTCCATTCGCCCGGCCAGCGCTTGCGCGATCCCTCGCGCCCGGTGCTGCTCGTGGGCTCACACCTCGACACGGTCCTCAACGGCGGGCGCTACGACGGCGCCTACGGCGTGGTCGCCGGGCTACTGCTCGCCGCGCAGCCGCGCGAGCCCGGCAGTCTCGCGGTGGTGGGCTTCGCGACCTGCGAGGAGGAGGAGAGCCGGTTCCACGGCGGACTGATGGGCGCGCGCAGTCTGCTGGGGCTGGTGGAGGCGGACGAGCTGGACCGGGTGCACGATGCCGAGGGCGTGACCTGGCGGGCGGCGCTGGACGCCGCGCGCGCCCGGGGCTGCGCCTCGCCGCTCGCCGCCGGCGCCCGGCCCTTCGAGCCGCTGTTCCGCGCTGCCACCATGCTCGAGCTTCACATCGAGCAGGGTCCGGTGCTCGAGTCCGATGGGCTCGAGCTCGGGATCGTCGAGCACATCGCCGGCTACCGGCGGCTGGCGCTCACGATCCGCGGCGAGGCGCGCCACTCCGGCACCACGCCGATGAACCATCGCCGCGATGCGCTGGCCGCCGCCGCCGAGATGATCCTCGCCACCGAGCTCGAGGCCCGCGCGGCCGGTGAGCCGGCGGTCGCCACCGCGGGTTTCGTGCGCCCGCGCCCCGGGCTCGCCAACGTGGTGCCGGGCGCCTGCGAACTGTGGCTCGAAGCCCGCCACACCGACGCCGCGGCGCTGCAGCGGCTCGACGCCGCGATCCGCGCGCGCTGTCACCAGGTGGTGGCGCGGCGCGGGGTGACGCTCGAGATCGAGGATCGCTCGAGCATGGAGCCCACCGCGCTGTCGACCGAGCTGGTCGCGACCGCGGAGCGCCTCGCGCGCGAGAGCGGGATCCCGCACCGCCGCATGGCGAGCGGCGCCGCGCACGACGCGATGGTGTTCGCGCGCGCCGGGATTCCGGCGCTGATGCTGTTCGTGCCGAGCCGCGCCGGGATCAGCCATGCGCCCGAGGAGCACACCGATCCCGACGCGCTGGCCGTGGGCTGCCGGTTCGCCGCCGCGCTGATCGATCGCGTGGCGCGCGAGGGCGTTCCGCAACCGTGACGCTCGCGGAGCTGAACCGGCTCGACGACCAGGCGGCGCGTGCGGCGCTCGAGCGCTGCTGCGGCGCCGGCGCCTGGGTCGAGCGCATGATCGGCGGCCGGCCCTATCGCAATGCCACCGGGCTGCTCGCCGCCGCCGAGCGTGCCGCCGACAAGCTGCGCCCCGCCGACTGGATCGAGGCGTTCGCGCACCATCCGAAGATCGGCGATCGTGCCGCGCGGGCGGCGACGTCCGCGAGCGCGGTCGCCGGCGCGCGGGCCACGTCCGAGGCGGCGTGGGCGGGCGAAGAGCAGCGCGGCGCCGCCACCGCCGCGCCGGCCACGCTCGAGGCGCTGGCGCGCGGCAACCGCGCCTACGAGCGGAAGTTCGGTTATATTTTCATCGTGTGCGCGACCGGGAAGTCGGCCGAGGAGATGCTGGCCCTGCTCCAGGCGCGGCTCGGGAACGATCCCGACACCGAGCTGGTGAACGCGGCGCGCGAGCAGCGCGCCATCACGCGGCTCCGGCTCGAGAAGCTGCTGGCGGAGCCGGCGTGAGCGCGATCACCAGCCACGTGCTCGACCTCTCGCGCGGCGCGCCGGCGCGGGGCATGGCGATCACGCTCGAGATCTACATGGTCGAGCGCGGCTGGGTGAAGCTGGGGGAGAAGGTGACCGACATGGACGGGCGCGTGGGCGACTTCGTCAAGCCCGGCGCGGCGCTAGATCCCGGGCACTATCGCCTGATCTTCGAGGCCGGCGAGTACTTCCGCGCGCTGGGCGAGAGGTCGTTCTATCCCGGCGTCACGGTGACCTTCGAGGTGCGCGATCCGGCGCAGCACTACCACGTGCCGCTGCTGCTGAGCCCGTTTGGATATTCAACCTACCGGGGGAGCTGAGCGACGTCAGGCCGGGTGAAGGCAGCCGTCACGATGCTGAAGATCACGCTCATCCCTCTCGTCCTGGTCGCCGCGTCTGCGGCCCCGGCGCGCCCCGACGCCCGCGCCGAAACCTCGTTCGCGACGCGGCTGGTGAGCGCGGCGATCGAGCAGACCACGCGCCGGGTGGTCTACGACGGCTCCTACCGCCCCATCGCCTACCCGAACGGCGACGTTCCCGCCGGCGTGGGCGTGTGCACCGACGTCGTGATCCGGGCCTACCGCGTGGTCGGGATCGACCTGCAGGTCGCGGTCCACGAGGACATGAGCGCGGCGTTCTCGGCCTACCCCGCGCTGTGGGGCCTCCGTCAGCCGGACCCCAACATCGATCACCGCCGCGTGCCAAATCTCCAGGCCTTCCTCAGGCGACGGAACGCCGAGCTGCCGGTGTCGGACGATCCATCCGATTATCGCGGCGGCGATCTCGTGACCTGGACGCTGCCCGGGAACCTGCCGCACATCGGCATCGTCACGGATCGACGCTCGGATGACGGCGCGCGGCCGCTGATCGTCCACAACATCGGCCAGGGGCCCGCGGTCGAGGACGCGCTGTTCGAGTTCCCGATCACCGGGCACTACCGCTACCCGGCGCGCTGAGCGGCGCCCGCCCCGCGATCAGCGCACCGCGACGACTCGATCGATCAGCTCGATCGCATCGGCGAGGCTGGAGAGGCGCCGGGCGGGATCCTTCTCGAGGCTCGCCCTGAGAAGCTCGACGATCGGCTCGGGGAGATCGCCCAGCGCGCCGAAGTCGAGCGCGCGCTCGAGCGTCGCCGCCGCGAGATCCGCGGCGGTCTGGCCCGGGAAGGCCATGCGGCCGGCGAGGCACTCGTAGAGACAGCAGCCAAACGCCCAGACGTCGCAGCGGGCGTCGACGTCGCGACCCAGCAGCTGCTCCGGGCTCATGTAGCCGGGTGTGCCGCCGACGAGGTCGCCATGGCCCCCGGGGCTGAGACTCCAGGTGGAGTCCCCGGCGCCCGCGGGGGTCCTCACCACCTTGGCGAGCCCGAAGTCGAGGACCTTCACCTGCTCCTGGGGCGTCACCATGATGTTCGAGGGTTTGAGGTCGCGATGGATGACACCCTGCCGGTGGGCCGCGTCCAGGGCGGCCGCAATCTGCCGGCAGATCCGATAGCTCCGCTCCGGGTCGATCGTCTCCTTGCCGATCCGCTGGGCGAGCGTGTGCCCGGTCACGAACTCCATGGAGATGAAGTGCAGGCCGCGGTCCTCCTCGAGTGAGTAGACCACCGCGATGTTGGGATGGCTGAGCCTCGCGAGGATCTGGGCTTCGCGCTGGAAGCGCGCCAGCGACTCGGCCGACAGCGGCTGGGGCTCGGGGAGCATCTTGATGGCGACGCGGCGCTTGAGGCGCGGGTCCTCGGCCAGGTAGACGGTGCCCATCCCGCCCTTGCCGATGACCCCGAGGACCGGGTAGCTCCCGATCCGCGCCGGACCGTCTCCCGCCGGGCTCATCACGACCGCGGGAGCCTGCATGGCCCCCTGCCCGACCGGCGTCCCCACGGCCCGGATCCCGACGCTGTCGATCATGCACGAATGCAGGACGTAGTCGGTCTTGTTGAGCGGCAGATTGAAGTGATCGCTGCTGACCTCGGAAAAGAACACCTCCCGGGGCCCGTCGGCGGTCTGCTCGAGGTAGCCGAGCAGACGGTTCTGCCACAGTACCGAGAGCGCGTCACTGTTATCTCCGAAGCGCTCGCGCGCCAGCTCCAGGGCGACCTCGAGGTCGGCCCGGTCGAAGCGATCCTTGCCGATGGCTTCGATCAGCGCCCGCAGGTCGTCGACCAGCCCGCGCGAGAACTCGGTGTCGCCGGTGTAGATCTCCTCGTAGCCGCGCCGCGCCGCATCGGCCGGCATGCCGCTCGATGCGATGTGGTTCGCGCAGATCGCGAGCTGCTCGTTCCCGAACGAGCGAGCCACCTCGCGCACGCACTGCCGGATCGCCTCCTGCGGAACCTCGGCCTCGCCGTTGTGCCGCGCCTGACTCACCAGCTCGGAGAGCTTGTTGCCCAGGATCACGATGTCGCGGGGCAGGAGCCGGGTGTGACGCAGCAGGTACTGGAGGATCGGCTCGCGGATCTGTCGCCCGCGGTTCTCGATGAACCGATGCCCGAGCCAGTTCTGGATGTCGGCAGGATCCGCCTCGCGCGGAGTGAGGAGCAGCTCGTCGGCCAGGCCGGCAATCTTCCTCTTCAGGAAGAACTCCGCGCTCGGGTACTCCCAGCCCAGCGTCGCGATGTGCGGCTCGCCGCGGTAGCGGTTCTGGTGCTCGCCGCGCAGCACCGAGGCGAGCACGTGATCGCGGATGCACACGATCACGTGGAGCCGCCCCCCGGAATGCTGGTCCCTGAGGAAGCGCATCGCGCGGAAGAACAATCCCTTCTGGCACTGCAGCCAGTACATGGGGGCGCTGGCGTATTCCTCGTCCACCGAATCGATGAAGAAGTAGACCGGCGGCATGGTGACCATGACGTCGTTGATCGTGCCGGCGAGCTCCGCCCAGCGCGGATGGTCGAAGTACCGGGAGAACGCGTGGGCGGTGTGGAAGGTGTTGATGATCTCCGTCACCTGGCTGTAGATCGATACCGCCCGGCGGCGCTCGGGAAGGATCTCGGGCGCGTACCCGGCCAGCTCCGCGTGGTGCTCCTTCAGCAGGTAGGGTGAGAGCTGCTTCGAGTGGAGCAGATGCGTGACCAGCGAGCGCACGATGGCGCAGTACCACAGCTGCATCCATTTCTCGGTCAGATCCTGCTTGCCGAAGCACTGGCAGAACTTGACGATGTTGCTGGTCGCCGGCAGGTCCTGCTGGACCACGTCGGCGTACACCGACTCATTCTGCGCCGCGGTGGCCCGCAGCCGTCTCAGGTAGACGGTCTTGCCCGATCCCTTGGCCCCCACGATCACCCGCGGGGACAGGTCGTCCGCCCGAATCCCCAGTCCGCCGGTGATGGGCAGATCCTCGAAGATGATGAAGTTGTCCACCACTTCGTGGATGTCGGATCGGGAGCCGTCAGGATTACCGAACGGCGTATGGATGGGAGGGGCGCGCATTCAGCACTCGGCTTCCACGGTCGGCGCGCTGCCTAGACCTTGGTCGCCCGGGTCATCAGGTAGGCCTGGCGCACCACGTTGTCGCTGAGGTAATCGAGGATCATGGCGTCGTAGGCGCGCCGGAACTCCGCCAGCTTCTCGGGCTCCGTCGGTCCGAGGGTCTCGACCAGCCTCTTGACCGGGCCGGCGGTGCGCTCGGTGGTCACGCGGTGATGCTGCGGGCTGAGCGCCGGCGTCTCCATCTCTCCCGAAGCGAAGCTGAGGTCCTTCACCGCGGCGCCGAGCCGCTCGCGGATGATCGCGGGATCGCCCCACTCGGGGGGCGGCGAGACACCGGGCGGCGGCGGCGGCATGTAGCGCGCCATCAGTCCGAACATCCTCCCGATGAAGAGATGGGAGGGCCAGGTCGTAAAGGCAATGGTCCCGCCGGGCTTGAGCACGCGCAGCATCTCGGCGATCGCGACCGCGGGTCGCGGCGCGAACATGTGCCCGAACTGGCTCAGCACCACGTCGAACTCGCGATCCTTGAACGGCAGGAACTCGACGTCGGCGTCGTGGAACTCGACCGGAACCTCGGCGATGCGTGCGTTCTCACGGGCGCGCTCGAGCAGCTCGGGGGTGAAGTCCGAGCCGGTGACGCGTGCCCCCTGGCGCGCCGCGGTGATCGCGACCACGCCGGTGCCGCCCGCCACGTCGAGAACGTTCTGGCCCGCGCGCACGCCGGCGAAGCTCACGAGACGAGCGGCGGTAGGAGTGGTGTACGCCTCGAGCGGCGCGAAGCTGGCCCAACCCTGCTTCTGCACGGCCTTGAACGCGGCGTACGGATCGGCGGTCGTGGTGGTGGTGGACATGCGAGTCGCCTCCAGGGCATCGAGAGACCGAGAACCTCACGTCACGGGAAGGAGCCAAGCCTAAGCGCTGGCGGGCGCGCGGAAAAGGGGGTTCGTGGGAAGCCGGCTCGCGACCGGATGCCAGCGATGCACGCCCCTCACGGCACCGGCGCGTGGGCCCGCTCCCAGATCGGGACCCACTGCCAGAGGGGCGGGAGTGAGGGCGCGGCCAGCATGCCGCCGCCGAAGCCGAGCGTGCGTCGGGTCAGCATGTTGGCCGGCAGGATCTCGACCCCCGGGAGCGCGGGGTAGTTGAACTGCACCCGGCTTCTCTCGGCGAGCGTCGCCACGTAACCGGCGGCACGCTCGGCGCGCCGCTCTCCGGTCGCATCCTGACGCGCGCGCTCGAGCAGCGCGCGGGCGCCGACCGAGTCCGGAGCGAGACGCTTGGCGAGCACACGGAACACCGAATAGCCCTCGGGCAGGCGCAGCGGGCCGAGCAGGGTGTCGAGGGGCGCGAGGAGCGCGGCGTAGCCGAGCTGCGGGTGTCGCTCGACCGGGAAGAAGCCCGAGCGGCCGGCGCGCGACGCCCACTCGGTGCGGATCGATGATTGGCGCGCCAGGGAGTCGAAGTCGGCCCCGGCGGTGAGCAGCGAGAACACTCGTCCGGCCTCCGGCTTCGAGCCGGCGAGGATCTCGGCGACGTCCACCTCGTACAGCCGGCGCGCACGGTCCGGCTCCGTCAGCGCCAGCTGGCGGATCGCTTCGTCGTCGCTGGCCGGTGGCCCGGCCGCCGCGCGCATGAGAAGCATGTGCGCTTGCCAGAAGGCCGTCCACATCTCGAGATCGCTCTCCACCTCCGGACGGGTGTCGAGGTGCCGGCGCAACCCCTCGCGCGCCATCAGCTCGCCGGCGACGACGTCCTTGAGCCGGGCGCTCAGCTCGGCGGCGAAACGCGCGGGCTCGAGCGATCGGAACGAGAACGAATAGAACCGCAGATCCTCGATGGCGTCGCCGAGCGTGAGCGGCCCGCCCGGGAGCCGGGCCAGCGTCCGCCCCAGCGCCCTGGCGAGCCGGGTGAGCAGGACATCCACGTCGTCGGCGAGCAGCGCGTAGCCCACGGGCTTGGTCCGGGCCTCGCGGCTCGCGACCATCAGGCTGTGGAGCGTATCGGCGAGCAGCACGAACGTGGCCGAGTCCACGACCACCCGCTGCGGACCGAGGATGCGCCCCATGAACTCCACCGCCCGCTCACGCCCGGCGATCGCCGCGAGGGAATCGGTCACCACACGCCGCAGCGCGCGTCGCGCCGCGGCCGTTGCGGGCACCGGATGCGCCCGCATGGCGCGGTCCACGTCGCCCTGGCTGGGCGGGGCCCCACCCGCCGCGACCTCCCGGTACAGCGCATCGCGCACCAGCGCCCGCCGCAGGGCGGCGCGCATTCGGCCGACGCGCCCGGTCTCGCCCAGCGACTCGCGCCGCGCCTGCTCGGCCAGCAGTGCCTCGCCGACCAGCGACTGGAGCGCGCGCACCTTGGCGGAGTCCATGCCGGCGCCGGACTGCTTCTCCGCCCACGGCATCCATTCGATCCGCTTCACGAGGTCCGCGGCGGTGATCGCGCGCGCGCCGACCAGCGCCAGCGTGTCGCGCTCGAGCCCCGCGGCGTTGGATCTTGGCGGCGCCGCGGCACGCGTGTCGACGGCCGCGGATGCGGCGGCGAGGACCAGCCCGAGCGTCAGGAGCCAGGGTGTGGCAGGAACCAGCGGGCTGCGGGGAATGTCCTATCTCCGCGCGGCGAGGATCTTGACGAACGACCGCCCGCGCAGCTCCTCGAGCGTGAGGCCGGTGGCCAGGGCCTCCGCCTCGGTGAGGGCGCCGCAGTTGACGCCGCGCAGGAAGAAGTTGAGCAGGCCCTGCCCGGTCGCGGCGTCGTCGAAGACGCTGCCGAGCAGCGTCGCCTGTGCGGCGCGCTCGACGAAGCGCTTCAGCCGCGCGGCGGCCTCGGCGCGCGCTTCGAGGAAGAACGCGAACACCGCGGCGTAGCGGGTGGGGAGCTGCCCGGGGTTGAGATCCCAGCCCTGGTAGTACGCGTTGCGCAGCGAGGAGCGCACATCGTCGTAGTGGACCTTCCAGGCGTAGTGCACGGCGCGGAGGTTGGCCTGGCGCTGTGCGGCGGTG
>Ga0306926_10002332_pt1 | contig 19346 bp, 20 predicted proteins | sample flu12Cox44000178_FD_203759 | JGI IMG/M metagenome (GOLD analysis project Ga0306926, IMG submission 203759) | Lab enrichment of tropical soil microbial communities from Luquillo Experimental Forest, Puerto Rico - flux8day.12C.oxic.44.000.178 (v2)... | ecosystem: Environmental > Terrestrial >... | reverse complement strand
ACGATGGGTGATCAGATATCATTGGCGGCGCATCTGTTTGTCCAAATTTTCCTGAAGCCGGCCAATTTCGGCGACGTGACGGCCGGCTGGGTCAGCACCGTGATAGCAGTGGCAAGGGCCACGGTCAGCGCCATCGCTCCCTGCCCCAGTCCTCCTCAGCTCCCGCTTCACCGCAGGCGCGTTCGGGTTCTTGCTCTTGACCCAGTTCCGGCCCACCAATCATGTTGCGAACTTGTCGCACGGACCAGCCGTCACTGGTCATAACCCTTTGGTACAACGCAGGAACAAATGTCACAAAATGCGACAACCTCCATGCGAGATTGTGTGAACTAGTTCGTTGACGCTGCTAAGGCTTTTCCGAAAAAATCTGCCACCGAGCAGCGGCTCGATTGGCTGCGCCTGATCCGTAGCGACAATGTCGGCCCGCGCACATTCCGCGCGCTGATCAATCATTACGGCGGGGCACGCGCGGCGCTGGCGGCGCTTCCCGAACTCGCCCGCCGCGGCGGCGCCAAAGGTCCGGCTCGCATCGCCTCGCGCGAGGATGCCGAGCCCGAGCTCAAGGCGACGCACGCGCTCGGTGTGACCTTCGTTGCGCTCGGCGAGCCCGATTATCCCCGCCGCCTGCAGATGATCGATGACGCCCCACCGCTCATGGCGGTGCGCGGCCATCCTGCCGTGCTGAAGTTGCCTGCGGTCGCCCTCGTCGGCGCGCGCAACGCCTCGGCCGCGGGCGTGCGGTTTGCCGAGCGGCTCGCACGCGATCTCGGCGCCGCCGGCTTTGCCGTCGTCTCCGGGCTCGCGCGCGGCATCGACGCCGCCGCCCACCGCGCGAGCCTCGCAACGGGCACCATCGCCGTCCTCGCTGGCGGCCACGACCACATCTATCCGCGCGAGCATACCGACCTTGCCGAGGCCATCCTGGCGCAAGGCGCGCTGGTCTCGGAGATGCCGTTCGGGCACGAGCCCCGCGCGCGCGATTTTCCGCGCCGCAATCGGCTCATCTCCGGACTGTGCGCCGGCGTCGTGGTGGTCGAGGCCGCCAGACGATCGGGGTCGCTGATCACCGCCCGCTTCGCGCTCGAACAGGGCCGCGAGGTATTTGCCGTGCCGGGCTCGCCGCTCGACCCGCGCACAGAAGGGACGAATGACCTGATCAAGCAGGGCGCGACCCTGGTAACGGATGCAGCCGACGTGATCGCGGTACTGCGCCCGATCATCGGCTTTTCTGTCGAGCTACACGCCGAGGAGCCCGAAGCGCTCGCGCCGGGCGCCGAGCCCGGCGCCGCCGAGCGCGCGCGTATCGTCGAATTGCTCGGACCGACGCCGGTGCCCATCGACGATTTGGTGCGATTGTCGGGAAGCTCGCCCGCCGTCGTGCGCGTGGTGCTGCTCGAGCTCGAACTGGCGGGGCGGCTCGAGCGCCATGGCGGCGCGCTGGTGTCGCTGCTGTAGGAGTTCCGCTGCCGATTATTCCGGGTCCCGAGCGTAACGAGGGAGCCCGGAATCCATAACCACTGCCGGCGATTTTCCGGGCGCGCCGCTTCGCGACGCCCCGGAATGACAACCGGTCACATGTCGCCGAAAGGCTTCCGATCCTCGTCGATCTTGACCGGCACCAGGCTCGGCGCGAGCCCCATCGCTCGCAGCGACGCCATCATTCCGATGTACCAGATGATCCACATGGCCCCATCCCCCCACGAAACCCACGACATTGCGGCTTTCAGGTCTGGAACTGTTTGCGCCGAGGGCGGTGGAATTGGGGCTTCTCTTATTCCACACCGGAAAATCGTGGAGCTGTGACTTTCCGGCAACGGCGGGGAACGCTCGCGCAGCATGCGCAATCTCGCCCCCGGCGGTGGTCGCCCCCAAGATCGTTAACGACGGCGGCAAAATCCGTCGCGTGCCGTTTGATCCACAATCTCCGCCCTTACGTGCAACCGATTTATTCCGCGTCAGAAAAACATCCGCGCAGGTGACGCTTTCGAGCCTTTCCCAGTCTCTATCGGAGACCCTTTTTCGCACCCCCGGACAGCGCGGCGGTTTGACAGGGAGGGTTGACATCCCCATGTTTCGCCGCGACAAGGGCGCCCCGATTCTGCGAAACCAGAGGTTCGGTCGCTCTCTAACTCATTGGGATTTCATGAATATCGTTGTCGTCGAGTCACCGGCCAAGGCAAAGGCGATTAATCGCTACCTCGGCTCGGGCTACGAGGTATTGGCCTCGTTCGGCCATGTGCGGGACTTGCCGGCGAAGGACGGCTCGGTCGATCCCGAGCACAATTTCCGCATGATCTGGGAGGTCGACGACAAGTCGCAAAAACGCCTCAACGACATTGCCCGCGCGCTCAAGGGTGCGAACAAGCTCATTCTCGCCACCGACCCCGATCGCGAGGGCGAGGCGATCTCCTGGCACGTGCTCGAAGTCTTGAAGGAGAAGCGGGCGCTCAAGCAGCAGGCGGTCGAGCGGGTGGTGTTCAACGCCATCACCAAGCAGGCGGTGCTCGACGCCATGAAGCACCCGCGCAAGATCGACGGCGCGCTGGTCGATGCCTATCTCGCCCGCCGCGCACTCGACTATCTCGTGGGCTTCACGCTGTCGCCGGTGTTGTGGCGCAAGCTCCCTGGGGCGCGCTCCGCCGGCCGGGTGCAATCGGTGGCGCTGCGGCTCGTCTGCGACCGCGAGCTTGAAATCGAAAAATTCGTCCCGCGCGAATATTGGTCGCTAGTGGCGACGCTTGCCACACCGCGGGGCGAGGAGTTCGAGGCGCGCCTGGTCGGCGCCGACGGGCAGAAAATCCAGCGGCTCGACATCGGCTCACCCGCCGAGGCCCAAGCCTTCAAGCAGGCGCTGGAGAGCGCGAGCTTCCTCGTCGCCAATGTCGAGGCCAAACCCGCAAGGCGCAACCCGCCGCCGCCGTTCACCACCTCGACCTTGCAGCAGGAGGCGAGCCGCAAACTCGGCTTTGCGCCCGCCCATACGATGCGCGTCGCACAGCGGCTCTACGAAGGCGTCGACATCGACGGCGAGACGATCGGCCTCATCACCTATATGCGCACCGACGGCGTCGACGTCGCCGAAGAGGCGCTTTCCGCCGCGCGCCATCTGATCGGAGCCGACTACGGCAAGGACTATGTCCCCCCCTCGCCCCGCCAATACCAGGCCAAGACGAAGAACGCGCAAGAAGCGCACGAGGCGATCCGGCCGACCGATGTGGGGCGCCGCCCGCGCGAGGTGAAATCGTTCCTCGATCACGACCAGGCGCGGCTCTATGAGTTGATTTGGCTGCGCATGATGGCGAGCCAGATGGAATCCGCCGAACTCGAGCGCACCACCGCCGATATTACTGCGAAAGCAGCGGGCCGTGTCATCGATCTGCGCGCGACGGGCACCGTGGTGAAGTTCGACGGCTTCCTCACGCTCTACCAGGAGGGCGAGGACGACATCGTCGCCGACGAGGAAGGCCGCCGTCTCCCCGAGATGAGCGCGGGCGAAAGCCTTGCCAAGCGCAAGATCGACGCCAGCCAGCACTTCACCGAGCCGCCGCCGCGCTATTCGGAAGCTTCGCTGGTCAAGCGCATGGAGGAACTCGGCATCGGCCGGCCCTCGACCTACGCCTCGATCCTGCAGGTGCTCAAGGACCGCGGCTACGTGCGCATCGACAAGCGGCGATTGGTGCCAGAGGACAAAGGGCGGGTGCTGACCGCATTCCTCGAAAGTTTTTTCGCCCGCTACGTCGAATACGATTTCACCGCCGGGCTCGAGGAGCAGCTCGACCGGATCTCCAACAACGAGATCGCCTGGCGCGATCTGTTGCGGGATTTTTGGCGCGAGTTCACCGCCGCCGTCGGCGACATCAAGGAGCTGCGGGTCGCCCAGGTCATTGACACGCTCGACGAGATGCTGGCGCCGCATCTCTTTCCGCCGCGCACCGACGGCACCGATCCGCGCAAATGCCCGAGTTGCGAGACCGGGCGGCTCTCGCTCAAGCTCGGCAAGTTCGGCGGCTTCATCGGCTGCAGCAATTATCCGGAGTGTCGCTATACGCGCCAGCTGGCGCCGGGCAACGGCAACGGCGCCCCCGAGAACGGAATGAAAAAGCTGGGCGAGGATCCGGCGACCGGGCTGGGAGTGACGCTGCGTTCCGGCCGCTTCGGCCCCTACATTCAACTCGGAGAAGCGGTCAACGGCGAGAAGCCCAAACGCACCGGCCTGCCGAAAGGCCTCGCCGCCGACGACGTCGATCTCGACCGCGCGCTGGGGCTCCTCTCGCTACCACGCGAAATCGGCAAGCACCCCGAGGACGGCGAGCCGATCGTCGCCGGCGTAGGCCGCTTCGGACCCTATGTGCAGCACGGCAAGACCTACGCCAATCTGACCGCGGGCGAGGACGTGCTCACCATTGGGCTCAACCGGGCCGTGGCGCTGATCGCGGAGAAGCGCGCCAAGGGCGGACGAAAGGGCCGGCGCGGCGCCGATCCCGGCCGTGCGCTCGGCGAGCATCCGGACAAGGGCGGTCCCATCGTGGTGAAAAACGGACGCTACGGGCCCTATGTCAGCCACGACGGGGTCAACGCGACGCTGCCTTCTGACCTCACCCCGGAGACGGTCACGCTCGAGCAGGCCGTCGGCTTGTTGGAGGCGAGGAGCGCGCGCGGCGGTAAAAAGCCCGCCGCGGCTAAGCCGAGCGGGGCCTCACCCAAGTCGGCAGCAAAAGCGAAGGCGCCTGCCCAACCGAAAGTGCCCGCGAAGCGGCCGGCGCGCTCGGCATCGGCAAAGGAACCGCCGCCCAAAAGCAGGACTCAGTGACAACGCCGCTCGTCCCCGCCAAAGAGGGGACCCAGTCCAGCCTAAATTCCCGCTTTCGCGGGAATGAGCGGAGTCTCAACGGCGGCTATCCTGCGACTCGGCCGGCTTCGCAACGATCTTTGCATCACCTATTTTTCGATTTTCGAATTCCTGCATGAAACGTCCCCACACCAAACCCTCCTTCCCCTCTAAAGACGAACTGCTCGCCTTCATCGGCAAAGACCCTGGCAAAATCGGCACCCGCGAGATCGCGCGCGCGTTCAATCTCAAGAATGCCGACCGCGCCGCGCTCAAGCGCGTGCTGCGCGAGCTTGCAGATGAGGGCGCCATCGAGCGCCGGCGCAAGAAGCTGCATCATCCCGGCAGCCTGCCTCACGTCGTGCTCACGGACATCACCGCGCGCGACCCCGACGGCGAGCTAATTGCGCTGCCCACCGAATGGGACGAGGCCGAACACGGCCCCGCGCCCAGAATTCGCGTGCGCATTCCGCGCCGCGCACGACCAAGCGAGGTCGCCGGCATCGGTGATCGCGCCTTGCTGCGGGTCGAAGAGAGCGGCGACAAGGACGACGCGATCCGCTACAGCGGGCGCGTCATCAAGCTCATCGACCGCGGCCGGCAGCGCGTGCTCGGCATTTTTCGCGCGGCGCCGGGCGGCGGCGGGCGGCTCGCGCCCATCGACAAGAAAGAGGCCGGCCGCGAGCTGACGATCGCGCCCGGGGCAGACGGCGAGGCGCGCGACGGCGATCTCGTGGCGGTCGAGGTCGCGGCGCGGCGAAGCGGCTATGGGCTCCCCAGCGCGCGCGTGACGGAACGGCTCGGCTCGCTCGCGACCGAGCGCGCGGTGAGCCTGATTGCTATCCACGCCCATTCGATTCCGCACGTCTTTCCGCGGGCGACGCTGGCGGAAGCGGAGGCGGCCAAGCCGGCACGGCTTGCCGGCCGCGAGGACTGGCGCGCGCTGCCGCTCGTCACCATCGATCCGGCCGACGCCAAGGACCACGACGACGCGGTGCACGCCGCGCGCGACCAGGATCCGCAAAATCCCGGTGGCTTCATCATTACCGTCGCCATCGCCGACGTCGCGCATTATGTGCGGCCCGGCGCCGCGCTCGATCGCGAGGCGCTTTTGCGCGGCAATTCCGTTTATTTCCCCGACCGCGTCGTGCCCATGCTGCCGGAGCGCATCTCCAACGACCTGTGCTCGCTGCGACCAGGCAAGGACCGGGCGGCGCTGGCGGTGCGTCTCGTCATCGGTGCCGACGGGCGCAAACGCTCGCACAGCTTTCACCGCGTGCTCATGCGCTCGGCGGCGAAGCTCAGTTACGTGCAGGCTCAGGCCGCGGTCGACGGTTGGCCCGACGACGCGACCGGCCCGTTGCTCGCATCCATTCTCGAGCCGCTCTACCTGGCCTATCGCGCGGTCAAGCGCGCGCGCGATGCGCGCGCGCCACTCGATCTCGACTTGCCGGAGCGCAAGATCGTGCTCACCGCCCACAACACCGTCGACCGCGTGATGACGCCGGAGCGCCTCGACTCCCACCGGTTGATCGAGGAATTCATGATCCTCGCCAACGTGGCAGCCGCGGAGACGCTCGAGCGTGCGCGCGTGCCCCTGATCTACCGCGTGCACGACGAGCCGGACCCCGAGCGAGTGAATGCGCTGCGCGAATTCCTGCAAAGCGTCGATATTTCGTTTCCGAAGGGCGGCGCGCTGCGAGCCGAGCAGTTCAACCGCATCCTCGCCCGCGTGAAAGGCCGCGACGTCGAGAAACTCGTCAACGAGGTGGTGCTGCGCACGCAAGCACAAGCCGAATATGCGGCCGAGAATTACGGGCATTTCGGACTCAACCTGCGCCGCTACGCCCATTTCACCTCGCCGATCCGCCGCTACGCCGACCTCATCGTCCATCGCGGGCTCATCCGCACCCTGCGGCTCGGCGATGGTGGCCTGCCGCCGGAACAGGACGTCGCCGCGCTTGGCGAGATCGGCGCGCAAATCTCGGCCAGCGAGCGCCGCGCCATGAAAGCCGAACGGGAGACTTTCGATCGCCTGCTCGCGCATTTCCTCGCCGATCGCATCAGCGCAACCTTCTCCGGCCACATCTCCGGTGCCACGCGCGCCGGCCTGTTCGTCAAACTCGACGACACCGGCGCGGACGGCTTCATTCCCGCGCGCACCATCGGTAGCGAGTATTTCCGCTATCACGAGGAGCGCCACGCGCTGATCGGCTCGCGCAGCGGCGAGACTTATCGCCTTGGCGATCGCGTCACCATTCGGCTGGTCGAGGCCGCGCCGGTCGCAGGCGCGTTGCGATTCGAGCTTCTCTCCGAGGGCCGCTATAACGTCGCCGGGCGGCGGCCGATCCGGCGCGAGGATCCAGCGCGCGCGCCGTCCGCGAACCGCGCGCACAGCGCGCGAATGAGGAGACGATGAGCGACGTGGTCGCGGGGCGCCTTGAGCGCATGGAGCGCTTCGTCAGGCGGATGAACGAGGTCGAGCGCGATCTGTCCTCGCCCTATGTGCGGCCCAAGGATGCGTCGACGCTGATCCTCGTCGATCGCTCCGGGAGTGTTCCCAAGGTTCTGCTCGGCAAGCGTCACCACGGCCACAAATTCATGCCGGGAAAATTCGTCTTCCCAGGCGGCCGGGTTGATCCGGCCGACCAGCGTATGCCGGTTGCGCGGGCGCTTCATCCGCACACCGAAGCGCATCTGATCAAGCGGCTGCAGCGGCCGAGCACGGCCAAGGCGCGCGCGTTCGCGCTCGCCGCCATTCGCGAAACCTTCGAGGAGACCGGCCTTTTGCTCGGCGTGCAGGGACGCGCGACGACAAACGTGCCGCATGGCCCGTGGACGGCGTTCGCGGAGGCGAACATCCTCCCCGATCTCGGCGCATTGCACTTCATCGGCCGCGCCATCACCCCGCCGGGACGGCCGCGCCGCTTCGACGCGCGCTTCTTCACCATGGATGCGACCGCGATCGCGCACCGCATCGATGGTGTCACCGGCCCCGACGCCGAACTCGTCGAGCTCGTTTGGATGCCGCTGGCGCAGGCGAAAGAACTCGACATGCCGGCGGTCACCGGCGTGATGCTGGAAGAGCTCGATGCGCGCATTGCCGACGGCTTTGCGCACGATCTGCCAGTCCCGTTCTACAGCATGCCGCGCGGGCACTTCCGGCGGGAGATGCTGTGACAAGGCGGGCGCATTGACATTGGCGGTGGTGCGGCTAGTTTCCGCGCAACGCAACGCGATCGAGGCTCGCCATGGCGAAAGCCACCACCATCAAAGTGAAACTGGTCTCCAGCGCCGACACCGGTTTCTATTACGTGACGCGAAAGAATTCGCGCACCATGACCGACAAGCTGGTAAAGAAGAAATACGACCCGGTTGCGAAGAAACACGTCGAGTTCCGCGAATCCAAGATCAAGTGACGGCCACGACGGCGCGCGCACCCACGTCTCGCGTATTTTGCTCAATTTGAGTGTGAATTAGGCGGCTGCCCGGAGAAAAAGGTGGCCGGTCGGGAGCGGCGTCATGAGGAGGCCACTCTTACCGCCCCCGAACCGGCCGAACCCCACGGACCCAGGAGATGCGGCGGACCTGAGCATTCCGCAGGGTTATCGATACGATAGGCAATGTCATATACCCCCGCCGCCCGGTCCCTTGCCAGGCCAGGAGTGTCGTCCCACCGCCTCGAGCACCGTAACGCAACCGCCTCGGAAATCAACAAATTAGGTTGTGGATAAGGAACAGATTTTGGTCAAGCTAAACGGCGGGAGAGCCCTCCGGCTCACCCGCAGGCCCTCTCCGGACGTCAGGCCGAGCCCAGAAAGCGGCGGACGGTCTCGATGAACTTGGCCACCGAGATCGGCTTGGAGAGATAGGCCTCGCAACCGCCCTCGCGGATGCGCTCTTCGTCGCCCTTCATCGCAAAGGCCGTCACCGCGACCACCGGGATGGCCTTGAGCTCGGGATCTTCCTTGAGCCATTTGGTCACCTCGAGGCCGGAGACCTCCGGCAGCTGGATGTCCATCAGGATCAAGTCGGGACGATGCTTGCGGGCGAGATCAAGCGCCTCGATGCCGTTGCGGGTGGCGACGGTGCGATAGCCGTGCGCTTCCAACAGATCGTTGAAGAGCTTCATGTTAAGCTCGTTATCCTCAACGATCATCACGGTCTTCGACATTGCCGACCCTTTGCCGCGCTCTTTCCCGCGGGCGGCGCCCTCGGTCACCCTTCCCTTTGCGCGAGAGGATTTCCGATCCGCTGCCGCGCCATCGCCGGTTGTCGAAAATTGCGACTCACGCGCCATGCATTCGGTACTAATGCCGAGACGTTACGCAAACGCAAACGGCGGCGCGGGCCGCCGCGTTTCAGGCCGGCGCAACCGGCGTGACGTCCATGATGCGGCGGCTGAGCGCGATATTGAACCTGTATCCGCCGAACAGATCCACCAACGTGATGAAGATGAGCAGAAAGGCCGCCTCCCAGCGCGGCTCGGTGCCGATGAGGTGCGGCTTTCCGAACACCGCGATCAGCACGACGGCGAGCGGCACCAGCGAAGCCATACCGTCCACCACGCCGATAAAGCGACCGGTGGCGGAGGGCAACGCGAACGGAATCGAGATGAGCTGAAACGCCAGATAGACCGCGGCGAGCCAGGCCATGTTGAAGCCGAGCCGTTCGGCGGTGAAGAGCCCGAGTATCCCGTTCAGGCTTGGGAACGATCCCGCAAACCAGAAAAAATACACCTCCCACAGCGCCAGCCCCAAGGCGAAGAGAACGCTCAGCCCGGCAATGGATAGACGGCCCTGGCGCATAGTCGCCTCCTTGCGCAAATCGACCCCCTCACCTAGCCGAGATGCCGGTCGGGCGTCGAGGGTCTTGCGCGGCCCCGCGGCACATCCAGGCTTGATTCGCAGGATGCGACGGCATCTCTTCGGTGACTGCGGTGGGTGCGGAAAAACGCAATGAAAGATCGACGCCAATCGGCAGGGTTCCAGGAGCGGCGTGCGGCAGCGGAGGCACTCGCCATCGCCGCGCTCGACTTCATCGCGGCTGAGCCCGAACGCCTGGGCCGCTTCCTGGCGATGAGCGGCCTCGGCCCGCAGTCCATCCGCGCGGCTGCGCGTGAGCCGCAATTTCTCCTCGGCGTGCTCGATCACGTGGCCGCCGACGAGCCCTTGCTCATCGCCTTTGCGGCGAAAAACTCCATTCCCCCAAGCGCGGTGATGCAAGCGCGTGATATCATCGCCGGGCGCCGTTGGGAACGCGACACGCCGTAGGCGAGTCGCGATGGCGCTGAGCAACAGCGCAACAGCGGGAGGATCATGCCCGGCTTCTGCCGCGATTGCCGGCGCGACGCGGGTGAGCAAGCCGCCCGTTGCTCGGCCTGCGGCTCGCCGCGCCTGTTGCGCCATCCCGACCTCGACACGTTGGCGATCGCCCACGTCGATTGCGACGCCTTTTACGCCACCATCGAGAAACGCGACGATTCCACGCTCGCCGACAAGGCGGTGATCGTGGGCGGAGGCCAGCGCGGCGTCGTGCTCACCGCCTGTTACGTGGCGCGCACGTTCGGCGTGCGCTCCGCCATGCCGATGTTCGAGGCGCGGCGGCTATGCCCGCACGCGACGGTGGTGCGGCCGGACATGGCGAAATACGCGCGCGTCGGGCGCGAGGTCCGCGAGCTCATGTTCAAGCTCACGCCGCTGGTCGAGCCGGTGTCGATCGACGAGGCATTCATGGATCTTTCCGGCACCGCGCGGCTGCATGGAATGCCGCCGGCCAAGGCTCTCGCCGGTTTCGCTGTCGGAGTGGAGCGTGCGCTCGGCATCACCGTCTCGATCGGGCTCTCCTCGAACAAATTCCTGGCCAAGATCGCCTCCGATCTCGACAAGCCGCGCGGCTTTGCCGTGCTCGGGGGCGGCGAGGCCGCCGCCTTCCTGGCGCCGAAACCGGTAGCGCTGATCTTCGGCGTCGGCAGAATTGCGCAGCAACGCCTGGCACGCGACGGCCTGCGCACCATTGGTGATCTGCAGCGGGCGGGCGAGAGCGAGTTGCGGCGCCGCTACGGGGCTGAGGGCGTGCGGCTGTTTCGGCTCGCACGCGGGCTCGACGACCGGCCGGTGCACGCCGAGCGCGAGGCCAAGAGCATTTCGGCCGAGACCACCTTCGATCGCGACATCGCCGATTTCCGTCCCCTGGAGCTGCGGTTGTGGCGCCTGTCTGAAAAAGTCTCCTCCCGTCTCAAGGCGAATACGCTCGCCGGCTCGACCGTGACGCTCAAGCTCAAGAGCGCCGATTTCCGCATCCGCACGCGGGCGCAGTCGCTCGCCCATCCGACCCAGCTCGCCTCGCGCATCTTTGCGGTCGGGCGCGAACTGCTCGCGCGCGAGACCGACGGCACGATGTTTCGGCTCATCGGCATCGGGCTCTCCGGTCTGTGCGATGCCGACGTCGCCGATTTCGCCGATCTCATCGACCGCCGCAGCGCCGGGGCCGAACAGGCGATCGACCGGTTGCGGGAAAGGTTCGGCGGCGAAGCTGTGATCAAGGGGCTCGCGTTCGAAGGCGAAGATGACGAATGAGCCGCTGGACGAAAGCGGCGCGGCTGGTGTTAGACTCGGAAAGCAATCGGCCTAACCGGGAGGAACGACAATGCGATCAATGCGCATGCTGATGACCGTCATGCTCGCCGTCGCCGCGATGTTCGCGAGCATCAGCGCCGCGGCGGCTCAGACCAAGTTGAAGGTGATGGTTTTCCCGGGTCTCTCGAACCTCCCGATCTTTGCCGCCCAACACAAGGATCTGTTCGCCAAGCAGGGGCTCGCCATCGAGCTTCTGAACACCCCAAATTCCGACGTGTTGCGCAACGGGCTCGCCAAAGGCGACCATCAGATCGCCCATGCCGCGGTCGACAATGCAGTGGCGATAGTCGAGCTCGCCAAGGCTGACGTTGTGATCGTGACCGGCGGCGATAACGGCTTCAACCGCATCTTCGTTCAGCCGGAGATCAACGGCTATGCCGATCTGCGCGGCAAGGCGGTCGTGGTCGATGCCCCGAATACCGCCTACGCGTTCCTTCTTTATAAAGTGCTCAAAGATCACGGGCTGAACAAAGGCGACTACACGGTCAGGCCGATCGGCGGCACCACGGCGCGGCTCGAGGCCATGACCAAGGACAAGGCGAATGCGGCCGCCGGTGTGCTCAACCCGCCCTATTCGTTCCGTGCCGCAGAGGCAGGCTTGAAAGACATGGGTCCCGCCGCCACCGCGATCGGCGCCTATCAGGCCGGCGGCGCCTTCGTCATGCGCGAATGGGCGAAAGCCAATAGCGATACGCTCGTGCGCTACATCAAGGCCTATATCGAAGGCAGCCGCTGGGCGCTCGACCCCGCCAACAAGGACGAGGTCATTGCCTTGCTCGCCGAGCGGCTCAAGCTAACGCCGCAAATCGCCGCGCAATCCTACGCCGTAGCCGTCAATCCGGCGGAGGGCATTGCCAAGGACGTGAGACTCGACATGGCGGGTTTCAACAACACGCTGAAGCTGCGCGCCGAGATCGAGGGACAGTGGGGCGGCCATGCGCCGCCGGCGGAGAAATATATCGATCTATCGTATTACGATCGGGCGCTGTCGAGCATTCGATAACGGACGGAATTGATCGATGCGCTAACGGCCGCACCGCTTGACGGGCTGTCGTTACTAATCAGGGTTTATTTCGCACTGCACAAACGTCGGCTTGAAACAAAATTCCACTCTCGCCACTTATTACGGACGGGGTCGGCCTTCGTAAAGGAGGTCACCATCATGCAGAAATGGAGAAATGAGTCGTTTGTTGACGTCGTTAACTTGATCCTCGGTGCGTGGCTTTTCGCGACGCCGTGGTCGTATGGCTTTGCCACCGGCGCAGCCAGCTGGAACGCCTGGATCATGGGTGGGTTGATCGCGCTCGTTGCGATCGCGGCGCTCGCCGCGTTCGCGGCGTGGGAGGAGTGGATCAATCTCCTGCTGGGCCTCTGGGTGCTTGTCGCCCCCTGGGCGCTGGGCTTCGCGGACAATACGGGCGCCATGGGCAACCACGTGGTCGTCGGAATCGTGGTAGCGGCGCTGGCCGCAATCGAACTATGGCTGGTGCATCGCAGACCTCCGCACGTCCACGCCTGAGCGGTCGAGGAAAACACAGAGGGCCGGCGCATGCCGGCCCTCTCGACGCGCAATGAGCCCGCGGTCAGTTGCAAGGCGTGCTGTTCCTGAGCTCAATGGAGGTGAGCTCGCCGCTGATGGCGAAGTCGTTGTAGTCGAGCATCAGCGCACGCGAGACGCCGTTCTCGTAAACTTCGAACCTGATCGAATAGACCGGCGCCTGGTCGTCCCTGGCCGTTTTGTCGAAATAGCTCACCGTGACCGGCCACCGTTTCAGCGCTGCCAGCACCGGCTCGCCGCCGGCGGCATCGGTCGGGACGCGCTCGTTCGGGGCAATCGCCGGGCCGATGACGGTGAGCGTGTTGTACACCTTCTCGCCCTTTTCCGATCCGTCGTAGACGGGAAGCTCGAGAATACTCTTGCCTTCGCGCGCGGCCTCGATGATGCGCCGCATGTGATCGGTGGGAAAAACCATAGTCGGCTCAAGATCGAACGTCCTGGCAGCAGGCTGAGTCAACTGCACGGCGACCTTGTCGCGCTCGCGTTCGGCCTGTCCATCGACGGTATCGACCAGCGTCTCGTTGAGATAGTTCTGCGATTTGAAGATGAACTTCTTGGCGGCGCCGTCTTCCCACGTGGTCGAGCGCAGGTCGCTGAGCGTGACCTTGCCCTCTCCGTTGTCCAATTCGGAGACCTGACGGAATTGCAGCGCGTAGCCATCGCAGGAATTGCCGGAGAAATCGTAGAGAATACGCCCCCGCGCGCCGACCGCCGACGAATTGCCACGCGTGTGCGCAAGCTTGAGTTCATAGATCGCCCGATGGGAGGCAAGCTCTCCCGCGGGCAACGCCGTTGCGCGCTGCGCGCCCAGGTCAGCGATCAAAGCCGCGCTCACCAGGATAGTGCCGAGCATCGAGTTGCCGAAGATCGTCATCGCAATCTTGCCTCCGCGCCGCCCGGCATGCGCCGCAACATAAGGATGCCGTTCGCCTCCCGCAACCATGCAATGCCGCCCCGCGGCGGGCGTGGCTTGCATGGGCGCGCCCGATCGGTCAAGACAAGGCCTTCGATCCAAGCGCAGCAGGAGGACGTCATGGCCGGAGCGGTCGACAAGAAGCTTGCCGAACTCGGAATTGCGCTTCCCACGCCGGCAACCCCCGTCGCCAATTACGTACCATTCGTGCGCGCCGGCTCGCTGCTGTTCGTCTCGGGTCAGATCTGCCTCGATGCGGGCGGCAAGCTGGTCGCCAAAGGCAAGCTTGGCAAGGGCGTATCATTGGAGGACGGCCAAAAAGCGGCACGCGCCTGCGCGATCAACGTGTTGGCACAGGTCAAGGCTGCGCTCGGCGATCTCGACAAGGTCAAGCAGGTGGTGCGCCTCGGCGGCTTCATCAATTCCGACCCCGCTTTTCTCGACGGTCCCAAGGTGATGAACGGCGCCTCCGACGTTATGGTCGCGGTGTTCGGCGACAAGGGGCGTCATGCACGCACGACAGTCGGCGTTGCGGTGCTGCCAGGGGATGCGGCCGTCGAGGTCGAGGGCATTTTCGAGATCGCCTGAACGCGCTGGTTTCGAATGGCCGATCTCGATTGGTTGGTCGCACGGCCGCTGGCGCATCGGGGTCTGCACGATGAGCAAAACGGCATCATCGAGAATACCGTTTCGGCGTTCGCCGCCGCGATCGCCGCGCGCTACGGCATCGAATGTGACCTGCAAATCAGCGGCGACGGCGAGGCAATGGTCTCTCACGACGAAACGCTTGACCGCCTGACGGAAGGCACGGGCCGGCTCGACGCGATCACGGCTGCCGAACTCAGACGCGTGCCTTTTCGGGCAACGCAGGACCGCATGATGACGCTCGGCGAATTGTGCGACTTCGTGGCCGGCCGGGCGACGCTGCTCATCGAATTGAAGAGTCCCCGCGTTGACGATCGACGGCTCGCCGCGCGCACCGCCAAAGTGCTGTCCGGCTATGGCGGACAAGCCGCAGTGATGTCGTTTGAGCCGGCGCAGATTGTAGAGCTGCGCGGGACCGCGCCGCGGCTGCCGCGCGGGATGGCGGTGCGAAAGCACGCGTGGAGAGATGTCTCGGCCGCGCCCAAGCGCGCCATGACCGCGGTCGCACAGGGAATGGCGGCGGGTCCGCAATTCATCGCTTATTCCGCGAGCGACCTGCCGGCGCTGCTCCCCAGGCTTGCACGCGACCTTTTCGGCCTGCCGCTGCTCGCGTGGACCGTGCGCAGCGAAGATGAGCGGCGAAAGGCTGCGCGCTATGCGGACCAGATGATCTTCGAAGGATTTCGGCCGTAGTATCGAACGGCATGGATACCGGCCATCCACGTCTTTCCCGCTTCAAGAAGGCAAGACGTGGATGGCCGGCACAAGAGTCTACACTCGGGCCGGCCGGAGGCCGGACCCGGGTGCCGGGCATGACGAGTCAATGGCTGGGACTGTTGGTGTTAAACTTGCAGACGTGCGTAACCGAGGGCGCATGATCGAACTGACGCTGCGAGTGACGAATTCCATCGGCGAGGTGGCGGCGGAGGCGTGGGATGCCTGCGCCAATCCGTCCTGGCCGGACGGTGGAAATGGGGCGGCGGCGCCCTGCTCGTCGACAGCCGATGCCCAACACTCTGCCTTAGGAGACCGATACAACCCATTCATTTCACACGAGTTCCTGTCCGCGCTTGAATTCTCGCAGTCGGTCCGGGCTCGGGCCGGCTGGCAGCCCATGCACCTCATCGCCGAAGATGCCCGTGGGGAGATCGTCGGCGTTGTTCCCTGCTACGTAAAATCCCACTCGCGCGGCGAGTACGTTTTCGACCATGGCTGGGCGGAGGCGTATGAGCGCGCCGGCGGCAGCTACTATCCCAAGCTGCAGGTTTCAGTGCCGTTCACGCCCGCGACCGGACGCCGGCTGCTGGTGCGCGCGGGGCCGCAGGCCGAGGCCGTGCGCGCGCATCTCGTTGATGCGCTCGCCGACGTCTGCCGGCGCTGTAGCGCCTCCTCGGTTCATGTCACCTTCCCGACAGAGGCGGAGTGGGAGCTCATGGGCACGCGCGGCTTTCTCAAGCGCACCCACCAGCAGTTCCATTGGGAGAATGCTGGCTACGCCGACTTCGACGCGTTCCTGGCGGCGCTCGCCTCGCGCAAGCGAAAAACCATCCGGCGCGAACGCGCGGACGCGCTCGCGGCCGGGATCAGCGTGCATTGGCTGACCGGCACCGAGCTAACCGAAAGCGTGTGGGACGCCTTCTTCGCCTTCTATATGGAAACGGGCTCGCGCAAATGGGGCCGGCCCTATCTGACGCGCGAGTTCTATTCGTTAGTCGGCGAGAAGATGCGCGACCGCATCCTCCTCGTGATGGCCAAGCGCAACCACCGCTGGATCGCAGGCGCCATCAACTTCATCGGCTCGGACACGCTGTTCGGGCGCCACTGGGGCGCCATCGAGCACCACCCATTCCTGCATTTCGAGCTTTGCTATTATCAGGCAATTCAATACGCCATCGAGCACAAGCTCGCCCGGGTCGAGGCCGGCGCCCAAGGCGAGCACAAGATCTCGCGCGGCTATGTGCCGACGACGACCTATTCCGCCCATTACATCGTCGATCCCGCGTTGCGGCGCGCGATCGAGGACTTCCTCAGGCGCGAGCGCGCTTATGTGGCGGCGGCCGGCGCAGAACTCGCGGAGGCCGCGCCGTTCCGCAAGGAGTGAGGTCCTGCGCTACGCGGAACAAAGGAGAATAATCATGCCGGCTTATGATCCCAACAATATCTTCGCGAAAATCCTGCGCGGTGAGTTGCCCTGCTACAAGATCTACGAGGATGACAAGGCGCTAGCCTTTCTCGACATCATGCCGCGCGCCAGCGGTCATGCGCTGGTCCTGCCGAAGGCGCCGGCGCGCAACATTCTCGACGTTTCTCCCGACGACCTCGCCCACGTGATCAAGGTGACGCAAAAGGTCGCCAAGGCCAGCGTCGAGTTGTTCGGCGCCGACGGCGTCACCATCCAGCAGTTCAACGAAAGCGCGGGCGGCCAAGTGGTCTTCCACCTCCATATCCACGTGATCCCGCGCAAGGCCGGCGTTGCGCTCAAGCCGCCGGCCAGCGTGAAGGAGGCGCCGGAGGTGCTCGCCGATCAGGCCAAGCAGCTTGTCGCGGCGCTACGGTGAGGTCGGTTTTAAATCCCGTATGCGAGCGCGCCGAGGATGAGCACGACTTCGCCGGCCGCCACGCCCGCCAATAGCGACCGGCGCGCAACGAGGAACGCGAGGAGGCCGACAGCGGTGGCGCATAGGCGAATGCTCAACGGCACGCTCGCCAGCGCGCCGGGCGGAAACAAAATGATCTTGGCGATGACCCCGGCGAGGACCGCGATTGCGACCGAGCGTGCCCATATGAAGAACTCGGATTCATCTGTAATCCGCCGGGCGGCGACAAAGCCGAGGACGCGCCACATTTCACTGGGAAGAAAGCCGACCAGCACGAGCAGCGCATAGGCATTGAGTTCGCTCATTTGAGCGCCTCGTGCAGCCGATGGATGCCATAGGCAAGCGAGCCTCCAACGACCCCCGTCCAGAGCAAATCGAGTCCGACCTGCCATGCAGCCATGAGCGGACCGAGCACGATCCCGATTGCAAGCGCTAGCCAGTCCGACGTCAGCCGGCAATTGCGCGTGGTCGAGATCAGGAAGGACACCGGCGTGAGGAAGAGCAGACCCGCGCTTAAAAGCGGCGGCAGCGATCCCGCGAGATAGTAGCCGATCAATGTGCCCGAATGCGCGGCGCACATAAAGCCGATGCCGAGCCCATTCACAAACGGAATGCGCTCCTGGCGCGAGATCGCCGGCAATAGGCGCAGCGCCTCGATCCAAACACTCACTGCGGTGAGATGGGCCGGCAGGATGAGCGTCGCATAGGACGTCTTCGGCCGCTTGATCAATGGCAGCAGCGACATCACCATCGGCAGCAGGCGCGCGCTGCTCACGCCAACCGCCAACGCAGTCGCGAGCGGTGCGCCGCCGGTGGCGAGCGCCGACACGAGGATCACCTGCGCTGGTGCCGCCCAAACCAATACGGTCGAGGCCATGGCCCACCACAGGCCAAAGCCGAAATCATGCGTCAGCGCGGCGATGCCGATATAAGTTCCGATCACGACGTAGGCCAGCGCCGATAGCCATGCCGCGCGAAAGCCAGCCAGGAACGAAGCGGCTCCCGAGCGATGCCACAGATTCGTAGGAGTCGCTGGCGACATCGGCTGACGAACCTATTTCGCGCCCCTGCCGCGTGCGCGCTCAGAGCTGTTCCGCCGTTCCGTCGCCCTGCACGATCGCGACGTAACGCTGGATCGAACGTTTGAGAGCGTCCTTGCCGCCGCGCGGAATCACCCGGTCGAAGAACGCCCCATAGATCGTTTCGAAGGAAAACGGCTCCAGCATCGCGCCGATGCGAGCGACCGCCGGCGCCGACAGCGGAATGAGGTTGGGATAGCTGCGCATGAAGCTCACGTAATTGCGATCGGGGATCAACTGCACGATATCGCCGCTCAAGAGCGCGCCGCGCCCCCCTGCACCTCCCATCCAATGCAGCACCGTGCCGCCGGCGAAATGACCGCCGCAGCGGACGAGCGTGACCCCGCGCGCGATCGGCAGCGTGTCGCCCTCCCACAGCTTGATCGTGGGGTCGGGTCGCATGATCCATCGCCGGTCGGCGGCGTGCAGATGGATGGGAATGCCGCCGAAGGCGCGGCTCCATTCCACCATCGTGCTGTAATAATGCGGGTGCGATATGGCGATGGCGGAAAGGCCGCCCACTCCTTTCACCAGCTCAATGGTCGCGGCATCGATGAACGAGATGCAATCCCACAGGATGTTGCCCTCTCCTGCGCGCAGGATCAGCGCGCGCTGGCCGATGGCAAATTTCGGCACAGTGCCGACTCCGATCAGGCCGGGTTCGTACTGCTGATAGCAGTTGAAGTGGCCCCGCGTGAGCTTATCGAGCGTGGTCCAGCGCTGCCCCCCGGCGGGTACGAATTGACGCTCGTCCTCGCAGACCGGGCAGGACGGCGGAGGCGCGTCCGACGGCGTGAATTGGCTGCCGCAGGTTTCGCAGATGAAGGCCGGCATCACACGACCGCACAGGTTGGTCCGATGCGTTGTGTGCTCCGGCGTGCCGACTGAAACACAACGCGCCGCCGCGTGCCCCGCAGCATTTGCACAGTGATCTTACGTTTCCATACCGCGGCGAATCAACGCTGCTATGACCGCGATACAACGCCCGCACGGGACAGCTCGGCCGTTGTCGAAGCGTCGGAACGTTCGCGGAAGCGATGGTGAACGGGCTGCGCCTGGCCTATCTCGGCGGCGAGTCGGTCGAGCTT
>Ga0306926_10002331_pt1 | contig 19354 bp, 17 predicted proteins | sample flu12Cox44000178_FD_203759 | JGI IMG/M metagenome (GOLD analysis project Ga0306926, IMG submission 203759) | Lab enrichment of tropical soil microbial communities from Luquillo Experimental Forest, Puerto Rico - flux8day.12C.oxic.44.000.178 (v2)... | ecosystem: Environmental > Terrestrial >... | reverse complement strand
CCCCGAAATCGACCGGCTCGTGGTAGCCGCCCGCGCAAAAGGATCGGAGCCCGCATCGGTGTGGGTGCTCCGCCCCTTGTTCTGAGATATCGGAGACGCTAGTGCGCCTCGCGTCTCACCGCACTTGCTCTTCAGGAGACCTTCAGGTACTCGTTGTACGCTAACTCTTGGACACGGTTTCGATGCGTCTGCTCGTAGTGGAAGATGAGCCTGAAATGGCCGAACTCCTCAGGAAGGGCCTTGAGGAGGAGAATCACCGCGTGGTTTTGGCAACGGACGGCCGTGAGGCGCTAGAGCTGGCCAGAACGTATGACTTCGACGCCATTGTGCTCGACGTAATGCTACCAGTCATGGATGGATATGCCGTCACTCGCTCGCTGCGCAGGAGCGAGCGGCGAACGCCTATCCTGATGTTGACGGCTCGCGATGCCGTGCGCGACATCGCTAAGGGGCTCGATGGCGGAGCGGACGATTACCTGACGAAGCCCTTTTCATTTGTCGAACTGCTTGCCCGCCTGCGCAGTATCGCGCGGCGAGTGACGCAGGAGTCCGACAACGTGCTGGGCGTCGCCGACTTGCGTCTGGATCCAGTTGCCCGGCAAGTATTCAGGGCCGGAAAACCCATTCACCTCACGGCTACCGAATTCCGCGTACTCGAGTTTTTGATACGCCGCGCTGGGCGTGTAGTGTCGCGTGCAGCCATTGCAGAAGCCGTTTGGGGGTTTGATGAAGACATTGAGCCGAATACCGTGGAGGCCTTCATCTCTCTGTTGCGCAACAAAATAGATCGGAACTTTCGACCGAAACTCCTCCACACCATTCGCGGATTCGGCTACTCGATACGCACGTCGATGTGATGAAGCCTCTGTCGCTGCGGGCCCGCCTGACCGCATGGTATTTCGGCGTGGTCACGCTCAGCTTTCTTTCGCTGAGCGTTGTGGCGCTCTACGGAATGAACCGCAGCATCACCAGCGCGGTAGACACCGGACTGCGGGACCGGGCGAAGGCGATACGTAACCTGATCGAGCGGGAAGCAGTACGGTCAGGCTCAGGAGAGGAGCTGACAGACGAACTCCACGAGCACTCCGGACTAAGTTCCACTAATGACCTGATGCAGATCGCAGATGCAGAGGGTCGCTGGCTGTATCGCTCGCGCGCCCTGGAGGTGCACGCGATTCCTACACCGCAAAAGGCGGATCCTACGCTGTCCACGGGACGGTTCGGTGGACTTCTGCTGCGCGTGCGAAGCGAACGGGCGTTGATTGAGGGACAGTGGTTTTCCATACAAGTTGCGGCCCCGATGCAAGAGTTTCAGGAGGCGACCGAGCAATTTCGCTGGTTGCTTGTCCTAGCCGTGCCGTTGTTGCTGCTGGTCGCCACTGCCGGTGGGTATTTCATGAGTCGGCGCGCACTCGCGCCGGTTCAGAAAGTCATGGACGCGGCCGACAACATCGACGCCAAGAACCTCTCCAGCCGCCTTGCGGTACCCGCGACCGGCGATGAGTTACAGAGACTCACTGAGACTTTGAACGAGATGCTGGCGCGAATCGAGCAGGCATTTAATCGAGTGGCGCAATTTACCGCGGATGCTTCGCATGAGCTGCGGACCCCGTTGGCTGTTCTGCGAACTCGGGCGGAGTTGGCCCTGCGCAAGCCGCGCTCCGAAGGCGAGTACCGTGAGGTTCTCGAGCGTCAGCTGCAGGGGTTGGAAAGGACCTCCGATCTGGTAGAGCGTCTCATGTTGCTCGCCCGAGCCGACTCTGGAGATCAGATCTTGCAAAGGAATCCTGTGCAACTGGATCTCATACTCAGAAGCGTGTGTGAGCAGGGCACCACCTTGGCCGCAGCAAAGGGTGTGCGCTTCAGACCAGCGCTCCCCGTGCAGAGCGTGCCGGTTGAAGGCGATCCCGATTTCCTCGAGAGACTGTTCCTGATACTCATCGACAACGCAGTGAAATTCACGCCACCTGAGGGTGAGATCGTCGTATCGAGTCAGATTGCTGCCGACTGTGTGATCGTTGCCGTGCGCGATACCGGCATCGGAATAAGCGATGCCGACTTGCCGAACCTGTTCGAGCGGTTCTACCGCGTCGACAAAGCTCGCGCACGCGCGTCCGGCGGAGCGGGGCTCGGGCTCGCCATTGGTCGTTGGATTGCTCGAGCCCACGGTGGCGAGATCGAGGTCGAAAGCATCCCCGGCAGGGGCACCCTATTCCGCGTTCGATTGCCCGTTGACAGGTCTGAGCAGCCACCCGCAATGACCGTGGCAGCTTCCTGATGCAAAGAACGAGACTGTCATCCAGGCGTCCGATCAGAACTTCAGCGCATCTTAAGGGTCCCGTTGTACAAGTGTCACGAGACTGACAATCATGTTGTGAATGCAAAATCTCGTGAGCGATCGGATGCGCCTGGAGTAACAGTGGGGGGATTCATATCAAAGAGCGCCGGTCTTAGCGCCTTTTTGACCTTGCTCCCGATCGCGGCATTCTCAGCCGCGGACAATTCCTCGACGCCCATGGAGACCATCACCGTCCAGGGTCAGAAGCTCAACGTCGAGACGAAAATCGACCGCAAGATCTATAGCGTGCCGGAGGACGCGCAAGGCACGCTCGGTACACTGAGCGATATTTTGAATGTCATCCCGTCCGTCGACGTGGATCCCGACGGCAACGTCTCGTTGCGGGGAGACTCCAACGTCCTGGTCCTGATTGACGGTAAGCCCGCGACCCAGCTCCAGGGGGCGAACGCGGGCGACGTGCTGCAGTCGATACCCGCGAGCGAGATCGAGCGCATTGAGGTCCTGACGACCCCGCCTGCGCAGTTCAAAGCGGAAGGCGCAGCTGGCGTAATCAACATCATTACGCGCAAGCGGGCCGCTAAGGAATCGGCGTCCGGCTCGCTCACAGGAAGCCTCGGCAGCGGCGGGCGCTGGTTGGTCGGCGGTAACGGCAGCTATGGGAGCAAGCAATTCACCGCGTCGGTGAATGCGGGATTTCGCGAGGACTTCCGCGAGCGAACGATCCAATCAGTGGTCAAGGGGCCCGACCCCGTGACCGGTCAGGTCCTCGAGAGCGAAAGCCACGCCGACCAGGTTATACGCCGCAACATCCCGAGCGTCGGTTTTTTGAGTGAATACGATCCGAACGACCGCCAGGCGCTCGCGCTATCGGGATCGTGGCTATCGCACGGGGGGCTTCGCACCTACACCCAGTATGATGTCAGTACCCTCGAGTCCGGTGCAGTGACGAGCTCCACGCGGCGACTCACCAGCGGCCACGACCCTGAAGACGACTACGATGCCAAGCTGAGCTTCAGCCAGAAGTTCAGCAAGCCGGGCGAAACCCTGGACTTTTCCGTGCACCGCTCGATATCGCACCAGCACGAGCATTACGACTACGTAAACGATTCGTACGTGCCACCCGCGCCCACCTATTACAACAACCTGAGCTTCACCGAGGATCAAGGCATTACCGACGCTGACCTCGACTACGCCCTTCCCATATCGAAAACGCAATCCCTGAAACTGGGTTATGCCTTCGAGCAGGACGACTACGGATTCAGCAACGTAGGTGCCAATGTCGATCCGGTAACCGGGATGGAGACCATCGACCCCACGCTTACCAACCAGTTCAGGTTCCAGCAACGTATCCATGCGGTCTATCTGAGTGACCAGGGGAGTGCTGGTGCATGGAACTGGCTGGCCGGGGTACGGACCGAATGGACGACCAGCGATGCGCTGCAGGTCACCGATAATCTATCGACGACGAGCCGCTATACCGATGTCTTTCCGAGCCTGCATCTCGATCGAAGTGTCTCGGACCGGTCAATGCTTTCCTTCGGTGCCAGCCGCCGCATAGTCCGTCCGAACCCGATCTACTTGAATCCGTATGTCGACCACGAGTACCCACCGAACCTGGCCGCGGGTAATCCCGATCTCAGACCGCAGTTCACGCAGTCCTTCGAGCTCGGCTACGGGTATGAGGTACGCGCGGCAAGCTACAGCCTTACAGGCTACTACCGCCGCAACACAGATAGCGTGACCGATGTGACGGACTACCTGGGGAATGGCCTGACGTTGACCACCAAAACCAACCTTCCGCGAAGCGACTCGGCTGGCCTGGAGTTCTCGGCGGCCGGTCAACTCGTTGCGAAGCTCATATATAGCGTGAGCGGCAACGCCTTCTACAACCAAATCGACGCCACGGCTCTCGGCTATCCCGGCTTGAAGTCCACGACCGGACTCAATTTAAAGGCGAAACTCGACTATCATCCGACAGTATCCGACTCGGCGCAGATCATCTTCACTCGCACCGATAAGCGCCTGACCCCGCAGGGCAGCGTGAGCGCCACCAACATCGTCAATCTGGGTTACAAGCACACACTGACGCACGCGCTGTCGGCAGTGGCGACGGTCTCCGATCTCTTCAACGGCCAACACTATCGGCGTGATGCATCTACGCCGACGCTGACGCAGGTCTACGAGCGCAGCGTCGTGGGCAGGGTTGCCTGGTTCGGCCTCACCTACACCGTCGGGGTCACAAAGAAGGAGAAGGAGCCGAACTTCGAATACGACTCGGGAGTTGCACCTTGATCTGCGGTTGCCACAGGCGATGAGCGCTCGCTTCGCGATCCTCAGCGCACTCGGTGCGGCTTTACTCTTTGGCGCGAGCACGCCCTTCGCCAGGGCGCTGGTCGGCAATTTGCCTCCAATACTCCTTGCCGGACTCCTCTATCTCGGAAGCGGAATTGGCCTCTGGCTGGTCCGCCTCGCCCGTGACCGTGGCTTCAAGCCGATGAGTCTGTCGCGTGCCGAATGGCCGTGGCTGTCGGGCGCAATAGCGGCTGGCGGCGTACTCGGCCCGACGCTTCTGATGTATGGACTCACCCGCGCATCCGCCGCGGACGCATCGCTGCTGCTCAATCTCGAGGCGGTGCTGACTGCACTCCTGGCTTGGGTGGTATTCCATGAGAACGCGGACCGACGAATTGTGCTCGGCATGGCGCTCATCAGCGCTGGCGGCGTGGTGCTGGCCTGGCCCTCAGGCGGAGTGGGACTCACGAGCTCATCGGGAGCGCTCGCCGTGGCCGGCGCGTGCCTGTGTTGGGCGGTGGACAACAACCTGACTCGCAAAATCTCGGCGAACGATCCGATTTTCATCGCAGGGACCAAGGGCCTGGTTGCCGGTGTCACGAACGTCGGGCTGGCGCTGTCATTCGGTGCGATGCGGCCGTCCGCATCGTTGACTGCAGCGGCGGCCACCATAGGGTTTCTAGGTTATGGCGTCAGCCTGGTGCTCTTCGTTCTCGCATTGCGCGGGCTGGGCGCAGCTCGCACGGGTGCCTATTTCTCTACGGCGCCGTTTGTCGGCGCCGCGATCGCCATCGCCGTGTTTCACGAACCGACTTCGCCAGCCTTCTGGATGGCCGCGGTGCTGATGGCGGCCGGCGTCTGGCTGCACCTCAGCGAACGGCACGAGCACGAGCACACTCATGAGCTGCTCGTCCACACGCACAGCCATGAACACGATTCGCATCACCAGCATGGCCATGACTTCGCCTGGGACGGGAGGGAGCCCCATACACACGAGCACCGCCATGCCCCCCTCACCCACTCGCACCCGCACTACCCCGATATCCATCACCGACACGGGCACTGACCGCGGCGCTAGTGCGCGTTACGGCGCCCGCGCGCCGCCGCGCCCGCCTGAGCTGCGCTCGGCGTCATGGGATAATTGCCGGGTGGTGGACGCGAACATCCAACATGGCCTCGTCATGAGGAGTGGAGCCCTAACATGAAGCAAAGCCTAGTTCTTCTAGTTTCGCTGGCATTGTTACTGAGCTTGGCAGCACGCGGGCGCAGCGGCGACGGAAAATCTGAGCCCCCTGGAGAGAAAGAAGCCCCAGTCAAAGCCGCTGCAGTCTCTCTGCCAGGAGGGGAGGAAGGTATCGGGTTCGACGACATCGTGTACGCACCGGCGTTGCACCAAGTCATAGTCCCTGCGGCGCAAAAAGGCCGTGTGTACCTGATCGATCCCGCGACCAGGTCGTATGAGTCATGCGCCGTTTGGCAAGGCAGGACGACCTCCGCAGACGCGGGCGATGGTTATGTATTCGCAACCGACCGCACCCACTCGGCCGTGAACGTGATCGACCCCAGGCTGCACAAGGTCGTCGCGACCGCGACGCTCGCAATGGAGCCTGACATTGTGAGATATGTGCCCGCCACCCACGAGGTTTGGGTGACTGAGGAAGACCCCAAAAAGGGCCAGGTGGAAATCCTGGCGTTCTCGGCTGACGGCAGCGTCCGACTCTCCCACGTCGCGGACGTGAAGGTGACCGGGGGAGGTCCAGAGTCGCTGGCGGTGGACCCGCTCCGCTCACGGGTCTACACGAACCGCGAGGATCAGAAGCGCACCGTTGCGATCGATATCCACACGCACCGTATCGTGGCGGAGTGGAAGAACGGTACCGAGGATTCGTCGAGCGGCCTCGCGCTGGACGAGGCGGAAGCGTGGCTTTTCGTCGGCTCAGGCAGTGGAGGCGTCGCGGTCCTCGACGTGGCGCATGACGGGCGGTTGCTTGGCACGCTCAAGGTTGGAAAGGGCACAGACATCATCGGTTACGACCCGAGCGTCCGGCATGTCTACGTGCCCGACCCCAAGGAGGGAACGTTGGCCATCATCGGACTCTCGCCGGGCGGGGAGCCGCGCTTGCTCGACACGGTTGCAACGGCCAAAGGCTCGCACGCGGCTGCCGCGGACAACCGCGGTCAGGTTTGGGTCACCGACCCGCACCATGGCCAACTCCTCGTGGTGAAGGACACTCTCGGCCGATAGCGCGGTCGGCCCCCACCCACTCCTCACGGGTTCCTCACGCTGAGACGCTAGCCTTGCGGTACGCGTCACCGCGCCGCTTCTGCTCGCGCCGCCGACGGCCCATGCGGGCAAGGTCGTGCGCTCGAGTCGGGTCTGCGCGCACAGGAAGCGGCACGGCAGCTCGCGTTAGAGGCCGACGACGTTCCCGGACAGGGGTGATTCAGGGTGCAAAACAGTTCCCTTCGCCCGCTGTGTCATCTGCAGGGGGTAAACTTCGTTTTGGTGACGCAAGCAGGGAGGAGGCTATGCGCACCCACATCATTGAAGCTGTGCGGGCGAGCTTGGTGAGGCTGGCCAGCTCCCTGCTCGCAGTGGCCATCTGCGGTACAGCACTCTTTGCCTGCAGCGAGCGCCCGCTTCCGGCCATGGCTGTGTGAACACTCATTTCGTCGCCGCGTGGGAGCATGGCAGGTCACATGCGCGGGAGCGGAGGCCGGCGGGGAAATTAGGTTCATGTTACCGAATGATGACAGGTGCCCCCCAGGGGGACAGCAGTACTGCCGCGCAGGCACGCAAGGCCGTTTGCCTTTTCTTTTCTTTCGATGGCGAACCAACTTTCTGTTCGTTTCATTGTAGTTCTAGGGTCGCCCACCCCGATATTGACACATCGATAATCGATAGTGCCAACCGCGCGAGTCTCGGGTCGTTCCGGGGGCGAACATTGCTCAGCATCGCGCGAGAGGATTGCTAAGGGTCCGGTTCGTGCCACGCAAGAGTGCCGTGGCCTGCCGGCTCAAGGGAGGCTCACATACACGCGCGAGACCAAACCCGCATGAGCTCCACGGGGGCGACCGGATCGCGGCCCGGTCGCATCTTTGAACCTCGGGGGCACCGACCTGCGCGGACTTTCCAAGGCAGGATTGTGACCCCAATTCCAGGCATGCGATCAACTGGCCGCATGCTCGAGCAGCCTTCGCGCGCGAACCCTATTGGAGACACTGCTTTTCGACTCGGGCAGTGGCGGGTCGATCCGGCTCTCAACGAGATCTCGCGCGATGGTACGACCGTCAAGCTCGAGCCGCGCACCATGCGCGTGCTGGTATTTCTCGCAGAGCATGCTGGAGATGTCGTCAGCGTCAATCAGCTGCTCGACGCGGTGTGGAAAGACCTGGTCGTTACGCAGTGTTCCGTCTACCAGGCCGTCGCATCGCTCCGCCGAGCGCTTGGGGACGACCCCAAGTCTCCAAGCTACATCGCCAACGTCCCTCGTCGGGGATACCGGCTGGTTGCACCGATCGAGGCGGATGCGAAGACGCAGGATCCGGAGCGACTGCCGGCCGAGTCTCCACCGGAGACCGAGTTAATCGAGGAGCAGGCTCCGGTCAAGGCCGAACTTCAACCGGTGCCGTCCCCTACGTCTGAGGCGGGCGAAGTCGCCAAGCGCCGCAGCGGCTTGCGGTATGGGTTGATTCTGATTGCGCTGCTGATGATGGCAGGCGGCGTGTGGTGGTTTTTCTCCCACCTCGGACGCGAACGTCCCCGAGCTGCACCCGCAGCGCTTGCGTCCTCGACAAGCGGTGCGATCGACACGACCAGCGTCGTATTCGCGCCACCACCTCACTCGGTGGCGGTGCTCCCCTTCACCAACCTCAGCGGAGATCCGAAAGAGGAATATTTTTCCGACGGTATGACGGAGGAGATGATCAGTGCGCTGTCGCAGATCGAGGCGTTGAAGGTGATTGCCCGCACCTCATCGTTCTCGTTCAAGGGCAAGGATGCTGATATCGGCACCATTGGACGCAAACTCAATGTGGCGGCCATCTTGGAAGGTAGCGTACGACGCTCAGGGAATAAGGTGCGCATTACGGCGCAGTTGGTCAATGCAGCGAATGGTTTTCACCTCTGGTCACGAGACTACGATCGCGACCTGAACGATCTCCGGGAAGTGCTAGCGCTACAGACGGAGATCGCGAATGCGGTAGCAAGCGCCTTAAAGGTAATCCTGGTGGGTGACGTAGCGGCGAGAATTGAACTTGGTGGCACGCATGAGCCAGCCGCATTCGATGCGTATCTCCGGGGTTCCCAGACTTACCGGAGGTACCACGAGGAAAAAGATCTGGATGCCGCGATCACAAGCTACACGGAAGCGATTCGGCTCGATCCTAGCTATGCCAAAGCCTTCGCAGCGCGGGCTTTGGCGCTTAACGAACTTGCGGGGTGGTGGATCACCACGGGCCAGGCGGCAGTCAACGAGGTCTTCGGTAAGGTGCGGGCCGATGCGCAGAGGGCGATTGAGCTGGCTCCCGAGCTTGGTGAGGGGCACTTGGCATTGGCCGATGCTCTGGCGTCGACGCTCGACTTCAAGCGCGCGAGTGAAGAATACGAGCGTGCCTTGGCGCTGGCCTCTGGCAGCACTCAAGTGTGGCAGGATTACGGCCTGTTCACGGCTCTTATGGGTCGTACAGACGCAGGAATTGTCGCTGCCCGCCGGGCGGTTTGGTTGGACCCGCTGAATCGCAATAGTCACGACCTTCTCGCCCGGGTGTTTGATGCGGCAGGTCGATACCAGGATGAAATTGCTGCCTTTCGTGATGCCAAGGCTCTGGACCCCGACTACGCACCTCTCGATGAGTGGTCACCTTATTACATGCTTGGCAACTACCAGGGCGCCCGCGAAATTTGCGAGCGAAAACCCGAGCGTTGGGACAGCCTGATGTGCCTCGCGATTAGCTATGAGAAGCTCGGACGTCATGCCGATGCGGAAGCGGAGCTCGCGAAATTCAAGGCCATAAACCCCAAGAAAGACGACTGGTACGAGTACGCTGAGATTTATGCGCAGTGGGGCGATCTCGCCGAGGCGCTGAATTGCTTGGATGCTGCCTTACGGGTCCGTCACGTTGCGCTGGATTACCTGAAGACTGACGCGCTTCTTGATCCGTTGCGCAAGGAGCCGCGCTTCCAGGCGATTCAGCGGGAATTGAAGTTTCCAAACCGATCGTCGTAGCGTTCATCTCGAACGACAACCTGCCGAACCCCGTGCAGGACCCAGCGAACCCCGCCTACCCTTACGCGGCGAGCAACATGCCGGCGATCGGGGACCTTTTCGACCTGTTCAAGTTCCCACCGCCGTAGCTATAGACAGGGTCGTGATCCGGTTGGCGCGGCCCTGTTGCATCATCGCGCGCTGGCCGCGGTCGGCGCTGCGCGGTCGACTGACTGACAAATTTCAGTGATTGATTCTGGCGGAGAGGGGGAGATTCGAACTCCCGAAGCTCTTGCGAGCTTGCCGGTTTTCAAGACCGGTGCATTCAACCGCTCTGCCACCTCTCCGCGCCGGTCGTCAGGGCAGCGAGCCCCTATTCTATCAGTCAGTCCGGCGTGTCGGACCTCGTACCGACGCCTGCAGACGGCCAGCGGATGTTGGAAGATCGCTCAGTCAGCGCAGTCGTACATCGTCTCGCCCTCGACGCGCGCGGACACCGCATGCTTACCCTGCTTCGCGCACTCAGCCTCTGCCTCCTCGAGGGCACGCGCTTCGCGCCTCTGATCCACATCAGGACGCATCGCCCCTGGAGCCGATGGATTATCCAGGGGCGGTCCCCCCGCACAGGCGACTAGCAAAACGGCGCAGGCCAGAACCACTCGCTTCATGTTGCCTCCCTTGCAATTGTCGTTGCGAGTGTCAGTACGCCGCATCAAACACGGCGCGACCGTCTCAGGTTTTTGCCGGTCCCTTGAAACCTGGCAAATGCGCAGCCTCGGGTGAGGACGCCAGCTTCACGGCGCTATCGACACTCTTGTTGAATTCCTGCGGCGTCGGCCCGATAAGGACACGCGGGCGGAAGAAATCGGCCCACAGGAACTCGGCGAACGCGGTCGGTGTTTTGTCGAAGCCGCCGGCGTTGCGCACATAGCCCGCGAGCGAGCGGTACGGATCGTCGAGGAGTTTCTCCAGATGGCCGGGTATCTCCTCGAAGGGTCGGGGCTTGCCGGTCTGGTCGATCGGGTGCACCCACTTGGCGGCTGCCATCTTGGGCCAGAACTGCGCGATCGGCACCTTGGAAAAGTCCTCTTCTACCAGGAAGAAGCCGGTGTCCACGCCCGCCTCCGAGCAAGCGCGCCCCAGGTGATGGTGGTCGGTGATGTAGAGCTTCCCGTCCGGCCCCCACACCGCCGGTATCGCGTGCGCCTCGAGAAATTCCTGCCGCTCACTCTTCGTGAGGCTCTCGAGTTTGTCGCGCTTGTCGCGCACCTCGATCATGCCGACCGTGATCTGGGTCGGCCGCAGTCGATGTATCTCGACTTCGTGCAGCTTCGCCATGTCGCGCCCCGGACGATAGGTCCCTTTGTGGTATTAGTGTAACACCCGCTAGGGACGAACCCGTTGGCGGGAAGGATGGATCCGATGCCCTCCCTCTGACGCCCAAGCGCTGCGCAGCGTCTCATATACGAGGCCATTACGCGGGGAGAGACGCATGAGGACGCGTACCTGGGCAATGCTGGGGTCGCTGGTGATCAACCTGATGCTGGGGTTGGCTGTCGCCGCGGTTTTCAGCGCGTCACCACCGGCGATGGCGGCGGCAGTGCCGGCATGCCCGGCCAACGCGGCGGCGCACACCCGGCCGGCCCCGGCGCAGCCAGCGCGTCCCGGCCACCGCTACATCGTCGCCGTGCGCATGGGCTGGGCTTGATTGCCGCGGTCAGTTGAGCGCCACACTCGGGGTCCCCGGCGCGCGTGCCGAGCGCAACATGGAAAGGGCCGCATAGGTCACCACGCCCGTTACCAGCCACCGCATCGTGGTTAGCGGCAAACTCTTCACGACGTAGAACGCCACCAGCACGCCGACAAAGCTGCCGGCCGTCAGGCCGAGTGCCGGCAGATGCGCGAAGCGGCCCGAGCGGAAGAAGCCGAGGCTTGCGACTGGCTGCAGAAGCCCATCACTCGCCATCATGATCGGAAATGCTGCCAGCGGATGCATCCCGAGCAGCGCCAGAAGGATCATGAGTGGCGCGTAGTTTCCAATCCCGATACACATCAGCGCACCCAGCACGAAGCTGACAGCCACTGCGAGGAGGAACCGCCAGCCGTCCAGGCCGAATGCCGTGCCGCCGGGTGGGAAAGCACCAAGATTCTTCATGGCGAAGAAAATCGCAGCGATGAGCAGCGCCACCCCCATGAATAGCTGAATCGAGCGTCGTGGCATCCGGCTGACCACCCCTGCCCCGAGCCATGCTCCGGCCGTCGCGGTGGCCACCATGCACACGAGCAGCGCCGGCTGTACGGTTACGGCCGTCACGAACAGCAAGGTCTCGAGAAAGGCAGCGGCGTTCAGCCCGACATTCAGGGTGCCCGGGATCAACTCATCGGCGGGTTTGCCGCGAAACTTGAACAGCGCCGTCGTCGGCGCGAACGAGCCGATACCGAGCGTATCGAGGAAGGTCGTGGTGCAGCCGATGGCAATGTCCGGCAGATCAGGACGCCCGCGCAGGCGGTGGCGTCGTGCGGCCCAGATCCAGCCGATGACAAAGGCGATATTGACCAGCACGAGCGCGAGCAGGAGCCCGGCCTTGGCGGCACTCATTGACATGCTAGGCCCTGAAGGGGACGTGTGTTCGCAGACGGCTGCCGAAGCGGGCCAGCCCGTCCACAAAGCGCAAGTACTGGATCGTGGCACGCGCGCCGACGCCGCTCAGCGCGTGGAAGGGAACCGGTAACACTGGCGAGACCGGGAAGCCCAGCTCGATGACCTGGGCACCGAGCGCGCGCCGCGCCAGCAATTTCCCCATGACGGTGGCCATGGCCACGCCGCGGCCGCTGTAACCGAGCCCCGCGAGCAGTCCCGGCGCCAGCTCGTGCAGATGCGGTAACTGGTCCCGGGTCATCGCCACCAGTCCTCCCCAGTGATACTCGAAAGGTATCTGCTTGAGCTGCGGGTAGATCTCGTGCACCGCATGGTAGTGGTACTGCACATCGCGCAGGTGTGGCGTGTGCGCAAAAGTGCCTCTGGAACCGAGTACCAGGCGCCCGCTCGCATCGAGCCGGAAGTAGCGCAGCAGGTGCCAGGTGTCGGAAGCGGCCTGTCCCTCCGGGAGAATGGTGCTGCGTAGCTCCGCCGGAATCGGTACGGTGGCCACCTGAAAAGACGGAACCGGAACCATCGTGCGCCGCAGTTCCTCGCTGATCGAGTCGGTGTATGCATCGGTCGCGATGATAACGACGGGCGCGCTCACGCTGCCCTGCGGTGTGTCGATGCTCCAGGACCCGGCACGACGCCCGAGACGCAGTGCGGGGCTGTGGGTGTGAATATGCCCGCCGGCGCGCAGCACGGCCTGCGCCAGCCCGCGCACGTAGGCGAGCGGCTGCAGCGTGCCACCGCGACGGTCGAGAAGTCCCCCGCAGTAGAGCGCTGATCCGGTGAGCTGCAGCACCTCGCTACGCGAGAGCAGTGACACTGCTGCACCACGGCGCAACCACTGCTCCACACGCCGGGCGAGCTGCTCCAGGGCCGCCACCGAGGTTGCAGGCTGGATCCAGCCGGCGCGCGTCGCCTCGCATTCGATGCCGTGCCGTGCGATGAGCTCGAACACCAGGTCGGGTCCTGCACCGGTGGTGGCGACCAGCCGCCCGCCCGCATACGGCCCCAGCAGCCGCTCGAGGGTATCCGGATCCTGCTTGACGCCGGGAATGACCTGTCCGCCGTTGAGTCCCGAGGCCCGCTCACCGATGTCTACCGCCTCCACCACCACAACCTCACGGCCTGCCTCTGCCAGATGCAGCGCCGCTGACAAGCCGGTGTAGCCGGCGCCGATCACCGCCGCCTGGGCACGCTGCACGCCGCTGAGCGGACTGCAGACTGGCCCGGGGGGCGCGGTGACCGACCAGAGCGATTGGAGGTTCAGCACAGACATCTATCGATTATCGATTTTAGGCTATCGTACCGCGGACAGCCTGGTCATTGGGAGCGTTTGCTGCGCTGCGCGGGCACCAGCCATTATGCCCGAGCCCGCGTCTTCCGCGGCCTGCCTGCTTGTGCGAGACTTTGCGCGAGCCGCGACCCGACAGCCAACCAGGCGTCGCCAGGCACGCACCCGCGGCTCGACGGGGGATTGATGCGATCTGCCCACCTGGTCTGCGCGGTTGTCTCCTGGCCGCTGCTGACGGCGCAAGTTCTTGCTGTCCCGCCACCCCTGCCGGCCGAGCATCTCTCCATCGAGCGCCTGCCGCCACGCAGCCCACACTGGGTGTACGTGTATGACGAAGTGTTCGACAACGAAATCGATGCACGGGTGTTTCTCTTCGACGGGGACAGCAACAGGCGCCTCGGACAAATCGGTGCCGGTTTCTATACCAGCGTCAATCTCTCCCCCGACGGCGGCACCACGGCGGTCGCGGCTACCTATTTCGCACGTGGCAGCCGTGGAGCACGCGTCGACGTCGTCGAGTTCACCGACAACACGACGCTCGCCGTGACGCACGAGATCCTTCTCCCTGCCAAGCGGGCCCTGACCGTCCCGAGCCTGTTCAATCTCGCCTACAGTGCCGACGGCCACCTTCTCTATGCAGCCTACATGACCCCGGCGGCCTCTTTCGGCGTGCTCGATCCTGCCGCTGGGACCGTGCTCGGGGAGATCGACACCGCGGGTTGCGTGCTGGTGATACCCTCGGGCCGCTACCGGGTGTCCTCGTTGTGCGAGAGCGGTCGCCTGCTGAGCGTGACACTCGATGCACAGGGGCATGAGACGGCGCGCGCCATGTCGGAGCCCTTCTTCAATGCGGATGCCGATCCGGTGTTCGTGCAGGGCATCCCCACGAGGAACGGCTATGTCTTCCTCTCCTTCCTCGGGGAGGTACACGACATCGACTTCAGTGCCGAGCAGCCCTCCTTTGCGGCACCGTGGTCGCTGGTCTCCGCAGCGCAGAAAGGTCACTGGCGGCCGGGCGCCTATCAGGTGGGTGCGATCCACAAGGAGCTCGGCCGGCTGTATGTACCGATGCACGAGGGGGGCGAGGGAACGCATAAGGACGGCGGCACGGAGATCTGGGTGTACGACCTCGCCACTCACAAGCAGCTGGCACGCTGGCCAGTCAAGTCGCACGGCCTGTCGAAGGTGGTCGCGCTGCAGGTGTCTCAGGATCCCGCACCGCTTCTGTTCGCTGCCACCGAGACTGCGCAGCTGGCTACCTTCGATGCGCTCAGGGGCCAGCTGCGTCACGTCGAAACGCATGTCGCCCAGACGCCCTGGATGCTGCTCAATCCCTAACGGCACGAGGTGCATGATGCGTAGCTTCGATCAGTTGTCCGAACACTCCACCCGCTCGCTGGCGCAACGTACCTCGCGCCGCAGCCTGCTGGCGTCGCTCGGGCAGCTGCTCACCGGCGCGGCACTGCTGCCGTTGCTCCCCGTGGATCGCGCGAGCCGTGCCCACGCCGCGGCAGCGAAGCCCGATAGCCCGGAGAGCTGCGAGTACTGGAAGTATTGCGCGATCGACGGGTTCCTGTGTTCCTGTTGTGGTGGCACCTCCACCTCCTGTCCGCCCGGGACCGCGTCCTCGCCCATTTCCTGGGTCGGGACTTGTCATAACTCCGCCGATGGCCGCGACTATATCGTGTCGTACAACGACTGCTGCGGGAAGAGCACCTGCGCCAACTGCGACTGCAATCGCAATGAGCGCGAAAAGCCCGTCTACCGGCCCTCGCGCAACAACGATCTCAATTGGTGCATGGCTAACGCCGATGTCAACTACCACTGCACGGTGTCGGTGATTCTCGGGGTCGCCGAGAAATGAGCCGGCAGGATCACTGCGCACAGGAGCTCGGGTGCGAAGGCGGGCCCCCTTCAGGCTCTCGGTAGCGCTGCTGGCCGCCGGCTGCCTTGCGATTGCGCTCGCGCCAGTGCAGCCCACCGCTGCCGCCGAGAAAGCGGCCTATCCCGAAGGCGCCACGGCATTCCAGGCGAACTGCGCTCTATGCCACGGACCCGCGGGCGCGGGAGTTCCGGCGCTGGCACCCCCCATCACCTCCAATCCGGCCCGCTTTGCTGCCAGCCCGGAGGGGCGTCGTCAGCTTGCCATGACAGTTCTCTATGGCATGTTCGGCGAGATCAGCGTCGGGGACGTACGCTTCAATTCGCAGATGCCCGATTTCGCGCGGCTCGATGATGCGACACTGGCCGCCATGCTGAATTTCGTCGTGTTCGATCTCGCGCACGCTGCACCGGAGGTAAAACCGCTCACCACGGCCGAAATCACCGCCGAGCGTTCGCATGCCCTGGATGGCGCCGCGGTGCGCGAGCATCGCAAGAGTCTCGCTGCGGCGGGGTCCTGATCCATGCTGCGCCTGATCTCGAGGCTTACCGTTGCGCTCGCCGCGAGCGCGTTCGCGGTCGTTTTGCGTGCCAGCCCCGCGCAGGACTACATGCTCTACTGCATGGGCTGTCACGGTACCCAGGCCCAGGGTGTACCGGGGAAGATTCCGCCCCTCGCTGGCGCACTGAGCCTATTCATGCGCACCGCTGAGGGTCGAAACTACGTGCTGCGGGTACCGGGAGCGGCCAATTCCGCGCTCCCGGACGCGCAGCTCGCCGCCGTGCTCAACTGGGTCGCGGCGAGCTACGGCGCACAGGGTGAGCCACCGCCCGTACCGTTCACGGTGGCTGAGGTAACGAGCGTGCGCCGCACGCCGCTCGCCGATGTGCAGACGAGGCGGCGCGAAGTGATCAGCTCGCTTGCTGCGAGCGGCGCCGCGCCATCCCCGCAGTACTGAAACGCCGCACGCCTCTGCCGCGCCTTCCGACCTGAATTCGCAGCGCCGGGCAGCCCGCGGCGGGCCGGGTACGCCTACCGCCGATAAATCGCCGTGATGCCGAAGGTGCGCGGTCGGAACGTGTAGTCTCGTTCCAGCCGGCTGACACCCGCCGCCACCCCGGGTGTCGGATCGATGGTCCAGTTGTAATCCGTGACCTTGTGGGAGCCAGTGAGATTGTCGGCGAAGGCCTGCAGTGATACGTCACCAAACTGCATGCCGGCGCGCGCGCTGACGAAGGTCGTCGACGGCAGCACGTAGTTCACCGTCTGGGACTGAGACGTGTTCGGGTCAAGGCTCGCAGTGGGCCACTTGGCATGCGCCTCGTATTGGCCGTCGACCCGTACGAACGTGTCGCGCGCCAACACGGGGAAATGGTACTCCAGTGCCAAGGCGGCCGTGAACGGCGCCGTCGGCTGACCACCCCCAGTCTCGCTCGCCGAACTTACGATGGCGTTGCCGTCGGCGACCAGAGGGCGCGGATCGCCCGCACAGTCTGGCGGCGTGCCGCCGGTCACTGAGCAGGGCTGATTGAAACGGAAGTCGCCGTTGTAACGCGCCTGGGTGTAGCCGAGGGCGAGCTCGACCGTGAAGGCGCTCGTCACCGAGAAATCCGCCTGCAGATCCGCGCCCTTCACCGTTGCGTTGCCGGTGTTGGCGATGAAGGAGATCTGGCACACCGGCGGTACGATCAGCTGCTGGATGTCGTTCCACTGGATGTAGTAGACGCTGGTGGCAATGCGCACGCGGTTGTTGAAGTTGTTCTTCGCGCCCACCTCGTAGCTCTTGACCGAGTCCGAGCTGAAGGTCGGCGGCTCCCCGGGGCCGTTCGGCGGCGGATTCGGGGCGAGGCCAAAGTTGTTGAAGTCCGTCCCGCATGCCGCGTACGGTACTGGATTGTTCGCGCCTCCCGGACGGAAACCCTTGGCGTAAGTCGCGTAGAACATGTTGTTCGGATCGTACTGATACTGCAGGCTCGCCTTGGGTGTGAAGGCGTTCTCGGTGTTGCTGTTGGAACCCGTTCGGTTTGGCGCGTACAGCTGCGGGCCGCCGGTGAGCGTGTCGAAGGTGTACTTCATGTGCGAATAGCGCGCGCCCAGGGTCAGCTTGAGTTGCTCCGTCAGCCCGTAGGTCGCTTCGCCGAACACAGCCAGCTGCGTGTCCTTCGAGCTCGTCCTGAGGAAGTACGAGTCATTCGGATACGGCTCGACGAACGGCCACGGTTGCACGCAATTCCCGGCGGCATCGAAGGTACAGAAGATCTGCGTGTACGGCTGACCCAGCACGGCCATGGTCAGATCGTTGAGCATCGGGTCGCCGATCTGCTCGAGATAGGTCTGGCGGTTCTCGTTCGCGAAGATACCCGTGGTCCACAGGAGGCGCGCGTTGGGGTCGGTCGACTGCAGGCGAATTTCCTGCGTCAGGTTCTCCTGCCCGTTCTGGACGCTCGAGGGAGCGCGGTAGTGCAGCCCGCCGGGGACGTGCAGGCCGTTACCATCCAGCAGCGGAAACGACACTCCCGGCGACCATGGCATATAGAATATCGGCGCAGCGTTCTGTGTCTGATAGTAGCCGAGGTTGTACAGCGTGCCTTCGTAGCCGGTCGTGTTCTCGCGGTGGTAGAAGGAGGTGTTCGAGATCAGCGTCACTGAGCCAAGATCGCCCTGGATCTTCAGCGCCGGCAGGTAGAACGTATCGGGTGAGTTGCGCTCGTTCGGGTCGGCGCTCGCGAACTGGTTGTTCCCCGGATTGGAATACAGTGGCCAGTAGTTCGATATGTTGTGTTCCTTACGATCCTGATAGTAGATGCTCGGGGTAATCGACCACTTGTCAGAGGGCGCCCACAGGAATGCCAGCCGTATGAGGGCGCTTTCCTCGTGGTTGGCGTTCTTGTCATCGACGGCCAGCGTGTACGGGTCGATGTGGTCGATCCAGCCGCCGTCGCGCCGGTACCAGACTGTCAGCCGGGCACCGAGCTTGTTGTCCACCAGCGGACCGCCCGCGGCGATACCGGCTTCGTAACTCGGATCGCCGCCTTCGGTCATGGCCAGCTCCGCGCGACCGTAGATGCTCGTTTTGGTGAGACTTGGCTGCGTGGTGATGTAACGCACCGTGCCGCCCTCGGATCCCGAGCCGAACAGTGTGCCCTGCGGCCCGCGCAGCACCTCAATGCGGTCGAGGTCAAAAGACTTCGGCAACGCCTCGTCGGGGTTGAAGGCGAGCGCGCGCATCTGGATCGGGGTGTCGTCGATGTAGATTCCGGTCGTGCCGGCGCCGCCGGTGCCGGAGATGCCGCGGATCGAGATGTTGTTGGTGCCGGAGTTGTCGAAGTTCACCCCGGGGGTGAAGCGGGCCACCTCGGAGAAGTCCTTGATGCCGCGCGCGTCGAGCGCCTCCTGTGTCAGTGCGCTCACGCTGATCGGCACCCTGGAGAGGCTCTCCTCGCGGCGTGTCGCGGTAACGACCACCTCCTGTAGACCCACCGGGGCCGCGGTCTCGGCCGCCGTCGTCTGCTCCTGCGCCTGTGTGCCCCCGGCCGCCGCGAGCAGCATCGGCCACAGATACCGCGCCGCACCACGGCAGCGTGCCATGTGGGTAGGGTGAATGCGTTTCATGTTATCTCCCCTGACGAATTGGACCCTTCCCCGGGTCCCTCACTCTAGTCACAAAACTGGCAGCGGCTCAAGCTCATGCTCAGGCGCGCAGGCCGCGGCTCACTGGCAAGGTACGAATGCG
>Ga0306926_10002327_pt1 | contig 19368 bp, 15 predicted proteins | sample flu12Cox44000178_FD_203759 | JGI IMG/M metagenome (GOLD analysis project Ga0306926, IMG submission 203759) | Lab enrichment of tropical soil microbial communities from Luquillo Experimental Forest, Puerto Rico - flux8day.12C.oxic.44.000.178 (v2)... | ecosystem: Environmental > Terrestrial >... | reverse complement strand
CGGTAAGCGCCTGATGGACGGCTGCCGTGGCGAGAAGCGCGGGGATTGGCGCATGTCCGGCGTCGACATTGCGGTCCGACAGGACGATGAGCGCCGCGCCCTTCTCAACGGCCCGGCAGCTGTGCTCGGCAATCGCGGCCAATTTCGCCGCCAGTCGCTGCCCGAGCGCCTCCTGGCCAAGGTCGATCCCGTCGACCGGGAACAGCGTCGCGATGGTGACCGGCGCGAGCTCGGACACGGCGCCGAGCTGCTCCAACTGTTCGTCAGCCAAGACGGGCGACCTGAGCACAATACGCGCGGGTCGCGGGGCATACTCGTCAGCGAAGCTGCCTTGCCCGCCAATCAGCGTCGTCAACGACATGACCGCCGACTCGCGGTATGGATCCACCGAGGGGTTCGTCACCTGCGCAAAGCGCTGGCGAAAGAAGTCGGTGAAGAGTCGAGACTTCCGCGAGAGCGCCGCGGGCGGCGTGTCGTCGCCCATGGACCCGACAGCCTCATGGCCATGGACTACCATCGGCTTCAGCAAGAGCTCGATCTCTTCTCGCGAGCAGCCAAAAGCCATGAGGGTCGCGCGGCTCGCGCTGGGCGCGCGGACGGGAACGGTCGCAGGGTCCGCCCCGCCGATAACGACGCCGTGCGGGAGCGTGCGCACCGCCTTCGCCACCATGTCGCGGTAGCGCCGGCGGAACGCCAGGCGGCGCCGGATTTCGTTGGTCTCCATCACGACGCCACGATCGAGATCCACCATCAACATGTCGCCGGGGCCCAGGCGCGAGCGATCCAGGATCTCGTGCTCCGCCACGTCGAGCACTCCGACTTCCGACGCAACGGCGATGAGATTCGGCGTCCGAACGACCCTCGCCGGCCGGAAGCCGTTGCGGTCAAGCGCTGCTCCGACGAATCGGCCATCGGCAAACGCCAGCGCCGACGGGCCGTCCCACGGCTCGCTCAGGAGCGACTGGAATTCGTGGAATGCGCGGACATCAGGGGCGAGGTCCTGGTCACGCTCCCACGCTGGCGGAATGAGCCGCAACAACGCGTGGGCGACCGAATAGCCCCGATGTCGAAGCAACTCGACCCCGTCGTCGAGCGAACGAGAATCGGATCCGTCAGTTGTGACGGGCTGCTCGCCGGCCAGCCCGGGAAACGATGTCTGATCCAGCAGCCGGGCGCGCATCCAGGCACGGTTGCCGCCGATGGTGTTGATCTCGCCGTTGTGCGCCAGCACGCGAAACGGCTGCGCCAGTGCCCAATCGGCCGACGTGTTGGTGCTGAACCGCTGGTGAAAGACCGCGAAGCGCGACGTAAAACGGCGGTCTGTCAAGTCCGGGTAGAAACGTTCGAGGGCATCAGGCGTGACGAGCGCCTTGTACACCACGGTCGTCGTGGACAACGACGCCAACGTGAGACGAATGCCCTGCTCGGCGGCGACGCGCTCGATGGCGAGGCGGACCCTGTACAAACGCTCCGCGGCGGCGTGCCGCCCATCCGCGAACGCGGCGACGATTTGCAGCACGCGTGGCGTCGACGCCCGTTGCGCGGGAAGCACGGCGGCGCGGTCGGTCGGCACCTCGCGCCAGGCGAGCAGCGCGCCGGCGGCTTTGAGCTCCCGGTCGACGAGCAGCATGGCGGCGTTCGTGTCCTGCGGGTGCACGAACAGCATGCCGAGAGCGCGCGTTCGCCCGGCGGGCAGGCGATCGCCGAACGATGCCGACAGGAGCGGCCACGGAATGGCCGTCAGCAGCCCGCAGCCATCGACGGCCCCGAGAGACGCCGGTGCCCCCCGGTGGGACAGCCGGACGAGCGCGGTCAGCCCGTGGCGGACGATCTCGTGGCCCGCCTCGCCGCCATTCGGGGCGACGCGGGCGATGAAGCCCACGCCGCACGCGTCGTGCTGCATGGCGACGTTTATGGCAGCACGTGTTCGATAAGTAAAATAGAACTTACAGATGCAAAGTATCTCAGAACCAGATACGTGATTGGCGCGCTGCACGTATCGGACCCATGACTTCGCCGCATGGCATCCCGCCCTATTCGACCCGAATGTGAAGCTCGGCGCCAAACAGCATGGTCCGATCGTCGTCTATGGCAGCCCATTTCACCAGCGTGCGGACGCTCTTCTCCACCCGGCCCTTGAAGACCGTCCTGCCGTTGGCGACCACGGTGATCGGCCTGGTGAAGTCGAACTGATCGGGCGAGAGCAGCAGCGTGAATGCCGTCACCCCGTGAGTGCTGGCGTTGACGGTGTTGTCGTGGCGCATGAGGTCCACGCGGCCTGAGGGTTCGTCGCGATCGAAGAGCGGCCGCGGTGCAACGTCGACGCGCTTCGGGTCGTAGACGCCCATAAGCTCAACCGGCGCGTTGTCGCGCGCGACCAGCAGCGTGATCGTCGAGCCGGGCGTGATGCCGTCGAAGATCTCCTCGGCATCGATCGCAATGTGCGCCGTGTCGCCATTCAGGCGGACGAGCGCATCGCCCGGCTTGAGCCCCATCCGTTCGGCGTTGGATCCGGCGACGACGCGTGTGATGCGGTTGCCGCTGCTGCGCACGCCGAATTCGAGGCGAGAGCCTGAAGCGACGAGATTGGGGTCGTCGAGCGGACGCTCGCCGCGAGCGGCGCCCAGCCTGTCCACGACCAGCCAATGCGCCCGGTTGAACGCGAGCGTATTTGCGGTCTCCCAGGTCAACGTGTCGGGCAGCGGGTTGCGCGGGTGCTCGTGCGCAAAGGTCTCGAACTCGTCCTTCACGCGCGGCCACCACTGCGTGTTGTGGCCCGCGCCGGCTTGCGGGTGATACTCGAGGGCAACTCCGATCTTGCGGTAATGGGCCACAGCCGGCTCGACGATCTCGGTCGGGTACAGCGGATCGCGCTCCCCGTTGACGATGAAGAACGGCTTGTTGCGCATGTTGTTGGGAAACAGCGGGCCGTCGACTCGCAAGTCGTGACTGGCCAGCACGCCCCAGAACCCGTTCAGCGGCAGGAAGCTGGCAAACAGCGTCGTCTCTCGCATCGCGACGTAATACGCGCCCGTTCCGCCATCGGAGACGCCTGCGACGACGACCCGGTTTTCGTCGATGTTGTAGCTCCGCTTGACGGCATCGACGATCGCGCGCAGGTTGAGGAGTTGATCGGTCGTCCACCACGGCGCGCCGTCCCACGCAAACGGAACAATGTAAAACTGCGGCGGGTCTCCGGTGAGTGCGCCAACGCCGCCGGCACCGGCCGGCGGGACGTTGGTGTGGCGCATCATCACGCCGCCATGGAGGTGGATTCGGGCTGCGTAGGTCCGGCGGGGGTCGTAGGTTTCGGGAACGGTGACTGCAAAGTGATGCTCGACGCCGTCCGACGTCCTGTTGGTCAGCCTGACGAGCCCGGCCGTCTGCGGCCGATACGGGCGTCCTCGACGCAGCCTGCGAAATGCCTCCTCGAACGACACGCCGCTGCGCGCAAGGTCCTCGGCACGCGCGACCGCGTCCGACGCATCGGCTGCGGCCCAGAACCGGTCGAACGCGGCGTCTATCGCGGCGTCCACTCCTGGAGTCGCCGATGAGCCACCGAACGGCTGCGACGCCGAGAGCTCGGCCGAGGGCTGGCTGCCGCCGGCCATCGCACACCCCGCGAGAGCCAGGGCGGCCAACCGAGCCGCGACCACGCTCAGCCATGTCGCTTTTGTCTTCATTGCCGCGAATGTAACATGTAGGAGATAGAGGATATGATGCGCGCCGCACTCCTCGCCGGAATCCTGATGATGGCGCTGGCAAACGGGCGGGCAGCGATGCCCCAGGTCTCCTCGGCCACGCCCGCGCCGACCAAAGCGACGCGCTCCCAGTCGAAGGGCGACATCAATCTACCTCCGCTGTCCTACGTTTGCCCGATGGCGGGCGACGAGGACGTGATCGAGGACAAACCGGGTGTGTGCCGCAAATGCGGCATGCAGCTGCAACCGATTCGGCTCGACACGGTCTGGACGTGTCTGACCAATACGGCCTTCACGAGCGATCGGCCCGGAAAGTGCCCAACCGATGGCCGCCCCCTCGTGCAGATGACCATGTCGGTGTCATGGGGCTGTCCCGGAAATCCCGACGCCAAACTTGCGAAACCGTCGTTGACGCCTGGAACGTGCCCCGACGGGACGCCGATGCAGCGGCAGTATGCTCCGCGTCCTCACGGCAACCACAATCCCCAGCACGGCGGAGGGTTCTTCATGGCGCCGGACAACTGGCATCACCTGGAAGGCGGCTACTACGCGCCCGGCGTGTTCCACTTGTACTTGTACGATGATTTCACCAGGCCGCTGCCGCGTGCCCAAGCCCGGGAAGCCACGGCGCGCCTCATCGTCAGCCCAGACTCCAGCCGCCAGGAGTTCCCTCTGGTCCTCAACCGGCGCGGCGGCAGCAACGATACCTATTTGGAGGCCAGGATCGGCAAGCTCCCGTTTCCGGCAACAATGCAGGCGAGAGTGACGTTCCAACCGGCCACGCCGGAGCGTCTCTTTGATTTCACCTTCGAGAAGTACTCAAAGGATCTGCCGCCAGCCCCCGTGACGACGAGAAACGCTGCTCCGCCCGCGTCCCCGGCGGCCGCGCCGAGCGTGCCCGGCGCGTTAGCGGCTGCGCCCACAGCGGCGCCCCTCCCGGCAGACGCGCCCAACCCGGCAGCCGCACCCACTGGTCCCGACGTTGCAGCTGCTTCAGGCGGCTCCACCGGCGCTTCGGGCATTGACGCGGCGCTCGTGCCGGTGCCGATCCCGGACACGGTGCCGGAGATGCTCGCACAATTGCAGACGCGGAACACGCAGATCAAGATGTTCATCGATCGGGGCGCGTTCGCCAGTGTGTACGTGCCGGCCTTTCAAGCGAAGGACGTCGCCCTCGCGCTCGATGGCAAGAAGGGCGACCTCCCGCCTGATCGCCAGAGGATTGTCGGCCCGGCGGTCAATCGGCTGGTACGCACCGCGTACCTCCTCGACGCCTTCGGCGATCTCGGCAACAAGCAGCAGATCTCCGACGCATATGCGGAGTTCGCCGGCGCCGTCCGTGACATCGAATCGGCTTTTCCCAAGCAGCCATGAACGTGCGCGGGGTGGTCTCCATCGCGATTGTCCTGGGTGCCCTCGCGCTCGTCGTGCAGTCCGGCGAGGCCCACAAGCCGATCACGTCGAAATACACCTATAACGACGATGTGTTCCCGATCTTCAAAGAGCGATGCTCGCGGTGCCATGTACCGGGCGGTGTAGCGCCGATGTCCCTGATGACATACGAGGAAGCGTTCCCGTGGGCCGAGTCGATTCGCGCCGAGCTGGTCGCCGCGCACATGCCGCCTGCAACCGTGGACGAGAGCTTCGGTGACGTCGCGCATGCCCGCGGCCTCTCGCCGAAGGAGCTGGACATCATCCTGACGTGGGCGAGCGGCGGGAACCCGCGCGGATCGCTCGATCAACAGCTTCCTGCGGTGGAGCTGAAAAACGACTGGGTACTTGGCACGCCGGATCTCGCGCTCCCCCTCCCCGAGTTCACGCTGGCTGCCGACACGATGGAGGACACGCACGAGTTCACGCTGCCGACCGGAACGAGCGACGCGCGATGGGTCCGCGCCGTCGATCTCCTCCCCGGCAATCCGGCCATCGTGCGAAGCGCGGTCGTGTCGGTGAAGGGCGCGCCGGACGAGATTCTTGCTCGTTGGCTGCCGAGCCAGGATCAATCGACGGTCCCGCAGCAGACCGCGGCGTTCCACCTCCCGCCCGGGGCCGAGCTCGTCGTGCGGATTCGCTACAAGAAGACGTGGTCCTATGAGGGGAAGGCCATGAAGGACCACAGCACGATAGGCCTCTACTTCGCGCGGGCGTCCGAGACGCGGGAATTGATGACGCTGACGTCGCTCCCCATCACGTCCTCGCAGATCCCGTCGGGGAAAGGTCAGACGTTCGCGTTCAGCCGCACGGTCGACCAGGACGTGAGGGCACTGGCCCTCAGCCCGGACCAGGTGCCGGACAACCTGACGCTGCAGGTTGAGGCCATCCGCCCGGACGGCTCGCGGACGCCTATGATCCGCTTTGCGACCCGCCCGGACTGGAAGCGCCGGTATTGGTTTTCGCAAGCGCTGTCGTTGCCGCGCGGCACGAAGATCGACGTCACAGGAACGGTCACCGATCCTGATCTCGTGGCAGCCGCCTTCGGTGGTCCCGTGTCGCCCGAGAAGACCGCCAGCCCGTCCAAGGTGACCCTCGCCCTCGACGTGGTTGCCGCCGCGGCTCGGGGGACTACAGGCGAGCGGTCATTGGCCCGGTAGACCCATCCTTCAGAAAACGACAGGCGTGCTGTCGACGATGAGTTCCGCGCCCGTGGCGGCCTGCGCTGCATCGATGGTCGTGCCAGAGGCGATCTCTCTGAGCACGAGCCCGCGCTCCGTCACGTCGATCACGGCGAGCTCGGTCACGATTCGACTGACGACTCCCATGCCGGTCAACGGGAGCGTGCAGCGCTTCAAGATCTTGTGATCGCCGTCCTTCGTCGTGTGCTCCATGGCGACGATGACCCGCTTGGCGCCCGCCACAAGGTCCATGGCGCCGCCCATGCCTTTCACCATCTTGCCGGGAATCATCCAGTTGGCCAGATTGCCCTGCTGGTCCACCTGCAGCGCGCCCAGGACGGTCAGGTCGATATGGCCGCCGCGGACCATGGCAAACGAGTCGGCGCTGTTGAAATACGAGCAGCCGGGCGTCTCTGTCACGGTCTCCTTGCCGGCATTGATCAGGTCCGGGTCGATCTCGAGCTCGGTTGGATAGGGACCGATGCCGAGCAGGCCGTTCTCCGAGTGCAGTGTGATCTGGACGCCCGGTGGAATATGGTTCGCGACGAGCGTCGGCATGCCGATGCCAAGGTTGACGTAGTCACCGTCGCGCAGCTCTCGAGCTATTCGCTTGACGATCCGATCGCGGGTAGTCATGTTTCCGCTGTCGCCGGGGCTTCCACGCGCAAGGTCCGCTTTTCAATCCGCTTCTCGTACCTGTCGCCCTTCAAGATGTGCCGCACGAAAATGCCCGGTGTGACCACATGATCCGGATCGAGCTGACCGGGCTCGACCAGTTGCTCGACCTCGGCGATCGTGACGGTCGCGGCGGTCGCCATGACGGGATTGAAGTTCCGCGCCGTCCGGCGGTACACGAGGTTGCCGGCGCGGTCGCCCTTCCAGGCTTTCACGAACGCAAAATCTGCGCGCAGCGGCCGCTCGAGCACATAATGCCGGCCGTCGAGCGTCCGCGTCTCCTTACCTTCGGCCACGAGCGTGCCGTAGCCGGTGGGCGTGAAAAAGCCGCCAATTCCGGCGCCGCCCGCCCGAATCCGCTCGGCAAACGTCCCCTGCGGGACGAGCTCGACGTCGATCTCGCCTGTCAAGAATTGTCTCTCGAACTCCCTGTTCTCGCCGACGTAGGTCGAGATCATCTTGCGGATCTGGCGAGCCTTGAGCAGCACGCCGATGCCGAAATCGTCGACCCCGGCGTTATTGCTGATGACCGTGAGATTCCTGGTCCCGCGTGCGCGCAGGGCTGCGATCAGGTTCTCGGGAATGCCGCAGAGCCCGAATCCACCCATCATGATGCTGGCCCCGTCGGGGATGAGGGCGACGGCGTCCGCGGCGCTCGCCATGACTTTGTTCACTCGTCAAAACTCCCCGGAAAGCATTCTATCAAGTAACATAACGCTTCCCCGTGACCGCAGACCTCGAGCAAGCCATAAGCTTCCACGAGTCGATTGTTGCCGAAGGCGGAAAAGCCCTCGTCGGCTACGACACCGCGAAGGCGCTCGCCAACGTCGTGCTGATGTCGGAGATTCCCACGTCGTACGACAAAAAGGAACAGCGTCAGGTCAACGCCGGCAACCTGCTCCTGCGCGGAGTCCCCGGCGTCGGCAAAACGTTCTTTGGCGTGATCCTCGCGGCAATCAGCAACGCGAAGTTCGTGCGGCTTCAGGGCCGCGCGGACCTGCAGCCGACCGAAGTCGTCGGCTTCCAGATGATCAACCCCGCGACGGGCGAGCTCATGACCGAGTTCGGTCCGCTGGCGCAGGCGGAGGTCATTCTGCTCGACGAGATCAATCGCATTCCGCTGAAGTCCCAGAGCGCGTTTCTCGAGGGGCTGCAGGACCGGACGGTTACCGTCGGCAACCAGACCTACGAACTGCCCGCATTCAGCTTTGCGATTGCGACGATGAACCCGATCGAGCTCGGACAGGGCACGTTTCCACTATCCGAGGCGGCGACGGACCGGTTCGCCATCATGATCAATATCGGGTACCTGCCTCCGGAGGAAGAAACGAAGCTGGTTCACTTCGACTTCAAGCGCGTAAGGTTGAACGCGTTGATGTCCAAGGAGCGGATCATTCAGCTCCGCGGCGCCATCAACGAGCAGGTGTTCCTGCACGAGCGGCTGGGCGTCTACATTCAGCGGCTGGTCGCCGCGACTCGTCCCTATAACCCTGAAACCGACTGGCACACACACTCCCCGTCCGAGCTCGTCGAGCACGGCGTCGACCTCGGCGCGTCTCCCCGGGCCATCATCTGCTGGGGTCGGCTGGCAAAGGTCTGGGCGCTCCTCGTGCGCCGGCGGACGGAGGTGTACCCGGAGGACATTCAGGATCTCGCGCAGTACGTGCTCCCGCACCGCATCTGGTTGGGGCCCCACGCCGCGAGCCATGGGCTGACGACGGAGTCGGTGATCGCGGACGTGATCGAGAGGGTGCCGATTCCATAGAAGCCGCGCCATGCGAACCAGAGAAACCGACGTCGAGCCCTTCGTGAACCTGTCCGAGCTGACCGAAATCGAGCTGCTCATCCTCAGGCGGATGCGGGAATACACCATCGGTGAGCACCGAAGCGTGTTCCACGGCACGGGCTTCGACTATGTGGGGCTGCGTGAGTGGCAGGCGGGCGACCGGATGTCGCAGATCGACTGGCCGCAGTCGTCTCTCACGAACTTCAGCCCCCTCATCGTCCGGGACTTCGAGCAGCCGAGCACCGCGTCGGTTGTCGCCGTTGCCGACGGGTCGCTGTCGACGCGGTGCGGCATCGACGGTGTCCCCATCGCGGCCGCTATCGCGCGCGCGATCGGGACGATTGGCATGTCGGCCGTGTTCTTCCAGGACATGTTCGGTTTGATCACGTTCGACGCGCGGTTCGATGAGCTGGCCGCGGTCCGCCCTCGGATCGGCAAGAATCAGGTGATCCATTGCCTGGAGGCTTATCAGTTTCAGAAAGGGCTGCAACCGCTCAGGCGCGCGACGAGCTTGAGCATGACGCTCGCCGGCTTCATGCGAAAAACGTCGATGGTGCCGGTGATTTCGGATTTCCTGTTCGACAATCCTGGCGAAGTGCTGGAGGAGCTCGCCCAGCTCAACTCCGTCCACGACGTTTTCATTGTCCTGATCGACAGCGCGTTTGCCTTCGAGCTGCCGCCGGTCTCTGCGGGCTGGATCGAAGCGTTCGACGTGGAAACCGGCCGCGCCCGTGTCATGTCTCGAGGGTCGCTCCGGGCGCTCTCCGCTAAGACCCGCGTATGGCAGGACGATGTGGCGCGGGAGGCAAAGGCACGGAATATGGATGTCCTGCGCATCGGCGTGGACGATTTGGAAACCGCGATTGCCATGAGTGAGTTCATCGCCGAGAGGCGCCTCAGAAAGGTGTGAATTGTGAGTGGCAGGTGGTGGTTCCGGGGGCGCGGCGCCGGGGGCGCGGTCGGCATGGCCATGGGCGGAGCCGCCGGCGCACTCGCGCTGATGGTGGCGGCACCGGCGTTCGGGCAGAACGTGCAGATCGACCCGCTGCAGTGCTGGTGGCGAACGAGCGCCGGCGCGATCCGCGCGGGTGAGACGTTCTCGGCGGTGTTGACCTGCGCCGTCATCGAGACACCCGACGTGAAGGTCGTCGTGGACGAGTCGCGCCTCGATCCGTCGGTTGTCCAGTTCCCGCCCTTCGAAGTCACCGGCGGATCGCACGCCGCCGACCTTCGGAACGGCGATCGGCGCTTCTTCCAGTACGAGTACCGGCTGCGGCTGATTGCTGAAAACCTGTTCGGCAAGGATGTCGCCCTGCCGGAAACGAAGCTGAGCTATCGGGTGCAAAGCCGGATCAGCCAGCGTCAGCCCGGCGGTCAGGGGCGCGACGAAGCGATCGCCGGACGCGACCAGACCTATCTCCTTCCCCCGCTGTCGCTGCGACTGTTGTCGCTCGTGCCGGCGGACGCCTCGGACATTCGCGACGCCTCGGCCGAGACGTTCGCCGATGTCGACCGCCGGACGTTCCGCGCGAACCTGTTGGTGGTCGTCGGCGGAGTGTTGTTCGCGCTCGCGGCGCTCGTCGCCTTGCTGACCCTCGTGCGGCTCTTTGTGCGTGCGCGGCGGTCCGCGACGGCAGGCGAACGTCTCGTGGGCGACGCCGCGATTCTGCGGGGGGTCGGCCGGGAGCTCGCCGCGGTGCAGCGTCAGCGCGAAGAGGGAGGGTGGACGGCAGAGCTTGCAGCGCGTGCACTGGCAGCGCTTCGGATCATCGGCACGTACGCCCTGGGCCGCCGCGCCGCGCGCGCGGCGATGAATGGGGTCGGCAAGCCCGGCACGGTCTCGAATGAGTCTGCCGCCGCCGGCCGAATCCTCGTCAACGTCGGCTGGCCGAAGAGGAGGCGCATCGCCGTGTCCGGGTCCGCGACCGCGCGATCGGTTGCCGACGTCATTGCGCGAGCCGGCAACGGAGCGCCCGTGATTGCCTCCCGGCCCGGCGAGCTCGAGTCAATTGAGGAAGCCTTGTCGCGTTTCACGGTGGCCGAGTACGGGCAGGCGACGAACGGGACGTTCGACGATTCGGCACTGGACGAGTCGCTCAAGGCCGGACTGGAAGTGCTCCGCCGGCTGAAAATCGAGCAGACGTGGCTGATGAGGCGCCTCGGCCGAAGTCGCCGGACGGCCGCGACGGAGAGTCGGGTGTGGTCCCACTGACCGCGGTGCCGGCGGCGCTCAGGCGCACGGTCCTCGACTGGCGCAATCTGCGAGCCGCCGACCTGCTGTTCACGCACCGCAGTGACGCGATCCTGGCGTTCGTCGTGCTCGTGGGCCTGGCTCTTGGCGTGTTGGTGATGCGTGCGATGGCGAGCCGGAAGGCCGGCCGTACGCAGGTGGCGCTGCCGGCGGTGCTCAACTGGAGCGGCGGGTCATGGCTGTCGCTCGTCCGGCACGGGGCGTTGATTCTGTTTCTGGCCGGGCTGCCTTTCTTCGTCATCGCCCTGGCCGATCCCTACACAGCGCTGACGCATCAGGACGTGTCGTTCCCGGGCCGGCGGATCGGGCTGTTGATCGATGCCTCTTCCAGCATGATGGCGCGCTTTCCGGCCGCGCAGTTGAACAAGAAGGCGCCGAACGAGGCAACGTTCTTCACCAACGTCGCGGCGGCGGAGGTGTTCATCCGCCAGCGAATGGCCGGCAAGTATCACGACCTCATCGGTTTGGTCGAATTCGGCGACGAGGCCTATGTCGTGACGCCGTTCACGACCGACTACGACAACATCTTGTTGAGCCTGTCGCTGGTCGGCGACTGGACCGAGTTCATGAAGTTTCCCGATCAAGGCACGACCATCGGGCTCGCGATGGAACAGGGCATCCAGCTGTTTCGCGCCTTCAACTTCCTCGAGGCGTCCGGGAATCTCATGCTGATCTTCAGCGACGGACAGGATACCCAAGTGATGATTCACGGCAAGCCGGTGTCTGAGGTGTTGAGGCTGGCGGTGGAGAACAAGGTGCCCGTTTACTTCGTCCGCACCAGCTACAACAAGGGGCTCGGAGGCGTGCTGCCCGACGACATCTGGAAGCCTGCCGTGGAGGCGACCGGCGGCAAGTTCTATCCGGCAGGCGACGAGGCGACCATTCTTAATGCCATCCACGACATTGACCGGCGCTCAGCCGGGCGTGTCGAGGTCAAAAGGTACAGCTCGCAGCAGCCTCGGTTCGCGCCTTATGCGTTTCTGGCGACGAGCCTGTGGACCTGCGCACTGGTGCTGCAGTTGACGGTGCCGTACTTCAGGAAGTTTCCGTGATTCGGGATTTTGGGATGCATGGTGTTGACCGTGATTCGGGATTCGGGAGAAAAGAATTATGAGGTCGATCATTGTTCCGGCGGTGCTTGCCGTCGTGCTGGCGGCGGCTGGCTTCGCGTTCTGGACCATGGGCAAAGCTGAGGGGCGGCTGGCAGATGCCCATCGAGAGCTGGCGATGCTGCAGTATGCCGACGCAAGCGCGGAGTCCGACCAAACCCTGGGCGCCCCATGGCTGGTTCAGCGCGTCGGCTGGTCCGGTGTCAACGGCCAGGTCGACGCGCGCCACCTGCGCACGACTGCTGATTACTGGCAGACCCAATACACGGCGCTCGAGCCGAAGCGCGACGCAAGCGGCGCGATCACTGAAACCGATCCTGATGTGTTGATGCTCGCCGCCAACGCCTCGTTTCGCTTGAGCCAGAGCGAGGGCGACCGGGCGAGCACTGTGCGCAGGCTCGATGCCGTGGTCAAGAGCTACGCGGACGTGCTGAAGAACGCCTCGGCACCATCTGACGCGGCCTACAACTATGAATATGCCATCCGCATGCGCGACGCGCTTGCGAAAGCGCGCCCGGCGGGGACCCAGAAGCCGGCGGCCGCAGCGGCGGCGAAGACAGCCACCGACGGCGACAGCGATTTACCGGCAGGGCCGACGCTGCATGGCCGTCCCGGCGGGCCGCCTGCGAAGTCGGACATGGCGCAGTTCAAGATCGTCATCCCCAAGCGCGGTGAAGAGCGGAAAGACGATCCGCAGGCGGGCAAAGGCAACGTCAAGGTTCGACGAGGGTAAGGACCCGGCGCGGTGCTGGCTGGCATTGATCTGAACACGGTTCGCTTCGCCGACCCGGTCTATCTCTGGCTTCTCATCGCTCCTGCCGCGCTGCTGTTCGTCTGGATCTGGCAACTCACGCGCCGGCGGCGCGATGCGCGTCAGTTCCGACAGCATCGCCGGCTCCCTGTGCGCGAGCGATTTCCCATCTTCGGCGGCCTGATGTTCTGGCTCTGTCTGATCGTTGCAAGCGCGTGGACGATCCTCGCGCTCGCGCGGCCGACGGCGGAGATATCGGTGCTGCGCACGGCCGGCGTGGACCTGGTCATTCTCCAGGACGGATCGGCATCGATGCGCACGCCGGATGTCGCCGGGGACCGCTGGCAGCGATCGATTCGATTCCTGCGCACGCTCGGGGAGTCGCTCGCGTGGAAGGACGACCGGATCGCGATGGCGCTCTTCGCGCACATTGCCGCGCCTCAGGTTCGACTCACGAAGGATCCGAACACATTCTTCTTTTTCCTCGATCACCTCGACCGTGAGTCGCCATTTCGGCTCGAGGACGACACGACCTGGGACACGAATATCGAGCTGGGCATCGCGTGGGGCCTGCACCTCATCGAGAAGGACGAAGAGCTCTACGGAAAGAGCCCGAACGCCAAGGCGTTCGTGTTGATTTCGGATGGCCAGGCGTGGAGCGGGCAGGTCGCCCGATCGATTCAGCTCGCCAGACAGCGCGGGTTGCCGGTGTACGTGGTCGGCGTCGGAACGTCCGCCGGCGGAATCATTCCGGAGCCGTCACAGAAGGCGCCAAACGCGCCCCCCGAACCGCCCCTCCGATCGTCGCTCGACCGCACGTCGCTCGCAATGATTGCGAATACCGGCGGAGGTGAATACCTCGAGCTCGATCGCGACGGCGATCGCGAGATCGCCAATCGCATCATCGACGCCGCGCGCCGGCGCGCGGGATCGCGCGGCCTGCAGGTCGGCACCGAGGAGCTCTACTGGCGTTGTCTCGCGGCGGCCGCTGTCTTCGTCGGCCTGGGGCTGCTGTTCATGCAGGAGCGCGGGGAGCTGCTTTTGCAGGCCGCAGGCGCCGGCGCCGCACTCGCCCTTGTCTGGTCGCTGACGCGATAGGGCTTGGTCTTCCGGCGTGATTTAGACTACGGCCATGAAATCCATCATGTGCGTGCTTGGCGCAGTGTGCGCGCTGGGCGTCGCGTGCACGCAAGGCACGTCAACCAAGGCTGTGACCGCGGCGACCGCCACGGCCGCCGACGCCAAAGCGTTCCTCAAGGACGCCAACGAATCGTTGCTACGGCTCGGCGTCGGGCAGAGCCGGGGCGGATGGGTCCATCAGACCTACATTACCGAAGACACCGAAGCCATCGACGCTCGGGCCAGCCAGGAATACATCGAGGCGGCCACGCGCCTGGCCAAGGACGCGACGAGGTTCGATCGCGTCGACCTGCCTGCGGACGAGCGGCGGCAGATGAACCTGTTGAAAGTGTCGCTCGTCATGGCTGCGCCGTCGAACCCGAGTGAATCCGACGAGCTTTCGATGATCATGGCCCGCCTCGAAACGACCTACGGGAAAGGCAAATGGTGTCCCGACGCGGCCAACACCGTATCGCCTTCAGGCGGTGCCGCCGCCCCGCCGTGCAAAAACATCGACGATGTGACGCGAATCATGGCGACGTCACGCAACGAGAGGGAGCTGCGCGCCGCGTGGGAAGGGTGGCACACCGTGTCGCCGCCCATGCGCAAGGACTACGCGCGCTTCGTGGAGCTCTCGAACAAAGGCGCGCGCGAGCTCGGGTTCGCCGACACCGGCGCGATGTGGCGCGCGAAGTACGACATGCCGCCCGAAGCGTTCACGAAAGAAGTCGACCGCCTCTGGGAGCAGGTTCGGCCGCTCTACGTCAAGCTGCACGCCTACACGCGTCTCAAGCTGCGCGAAAAATTCGGCGACCTCGTCCCAGCGAACGGGCCCATCCCGGCACATCTGCTGGGAAACATCTGGGCGCAGGAGTGGACGAACATCGATCCACTCGTCGCGCCCGCGAATGCCGACCCCGGCTACTCGCTGACCGAGATTCTCAAGAAGCGCTATGCGTCGAAGCGGGGCGATTCAGAGTCGAAACCGTCCGATTCGGGAGCAGCTCTCTCCAGCGCCGCAGTCGATATGGTTCGCATGGGCGAGCGTTTCTACACGTCACTCGGTTTCGATCCGCTCCCAAAGACGTTCTGGGAGCGCTCGCTTCTCGTTCGTCCGAGAGACCGCGACGTAGTCTGCCACGCGAGCGCGTGGGACATCGACTATGCCGCCGACGTGCGGATCAAGGTGTGCCTCGAGCCCACGGCGGAAGATTTCACCACTATTCATCATGAGCTCGGGCACAACTTCTATCAGCGCGCCTATATGGGACAGCCCATGATCTTTCGTGACGGCGCCAACGATGGCTTCCACGAGGCCATCGGCGACACGATCGCGCTGTCGGTGACACCCGAGTATCTCGTCAAGATCGGACTGCTCGGGCAGGCGCCCGACATGTCGCGTGATGTGGGCCTGCTGATGGCCCGCGCGCTCGAGAAAATCGCCTTCCTGCCGTTCGGCCTGCTCGTCGACCAGTGGCGCTGGAAGGTGTTCGCCGGCGAGGTCACTGCGGCCGGCTACAACAAGGCGTGGTGGGACCTGCGGCTGAAATACCAGGGGATCGGGCCGCCGTCGCCGCGCGGCGAGGAGTTCTTCGATCCGGGCGCGAAGTACCACGTGCCGGACAACACGCCTTACATGCGTTACTTTCTCGCGGACATCCTCCAGTTTCAGTTCCACCGCGCACTGGCGAAAACCGCGGGCTGCACCCTGCCGCTCAACCGCTGCTCGATTTATGAGAGGAGGGACGCGGGCCGGAGGCTGAGCACGATGCTGTCGATGGGACAGTCTCGTCCGTGGCCGGAAGCGCTGGAAGTGCTGGCGGGGACGAGGGAGATGGACGCAACAGCCATTCTCGACTACTTCGCGCCCCTGTCAAAATGGCTGGACGATCAGCTTGCCGGCAAGCCCGTTGGGTGGTAGATCGTTGGTGCTCGGGCCTTGGGGCTTGGTTGTTGGTCAGGGCTTGGTCCTTGATCCCTGGTCCGGCCTTGGTCCCAGGTCCTTCGTCCTGGTCCTTGGTCGTTTGTCCTTCTGGAGGAGGTTGTGATGACCGTGCTCGACCTCATCGGTTCACGCGCCGAGGTGTACTCCGTTCGCGACGATGTCACGGTCCACGAGGCGGCGAGGTATCTGCGCGAGCGTGAGGTGCGCGCGGCCGGCGTGCTCGATGCCAACGGCGCCCTGGCCGGCGTGGTGTCGCAGAGCGATATCTCCGACAAAGTCGCCGCCGAAAACAAATGCCCCGCTTGGATGCGCGTCAGCGAAATCATGAGCACGAGCCTGGTGACGGTCACCCCCGATCGACCCGTCGCCGATTGCCTGAGGCTGATGGAGCAGCACCGCATCTATCACCTGCTGGTCGTCGACGCGGGTGGTAGCTATCGCGGCATGCTGTCGGTCAGTGACCTGCTGCGAGTCATCGCGTCGGACGAAAAGGCGCGTGCGGACATGCTCGAGGCGTTTCTCTTCGAGCGAACCGCCGGACGCTGAGGCTCGTCTTAGAACCTGTATGGTCTCGCGCGCTCGTGCCGTGACACTCGGATGTGCGCTCGCGATCCTCGGGTTCTTCTTGGCACCTGGCGCCTTCGGTCTCCTGGCGCAAACCGACCTCGACGCGTTCATGCAGCAGGTGCTCGCGACACGCGACGAAAACTGGAAGAAGCTCCAGCAATACATTCTCGACGAGCGCGAGAACATCGACTTGCGGGGGCCGGGCCATTCGCCCATCTGGGGCGAGCGGCGCGAATACACGTGGTTCATCCGCGACGGTTTCTTCGTGCGAAGCCCGCTGAAAGTCAACGGCGTGACGATCGGCGAAGCCGACCGGCGGAAATACGAGGCCGCGTTCCTGAGCCGGCAGCAGCGGCGCGAGCAGCGGCGCGAGAACAATCAGCCAGGCGATCCACCGCCGGTTGACGTCGAAGGGCTCCTCAGGCAGACGCGCGAGCCCGCATTCATCTCGTCCGCGTACTTCCTCCGCTTCCGTTTCGAGGAGGGTAAGTACGCACTTGTGGGCCGCGAGCGCTTCGACCTCCCAGGCGGCCTCCCGCCGGTCGACGTCCTGCGCATCGAGTACTACCCGACCAATCTCTTCCGCATGACCGACCGGCGGCGCAACGGCCAGGGCGCAAGCGACAAGGAGAAGTCGTACGACGCCGAATTCAGGCGGCTCATGAACAAGACGGCGCTCGTGACGCTCTGGGTCGAGCCCACCGCGCACCAAATCGTCAAATACACCTTCGACAACATCGCGTTTGACTTCCTGCCGGCGCAGTGGCTCGTCCACGTCGACGATCTGCACGCGTCGATGACGATGGGCCGGCCGTTTCCCGATACCTGGCTGCCCAACGTACTCGAGTTTCAGGCCGCGGCGACGCTGGCCGCAGGGCAGTTCGACGTCCACTACGGCCTCGATTACCACGACTACCGCCGGGCGGACGTGACGACCAAGGTCACCGTCCCCAAGGGACGTTAGGTTGCTCGCGCTCGTCGTCTGGGCCCTGCTCGCCGCGCCCCAGTCGAGCGGCGAGACGATCGTCGCCATCCAGATTCACGGCAACACGGTCACACCGGACGACGAAGTCCGGCGTCTGGCCGGCATCGATGTCGGGTCGCCCATCAACCCCGACACGCTGGACGCCGTCGCGCAGCGCCTTCGCGCGACGAAGCGTTTTGAGAGCGTCCGCGTCCTCAAACGCTTCGCGTCCATCGCCGATCCCGCGCAAATCGTGCTCGTCATTATCGTGGACGAAGGCCCCGTCAGCATCGAAACGCCACGGGATCCCGATCAGCCTGCGCGAGCCGTCCGCACCCGTCGAAGCCGACTGCTCTTTCTTCCCGTCCTGAACTTCGAGGATGGCTACGGCTTCACGTACGGTGCGCGGTTCGCCTGGCCCGATCCGATCGGGAAGCAGAGCCGCGTCGCGTTTCCGCTCACGTGGGGGGGCGACAAGCGCGCGGCCGCCGAGCTCGAGAAGAACTTCGAGCGGGGACCGTTCGACCGCCTGTTGGCAAGCGGATCGATCTGGCGCCGGACGAACCCCTACTACGACGTCGATGACGCCCGCGTCGTCGTGTCGGCGCGAGGCGAGCGGGAAATCGTTCGGTGGGTCCGGGCCGGAGGCACTCTCGGCTGGCAGCGCGTGTCATTCCCCTCGGGGCTGGGCAATGCGGACCACTTCGGGTACGGCGGCGCCGACATCGTCTTCGACACACGCGCCGACGCGGTCTTGCCGCGCAACGCGGTGTACGCGCGCGCGGCGTGGGAGCACATCGCGGGCGCGAACCGCGCCGACCTTGAGGCGCGCGGCTACGTGGGCCTGTTCGGCCAGACCATTCTCGCGATCCGGGGTCAGCGTAGCAGCGCCGACCAGCCGCTGCCGCCGTATCTCAAGCCGCTGCTCGGCGGGATGTCGAACCTCCGCGGCTTCGAGGCAGGCACCGCCGCCGGTGACAACCTGGTCGCGGCGTCGGCTGAGGTGATCGTCCCGCTGACTTCTCCTCTGAGCTTCGGACGATTCGGAGTGACCGGGTTCGCCGACACCGGGACGGTCTACAACTACGGCCAGCGACTGGCCGACCAGAAGTGGCTGGAGGGATTCGGCGGAAGCGTGTGGCTCTCCGCCGCCTTTTTTCGCGTGAGCCTTGCCGTGGCCCATGGGCGCGACGCGTCGACCCGGGTCCACCTCGGCGCCAACGTGACCTTCTAACCGTCTTTTCCTTCCTGACTTCCTGACGTTCCACCGATTTTCGCCAGCTCCAACTTCGCGATCGCCTCTCGATGCACCTCATCGGGGCCATCGGCCAGCCGAATCGTACGCGCGTGGGCCCACGCGCCGGCCAGGAAAAAATCGTCCGAGACGCCCGCGGCACCGTGGGCCTGAATCGCGCGGTCGAGCACGCGAAGAGCCACGCGCGGCACGACGACCTTTGCCATCGCGAGGTCACGGCGCGCGATCTTGTTCCCGCACGTATCCATCAGGTACGCCGCCTTCATCGTCAGCAGCCGCGCCTGCTCGATGTCCATCCGTGAATCCGCGATGTCAGCGCGAATCGTGCCCTGCTCGGCGAGAGCTTTGCCGAACGCCACGCGCGCCTTCACGCGCCGGCACATCGCCTCGAGCGCGCGCTCTGCCACCCCGACGAGGCGCATGCAGTGATGGATCCGGCCCGGGCCGAGACGCCCTTGCGCAATCTCGAAGCCGCGCCCCTCGCCGAGCAGCATATTTGACGCCGGGACGCGGACGTCCTCGAAAGTGATTTCCGCGTGTCCGTGCGGCGCGTCGTCAAACCCGAAGACAGGCAGCATCCGCCGCACCGTCACTCCCGGTGCGCTCATGGGCACGAGGATCATCGACTGCTGC
>Ga0306926_10002325_pt1 | contig 19388 bp, 16 predicted proteins | sample flu12Cox44000178_FD_203759 | JGI IMG/M metagenome (GOLD analysis project Ga0306926, IMG submission 203759) | Lab enrichment of tropical soil microbial communities from Luquillo Experimental Forest, Puerto Rico - flux8day.12C.oxic.44.000.178 (v2)... | ecosystem: Environmental > Terrestrial >... | reverse complement strand
CAAAAAGGCCAGATCAAGCGACTGTTCGGCGTTCAACCGAGGATCGCAGACCGTGTGATAGCGGTCGTTGAGATCCTCTTCACTGATGGCACGGGCGCCGCCGGTGCATTCGGTCACGTTCTGGCCGGTCATTTCCAAATGCACACCGCCGGCGATCGTGCCTTCGGCCGCGTGAACCTGAAAAAACGCCCGCACCTCCTTGAGGATCTGATCGAACGGGCGGGTCTTATAACCGGTCACCGACGTGATGGTATTGCCGTGCATCGGATCGCACGACCAAACCACATGACGACCTTCGCGCTTGACCGCACGGATGAGCGGCGGCAGCAGATCGGCGGCTTTCTCAGCGCCAACACGGCAAATCAGTGTCAGACGGCCCGACTCGTTGTCGGGATTGAGAATATCGATGAGCCGCAACAACTCATCCGGCTTTTGCGTCGGGCCGGTTTTCAGGCCGAGCGGATTCTTGATACCGCGACAATATTCGATATGGGCATGGTCAGGCTGGCGGGTGCGATCGCCAATCCAGACCATGTGGCCCGAGGTGCAGTACCAGTCGCCGGTCGTGGAATCGACCCGCGTGAAGGACTGCTCGTAGCCCAATAGCAACGCCTCGTGACTAGTGAAGAAATCAGTCGTACGCAGTTCAGTATGCAGGCTCGGATCGACGCCGCAGGCGCGCATGAATCCGAGCGCCTCGGTGATGTGGTTGGCGAGCTCCTGGTAGCGTTTCGATTGGGGGCTGTCCTTCACGAAGGACAACATCCATTGATGCGCGTTCGCTAGATTGGCATACCCGCCAGTGGCAAAGGCGCGCAGCAAATTCAATGTCGCCGCGGATTGGCGATAGGCTTCCAATTGCCGCCGCGGATCGGGCGTGCGCGCTTCCGCCGTGAACTCGGTCCCATTGATGATGTCGCCGCGGTAGACGGGCAGTTCGAGATTGCCGCGTTTCTCGGTCGGCGAGGTCCGCGGCTTGGCGAACTGCCCGGCGATGCGGCCGACCTTCACTACCGGCGAAGCGGCAGCATAGGTGAGCACCACCGCCATTTGCAGGAACAGACGAAAGAAGTCGCGAATGTTGTTGGCGCCGTGCTCGGCGAAGCTCTCCGCACAGTCGCCGCCTTGCAGCAGGAAAGCGTCGCCGGCGGCAACTTGCGCCAGCGCTCTTTTCAGATTACGGGCCTCGCCGGCAAACACCAGCGGCGGGAAACTGGCAAGTTGCGCTTCGACATCGCTGAGCGCCTTGGCGTCGGGATAATCCGGCATCTGCAAAGCAGGCTTGGCCCGCCAGGAATCGGGGCTCCACCGCGTCGCATTCAACCGCCTCGACATATGACTGTCTCCGTATCCCGCGCCCCATACTGGCCCGTGAACCGGGCCGCCAAAATGCACGGGCTATGGGCTTTGATCCGCGGCTGCCGCCAGCGTCTGACCACCGCGATCGGCGCCCTTATACACGGGCACGTCGAACCGCGACAGTCTTGCTTTTTTGGCTGTCTGTTAACTATTCCGCCGCAGCCCGCGCGTAACTGGCCAATCGCTTGCGCATCGTCACGAGCTCTTCCGCGGCGGTCGGATGCAAGGCCATGGTGGCGTCGAAGTCGGCCTTTTTTGCGCCCATCTTGACCGCGATGGCCGCGATCTGGGCGATTTCAGCTGCGCCCTCGCCGACGACGTGGCAGCCGACGACCCGATCGGATAGGCCATCGACTACGAGCTTCATCAGCACACTCGTGTTGCGGCCCGAGAGCGTCGCCTTCAGCGGTTTAAACATGGCCTTGTAAATATCGGTTTGCGCCAGTCGTTCGCGCGCCTGCGCTTCGCTCCAGCCGACGGTGCCTACTTCTGGATCGGAGAAAACGGCGGTCGGTACATTTGTGTGATCGACCGCCGTCGGCTTGCCGCCGAATACGGTATCGGCGAAGGCATGACCCTCACGAATGGCAACTGGCGTCAAATTAATCCGGTTCGTCACATCGCCGACGGCGTGGATGTTCTGCGCGCTTGTGCGCGAATATTTATCGACCGCGATGCCACCGTTTTTTGCGATTTCGACGCCGACTTCCTTAAGACCTAATCCTTTGACATTCGGTACACGGCCAGTCGCGAACATGACCTGATCGGCCGGCACTTGATTCCTGCTCGACAGCCGGACTGAAAACTGTCCGCTAGCGTCTTCCACACCTACGACTTTGCAACCGGTGAGTACGCGAATGCCGCGCGCCTCCATTTCCGTCCGCACGTGATGACGAACCTCGTCATCGAAGCCCCGCAAAATATTTTCGCCGCGATAGACCAGCGTCACATGCGAACCGAGCCCGGCGAAGATGCCGGCAAACTCGACCGCGATATAGCCGCCGCCCTGGATCACCACCCGGCGCGGAAAATGGGATAAATGGAACGCCTCATTCGAAGAGATCACGTGTTCGAGACCCGGGATCGGGTCACCAAAGCTCGGGGCCGCGCCGGTGGCGATCAGGACATAATCCGCGCGCACTTGAGGCCCGTCGCTCAGCTGGACTGTATGTAGGTCGATCAGCATGGCTCGGCTCTTGACTACTTTCACGCCGGCCTTCGCTAATGTCGCGCCATACGCAGCTTCGAGCCGCGCGATCTCGCGATCCTTGTTGGCGATTAGCGTCGTCCAGTCGAACGACGACTGCGGCACAGTCCAGCCGTAACCGGCGGCTTCCTCAAATTCCGCATGGAAGCGCGACGCGTAGACCAAAAGCTTCTTGGGCACGCATCCGCGGATCACGCAGGTGCCGCCGAGCCGGTATTCCTCGGCGACCATGACGCGGGCTCCATGTTCGGCGGCGATGCGCGCCGCGCGTACTCCCCCTGACCCACCTCCGATGACAAAGAGATCGACGTCGTACTCGGCCATGCTAGAGATCGTGTCCACGCTTTCTCATCTCGGCGCGCATCTTGTTGATAACGTCCTGGGAAAACTTTTCCGCCCAGGTCCCGGCCATGGCCATGCTTTCGTCGAGCGCCTTGGGTTCCTCGACGATGACCTTCTGGCCAAGCGGGGTTTGATAGAAGCTCAGCAGTTGTTTGAGCTCCTGCTCGTTGAAATGGACGGCATAGATCCGCGCCGCATCATCCAAAAGCTCCTTGGTCCGCGAGTCGTATTCTTTTTGCAGGTTGGCGGCGACCTCGTTCAGGTCCTTGCTCCACATGAAGTTTGTCTGCATGAACATGTCTCTGGTGTTTATCACAACGCCGCGGATGAGCGGCTTGAAGATGTCCTCGACGTGTTTCGTTTCCAGGATCTGCCTGGCCAGGAGAAGCGCAGCCGGCGACGGCGCAGGCGAGGCGGCATTCGGCGCGGCGCCTTGGGCGGCGGCAGGCCGAGCCATGCCAGCGACCACAAGCGCGACTAGCGTTGCCATTGCCAAACGTGCGATGGCACGACCAATGTGAATGCGGACGATCATTGGCGCACTTTCCTTTCCTAAATCAGGGCCGCTCGACGAGCCGTACCCCCTCCGGACCGGCGAGGATAGCAGTCTGCGCCAAGCCGATGAACAAGCCGTGCTCCATGACACCGGGCACGTCGGCAAGGCTGCGTGCCAATGCCGGCGGATCGGCGATGCGCTGCAACTGCGCGTCGAGCAGCCAGTGCCCGCCATCCGTGACAAAAGCGTGGCCGCCGCGGTCGCGCCGTAACTGGATTGGACCGGGGCTGCCGGCAGCTGCCGCGGCGGCTTCGGCGGCCAGGCGCGTGGCCTGGGTACCAAAGGGCGTAATCTCGATCGGTAGCGGGAAACGTCCGAGTATCGAAACCCATTTACTGTCATCGGCAATCACGACCATGCGCGCGGAGACGGCGGCAACGATTTTTTCGCGTAGCAAGGCGCCACCGCCGCCCTTAATCAAAGTCAAATCCGGAGCAATCTCGTCGGCGCCGTCGACAGTCAGATCCAGCTCGGGCGTCTCGTCGAGAGTGGTCAGAGGGATGCCCAATTTCTCCGCCAGCGCGCGCGTCGCTTCGGATGTAGGAACAGCAAGCACGTCCAGTCCGGTCCGCACCCGCTCGGCGAGAAGTTCGACGAAATGCGCCGCGGTCGAGCCGGTGCCGAGACCAAGCCGCATCCCCGAGCGGACAAAGTCGACCGCGCGGGCGGCGGCGGCCCGTTTATAGGTATCAGCGCTCATGACAGGCTGTGTATCCGGCTTCGAACTCCGATCCTAGGGCAGTTTGCTCTTGGCCCCCGCGAATACTGGTATCAATAAGCAATGATGCGCACCATCGTCTTCGATCTCGACGGCACGCTGGTCGATACCGCGCCCGACCTGATTTCGACCCTCAATCTGGTGCTGTCCCGCGAAGGCTTGCCGCCGGTAGGTTACGATCACGCACGCCGGATGATCGGCGGTGGCTCCCGCCGCATGATCGAGCGCGCCTTGATTGCCGAAGGCCACAGCGTGCCGGGCACCGAACTCGATCGCATATTCCGTGGTTTCATTAATCACTACGGTGCCCACCTCGCCGATCGCTCGCGGCCGTTCCCACACCTCGAGACCATGCTCAAGCGGCTTACTGCCAAGGGCTTGCGGCTAGCAGTCTGCACCAACAAGCTCGAACGGCTCGCGGTGCGGCTCCTCGACGCGGTCAAGCTCAGCAACTATTTCGCGGCCATTTGCGGCCAAGATACTTTCGGCATGCAGAAGCCGGACCCACAAATGCTGCGACTGACGATCCGCCGCGCCGGCGGCGAATTGCATCGTGCCGTCATGGTGGGCGATTCCAGAACCGATGTGCGCACGGCGCGTGCTGCGAATGTGCCGGTCATTGCGGTCGATTTCGGCTATAGCGAAGTATCGGTCGCGACGCTGCACCCCGATCGGGTTATCGGCTCTTTTGCCGAACTGCCGGCCGCACTCGCGGCAGTTGAGCGCAAATATTCGCCCGCTACTGCCACGGCAGCGGCGCCGATTGCCGGCACAGATCAGCATTAGGTGCTTTCGGCTTATGCCGAACATCCTGGACCGTCAGGCCTTTATCCGGCACACTGCACTCCCTATCTGAACGACCATGGAAAGCCTGCAAAACAGCATGCAGAACGGCGTGGAAGCGCGTGTAGAAGCGCTGGAATTGGACCGTGCAGGTGGTCGGCAACCGCTAATCGATCCGTTCGGCCGGGCCATTTCCTATCTGCGTGTTTCGGTAACCGACCGCTGCGATTTTCGTTGTGTGTATTGCATGGCGGAAAACATGTCGTTTCTGCCGAAATCCGAGATTTTGACGCTGGAAGAGCTCGACCGGCTGTGTTCAGCGTTTGTCGCGCGCGGCGTGCGCAAGCTTCGGCTCACCGGCGGTGAACCTCTGGTGCGGCGCGGCATCATGGCTCTCGTGAACTCGTTGTCGCGGCACTTGCCCTCAGGCGACCTCACCGAGCTTACGTTGACCACCAATGGCTCGCAGCTCGAAAAATATGCGCACGATCTGCGCGCCGCTGGTATCCGTCGGATCAACGTCTCCCTCGACACGCTAGATGCGCAAAAATTCGCAGCCATCACCCGCTGGGGATCGCTGGACAAGGTGCTTGCCGGAATCGACGCCGCGCAGGCCTGCGGGTTGCAGGTCAAGATCAACGCCGTGGCCCTTAAGGGCGTCAACGAGGACGAGTTTCCACAGCTCATAGAGTGGGCGCATGGCCGCGGCATGGATTTGACGCTAATTGAGGTGATGCCGCTTGGCGAAATCGGCGAAGGCCGGCTCGACCAGTATCTGCCGCTGTCGTTGGTGCGTGCGCATCTGAATGAGCGTTATCGGCTCGAGGAGATCGACTATCGGACCGGTGGACCGGCGCGTTATGCGCGCGTAGCGGAAACTGGTGGCCGGCTCGGCTTTATCACCCCGCTGACACATAACTTCTGCGAGTCCTGCAATCGGGTGCGGGTCACCTGCAGCGGCACGCTGTACATGTGTCTAGGCCAGGAGGACGCCGCCGACCTTCGCAAACCGTTGCGCGCCTCCGAGGCCGACGACCTGCTCCTGGCTGCCATCGACGAGGCGATCGGCCGCAAACCCAAAGGCCATGACTTTGTCATTGATCGCCGCCACCGCCGCCCCGCCCTGGCCCGCCACATGAGCGTGACCGGCGGCTGATCGACCCCCTTAGTTATATCGTGCAAGTGCTAACGGTTCGGGAGCGCCCGCAGAACCAAAGCTGCAGCTTGAAATTCGGCGAAGCGATCGGCCCGGCGCCGCAACGCGATCTCGTCTCTGCCCCACTGTTCCATATTCCAATCTTCGTCGACATGCGCCGCCTGCCAACCCTGCTCGTCCGACACCGCGGCATGCAATAGTGCCAGCGCGATCAAGGCCGAGCCGGTTAGCGTCGTTGCGGCATGAACTGCGCCGAGCCGCCACTCATCCTGCGGCAGTACGGCGCCGGCGGCGCTCAAAGCCGCGGCGGGTTGGGCGACGTGAACGACACCGCTAGCGAGCTTGAAATGCGCGCCGAGCGCATCACGCGCCCAAGCCAGAATCGGATCCCAAAGCTGTGCCTGGCGGGCGCGCAGCCCGGTCGGCAATTCGGCTCGATACAACACGAGATCAGAGGCAAGATATTTTCGGACCTCGGCCGCGACTTCCTCACGCGACGCGGCAACACCGTCGATTATCGTATTAGCAAGCCGCGTCAGCGGCATGTTCACCGGCTCGATGTGCTCGCGTTGGCCCGCCCATTCCTCCGCCAAGCCATTTGCGAGGTCTGCCACCGGGGCCGCGAGCAGTCGTCGGCCGGGCGTGCGCACCGGTTTGCCGTCAAGCTCAATCGCATACCCGCTCTCGCCGGCGGCAATTGTCACTGTCTGGTAGAAGCGACGACGACGCGGCGGCCCCACGGCACGGCGCACCACCTCTACTGGACTGCCCGCTTGATTACCTTCCACCGGTTTCGACATGTGAAACAATTAACCTGTTTTCTCAAGGTCTTATCGTATGAGGCCAGCCGTTGCGGCGTATTGCCCCGCCGCCAATTGAAGCAATGCCACAATCGCGCTTTTGTTAAGGACCGGCGGCCACAAAACCTTGTTATACCAAGTACAAACCATGGAAATCCGTAGGCCTCTCGACTAGTATCCGCCGCCGGAATCGGCGACCGGACCGCCCAGGGAAAGCCGCGCAGCAGCGTGCGTACCGCCGGACAAGAGCGGAAGCTGCGTGCATGAGGAATTGATGAAACCGACCGACATTTCGGCACCGGATTACTTCCACAAAGTGGTGGACTGCCAGTGGGCCTGCCCGGCCCATACCCCCGTTCCCGAATACATCCGCTTGATCGCCGCCGGGCGGTACAGCGACGCCTATATGATCAACTGGCACTCCAATGTGTTTCCGGGGATTCTAGGGCGCACCTGCGACCGGCCCTGCGAACCGGCCTGCCGACGCGGGCGGGTCGAGAAAGAACCGGTGGCGATTTGCCGGCTCAAGCGCGTTGCCGCTGATTTCAAGGATGACATCCGGGCGCGGCTGCCGAAGCGGGCGACACAGACGAACGGCAAGCGGATTGCGCTGGTCGGCGGCGGCCCCGCCTCATTGACTGTGGCGCGTGATCTCGCGCCCATGGGCTATGAGTGCGTCATTTTCGACCAAGATCCGCAATCCGGCGGGATGATGCGCACACAGATTCCCAAATTCCGCCTCCCCGAAACAGTGCTCGACGAGGAATGCCAGTACATCCTCGACCTCGGCATTGAATTTGCCGGCGGCAAGCGCGTCGACAGTCTCAAAGCGCTGCTCGCCCAGAACTATGACGCGATCTTTGTTGGCTGCGGCGCGCCGCGCGGGCGCGACCTTGACATTCCCGGCCGCAAGGAAGCTGCCAAGAACATCCACATCGGCATCGATTGGCTGTCGAGCGTCTCGTTCGGCCATATCGACCGCATCGGTAAGCGTGTGATCGTGTTGGGCGGCGGCAACACCGCTATGGATTGCTGCCGCTCGTCGCGCCGGCTCGGCGGCGAGGACGTTAAGGTGATCGTGCGCTCCGGCTTCGAAGAGATGAAAGCGTCCCCCTGGGAGAAGGAGGACGCGATCCACGAAGACATTCCGATTTTCAATTATCTAGTGCCGAAGGAATTCACCCACGATCATGGCAAGCTGACCGGCGTCACGTTCGAGAAGGTCAAGGCGGTGCGCGATGCCAAAGGCCGCCGCGAGCTCGTCCCGACCGGCGAACCCGATCAGCACTTTGCCTGCGACGACGTTCTGGTCGCGGTCGGACAGGAGAACGCGTTCCCGTGGATTGAGCGCGATTGCGGGATCGAGTTCGACAAATGGGACATGCCGAAAGTCGATCCCAAAACCATGGGCTCGACGCACCCGAGAGTGTTCTTCGGTGGCGATGCCGCGTTCGGTCCCAAGAACATCATCTGGGCGGTCGCGCACGGTCACGAAGCTGCGATCTCAATCGACCGGCTGTGCTGCGACGAGGACGTCAATGTGCGTTCGGCCCCGCAGGTCGCCGTGACAAGCCAGAAGATGGGCATCCACGAATGGAGCTACGACAACGAGATCACGCTCGATAAGCGCTTTCGGGTACCGCACCGCGACAAGGTGATCTCGCTCCGCGATATCAAGGCAGAGGTCGAGCTCGGCTATGACCCCGATTTGGCGCTGAAAGAGGCCGAACGCTGCCTCAACTGCGACGTGCAAACCGTATTTACCGGCCAGCTCTGCATCGAATGCGATGCCTGCGTCGACATTTGTCCGATGGACTGCATCACGTTTACCGAGAACGGCGAGGAGCCCGAGCTGCGCGGCCGTCTTAAGGCCCCGGCAAAGAATCTCGGTCAGGATCTCTATGTCGGTAACGACCTGAAAACCGGCCGTATCATGGTGAAGGATGAAGATGTCTGCCTGCACTGTGGCCTTTGCGCGGAGCGCTGCCCAACCGGTGCATGGGACATGCAGAAATACCTGATCGACATGACTCACGCGGAACAAGCATGCCAATTCAAAGCGTAAACGACTTCGTCGTCCGGTTCGCGAACGTCAACGGGTCGGGTTCCGCGAGCGCCAACGAATTGTTCGCGCGCGCAGTGCTGCGGATGGGCGTGCCGGTTGCGCCGCGGAACATCTTTCCTTCAAATATCCAAGGTCTGCCGACCTGGTACGAAGTGCGCATTTCGCAGGCCGGCCATCTCGGCGCACGCGGCGGCACCGATCTCATGGTCGCCATGAACCCGCAGACTTGGGACAAAGACGTCGCCGGCATCGAGCCTGGCGGCTATCTGCTTTACGACTCCACCAAGCCGATGCCAAAGACTAAATTCCGCGACGATATTACCGTCATCGGGATACCTCTCACTGCGATCTGCAATCGCGAATATAGCGATCCGCGCCAGCGGCAATTGTTCAAGAACATCATCTATCTCGGCGCGCTCGCGGCACTGCTCGACATGGATGTCGGCGAAATCGAGAAGCTCATTGCCGAGCAGTACAAAGGCAAGGAAAAACTGTTCGACGCCAACAAGCACGCGCTCCATCTGGGCCGTGACTGGGTGATGATGAATATGGAGCACCCGATCGGGCTGCGCGTTAAGCGCGCCGACGCGGTCGGCGAACGGATCTTTATCGAAGGCAATTCGGCCGCCGCGCTCGGTGCGGTTTATGGTGGAGCCACGGTGTGCGCCTGGTATCCGATCACGCCATCCTCCTCGCTCGCTGAGGCTTTCATCCGCCATTGCAACCGGCTGCGCGTCGAGCGCGCAAACAAGCAGAACAAGTTCGCCGTCGTTCAGGCCGAGGACGAGCTTGCTTCGATCGGAATCGTCATCGGCGCCTCCTGGAATGGGGCGCGCGCCTTTACGGCGACATCGGGCCCGGGGATCTCCTTGATGCAGGAATTTCTCGGGCTTGCTTATTTTGCGGAAATACCCGCGGTCGTATTCGACGTTCAGCGTGCGGGGCCCTCCACCGGAATGCCGACTCGCACGCAGCAGACCGACATCATCTCTTGCGCCTATGCTTCCCACGGCGACACCAAGCACGTTCTGTTGTTCCCGGAAGATCCGGCCGAGACATTCGACTTTGGCGCGACCGCATTCGATCTCGCCGATCGTTTGCAGACGCCGGTCTTTGTGATGATTGACCTCGACATCGGGATGAATCACCGGCTGTGCCGGCCGCTTACCTGGGACGACAGCCGCAAATACGACCGCGGCAAGGTGATGACCGCGGCGGCGCTCGAAGCCGGCAAGGATTTCGGCCGCTATCTCGACGTCGATGGTGACGGTATTCCCTACCGCACCTATCCGGGCACACATCCAACCAAGGGCTCGTTCTTTACCCGCGGCACTTCGCGCGACCGTTATGCCCGCTATACCGAGGAAGGCCCGGCCTATGCCGACAACATGCAGCGACTGTTGCGGAAATTCGAGACTGCCAAAGACCTCGTGCCCCGGCCACTACAGGCCAATGCCGACAAACCGACCAAATATGGCGTGATCTATTTTGGCTCGACTTCGCCGGCTATGGACGAGGCAATCGAGATGCTCGAAGTGAACGGGCAATGTCTCGACCGGCTGCGCGTGCGCGCCTTCCCATTCCATTCAAGCGTAACGAGTTTCATCGCCGAGCATGACTTCATCTTCGTCGTCGAGCAAAACCGTGACGCCCAGCTTCGCTCGCTGATCGTCAACGAATGCGGGATCGACCCGGTCCGGCTGGTGCCGATCCTGCATTATGACGGCACGCCGATAACCGCTCGGTTTATTGCGCGGGCCATCGGCGAGCACCTCGACGCCCTGAAAATCACACCTTTGCGGAAGGTAGTATCGTGACCTACGTCGTTAAGCCGAAATTCCATCATCCCGAACTGCCGAAGAACGAGCTCGGCTATACGCATCGCGACTACGAGGGTAAAATCTCGACGCTGTGCGCCGGCTGCGGACATGACTCGATAACCGCGTCGATCATCGAAGCGTGTTTCGAGTTGTCGATTGAGCCGCATCGGGTGGCGAAGATTTCCGGAATCGGCTGCTCGTCAAAAACGCCGGACTATTTCCTCGGCAATTCACACGGCTTTAATTCGGTGCACGGTCGCATGCCATCAGTGCTCACCGGCGCCAATCTCGCCAACCGCGATCTGATCTATCTCGGCGTTTCTGGTGACGGCGATTCCGCATCGATCGGGCTCGGCCAATTCGCGCATTGCATGCGCCGCGGCGTTAACATGGCCTATGTGGTTGAAAACAATGGTGTTTACGGCCTTACCAAAGGCCAGTTTTCCGCTACTGCCGACCGCGGTTCGAAATCCAAGCGCGGCGTCACAAATACCGACAATGCCATCGACATGGTCGGTCTCGCCTTGCAACTCGGTGCGAGCTTTGTAGCGCGTTCATTTTCGGGCGATAAGAAGCAACTGGTGCCAATCATCAAAGCCGCGATCGAGCATCGCGGCGCGGCATTTATCGATGTGATTTCGCCGTGTGTTGCCTTTAACAATCACACCGGCTCCACCAAAAGTTTTGATTACGTGCGCGAGCACAATGAAGCGGTAAATTTCCTCGACTTCATGACCACACGACCCCCAATCCACGTCGATTACGCGCCGGGCACTGTGGAGATGGTCGAGCAGCACGACGGCACGGTGCTGGCGCTGCGCAAACTCAATGCCGAATATGACGTGCATGATCGGCTCGCCGCGATGAATTTTACTGCACATCATGCCTCGCAAGGCCAGATCGTAACCGGGTTACTTTACGTCGAGCAGGACGCGGCAGATCTGCACAGCCATCTCAATACGGTCGAAGCACCGCTCAATTCGCTCGGTGAAAAAGAGCTATGCCCCGGTTCGGCAGCGCTCGATGCGCTCAATGCCAGCCTGCGGTGACGGTCCTCACTACCGAATCGTCAGTTCGACCAACTCTCCCGCCCTAATCCGCCGGCGCATCTTCGATCGGATCGTAGCGTTTGGCGTCGAGTCCGAGCAGATTCCACGACTGCTGCATATGCTGCGGCAGTGGGGCAGTGACATCGATCACGCCACCGCGGGGATGCGGCACGGCGATCCGGCGCGCCAATAGATGCAGCCGGTTCTGCATGCCGCCGGGAAGCTGCCAATTTTCGCGCGCGAAATATTTGCTGTCACCGACGATCGGATGGCCAATGTGCGTCATATGTGCGCGCAGCTGATGGGTACGCCCGGTCATCGGTTTGAGGGATAGCCAAGCAAGCGCCGGACCTGCTGTTTCGACCACAGCGTAATAGGTGACGGCGTGACTCGCGCCCTCCTCGCCATGGCGAGCGATACGCATGACCGAATCCTCGTCACGTTGCTCCTTAGCCAGGAATGTTGAGATGCGACCCTGGTGAGGTTTCGGAACACCAGCAACCAGCGCCCAATAAATCTTGCGTGCCGAGCGCGAGCGGAAGGACTTCGCCAACGCCGCCGCCGCCATCCGCGTTTTGGCGACAAGGAGACACCCAGCGGTGTCCTTGTCGAGCCGATGGACAAGTCGCGGACGCTGCCCCTGCGCGTCGCGCAACACCTCCAACATGCCGTCGATGTGCCGTGTTGTCCCGGAGCCCCCCTGCACGGCAAGGCCTAGCGGCTTGTTGAGCACCAGCACGTCGTCATCTTCGTACAATGTGATCGATTTGAGAAGGTGGCGGGTGTTATCACCATCCGCGTCGCCGAGGGCAGCGGCTGGCGACGCCTCAAGTCGCAGCGGGGGAATTCGCACATTCTGCCCGGCCTCAAGCCGGCTGCCCGCGTCTACGCGTTTGCCGTTCACCCGCACCTCGCCTTTGCGGATCACACGCTGGATGCGCGCGAAGCTGAGGGTCGGGAATTGCACTTGCAGAAACCGGTCAACTCGCATGCCGTTTTCATCGACACCGATCGTGACATTTTGCACGCCGCTTCGTGCACCACCCTCTCCCCGGCGAGTGACAGCGTCGGCCGCTTTTCCGTCATCCCGAGGTGCGCGCGAAGGGCGTGCTTCGAACGATGAACGGACCGGGCCGTCGCTTTTCGAGTGTCGCTTCGTGGCCGCAGGGTGACGGCGAAAATTAGGGAAAGCGTGACGCGGCCCGGCAATCTGTTTGCCGCCGCCGGGCTGGCGCGGTCCGCGATTGCCTTTCAAGAGCCGCTCCGCTCTTTACGCAGCCGCGCCCAGTATTCGAGCCGCTTTTTGATCTCGCGCTCGAAGCCGCGTTCCGCCGGGTCGTAGAATTGACGCCGGCCGAGCGCCTCCGGGAAGTAACCTTGCCCGGAGAAGGCATCCGGCGCGTCGTGATCGTATTCGTAGCCCGCGCCGTAGCCTTCATCACGCATGAGGCCCGTTGGCGCATTGAGGATGTGCTTGGGCGGCAACAGCGAGCCGCCCTCTTTGACCGTCCGCATCGCTTCGCCAAACGCCGCATAGGCGGCATTAGACTTCGGCGCGGTGGCGACATAGATCACTGCCTGTGCGATGGCGAGCTCGCCTTCCGGACTGCCGAGAAAGTCGTAAGCATCTTTCGCCGCATTGGCGACGACGAGCGCCTGCGGATCGGCAAGACCGACGTCTTCGACCGCCATTCGCACGATCCGGCGCGCTAGATAAAGCGGATCTTCACCGGCATCGAGCATGCGGCAGAGATAGTAGAGCGCCGCGTCGGGGTCGGAGCCACGCACCGATTTATGCAGTGCGCTGATCAGATTGTAGTGGCCGTCCTGCGATTTGTCGTAGATCGGTGCGCGGCGCTGAACGATGTCTTGTAGCGCCGCAGCGTCGAATGTTTCGTCGCCGCGCGCGGCACGCCAGATCTCCTCTGCGAGCGTCAGCGCGGCTCGGCCATCGCCATCCGCCATCCGAATCAACAAGCCGCGCGCCTCGGCATCGAGTGGCAATTTCTTACCCTCGATTGTTTCGGCCCGGACGAGGAGCTTCTCGATCGCCGCGGCATCGAGCGGCTTGAAGACGAGAACACGCGCGCGAGAGAGGAGCGGCGCGATTAATTCAAAAGATGGATTTTCGGTCGTTGCGCCGACGAGTACGATGGTGCCGTCCTCCATCACCGGCAAAAAAGAATCTTGTTGCGCGCGATTGAAGCGGTGAATCTCATCGACGAACAGGAGTGTGCCTTGCCCGGTCTCACGCCGCAGCCGCGCCACATCGAAGACCTTCTTCAAGTCGGCGACGCCGGAGAAGATCGCCGAGATTTGCTCGAAATAAAGCTCAGTCGCTCGCGCGAGCAGCCGCGCCACTGTTGTCTTGCCGGTTCCGGGCGGGCCCCAGAAGATGAGCGAGCCGAGCGAGCGAGCCTCGAGCATGCGCGTGAGCGCACCGTCCGACCCAAGCAGACGATTCTGGCCAACGACATCGCGCAGAGTGTCCGGACGCAGCTTGTCGGCCAGCGGCCGCGGCGCAGTCCGATCAAGGCCGGCAGCGGTGAATAGGCTTTGCGTCTTAGATTTGGGACGTTGGCTCATCCGCAATTATTACCAGAGGTCATGCCCGGCACCCGGGTCCCACCTTTGGCGGGCCCAAGTGTAAACTTTATGCTGGGTATTCACGTCTTTCTGTCTCAGTAAAAATAAAGTCGTGGATGGCCAGGACAAGCCCGGCCATAACAGGCAGATCACAGCTCACCCGCTGAACACCACCGATATCTGCTGGCCGCCGCGCAGGATGGTGATCCGCCATTGCCGACCACCAGCACTCGTGACGCGCTCAAGGTCGGCGGGTCTGCCGATCTTCTGATTATTGACAGTCATCACTACGTCGCCCTTCTGGAAGCCAACCGACTGCGCCGCCGAGCCGTCCGCGACCTCGGTGATGACGACGCCCTCGGTCTGCGCATCGAGGCGAAGTTCATCGGCTAAGGCCGGCGATAGGTTCGCAACCGTTGCGCCACTAAACGGGGAGCGGGTTTTGATCTGCACTTCCTGGCGTGGGGTATCCGGCAAGCCTTGCAGCGCGATCGGCAGCACCATGGAGCGGCCCTGGCGGAGGATCCCGAGCTGGGCGGTACCGCCCAGGGGCTTGGTGGCGAAGCGATAGCCGAACGCGTTCGGGTCATCGACCGCTGCACCGTCGATGCTGACGATGAGATCGCCGGCCTTGAGGCCAGCCTTGGCTGCAGGGCCATCGGGAACCACGCTGGCGATGAGCGCGCCGGTCGGCCGCTGCAATCCAAGACTGTCGGCAATGTCCGCCGTTACGGCTTGGAGCTTGGCGCCGAGCCACGGCCGCTTAACCGCACCGTTGCCACCCTCCGCGGAAGCGACCACGAAGCGGACCATGTTCGAGGGGACGGCGAAGCCGATGCCTTGCGATCCGCCCGAGCGCGAATAGATTGCCGAATTGATACCAACCAGCCGCCCCGCCATATCGACGAGGGCGCCACCGGAATTGCCGGGATTAATGGCCGCATCAGTTTGGATGAAGAATTGATAGTCACTGATGCCGACCTGAGTCCGCGCCACGGCCGATACGATGCCATGAGTTACGGTCTGACCCACCCCGAACGGGTCGCCGATTGCCAATACGAGGTCGCCGACCGCAATCTCATCGGAATCGGCAAATTCCAGCGTCGGAAAGTGCTCCTTCGCGCTTTTCAGGCGCAGCACTGCAAGATCGCTGCGCTGATCCTTGAGCACAATATCGGCTTCAAATTCGCGCTTGTCTGCAAGCGCGACCTTCACCTGGCTTGCGCCTTCAATGACGTGATAGTTGGTAACGATAAGCCCGGCCGAGTCGAGGATCACGCCCGAGCCGAGCGCACGCTCGACCTGCTCACGCGGAACGGCACCAAAGAACTGCCGAAAGAATGGATCAGCCAAAAACGGATTGTTATTGGCGACAATCCGCGCCGCATACACATTGACGACCGCTGGCGCAACGCGCTTGACCACGGGGGCGAAGGAAAGCTCAAGCTGACCGGCCGACGTCGGCACCTGCCGCTGTTGCGCAGCGCTATGCTGCACGCCAAGCGTCACGAAGCAAAGCGCAGCAAGCAAAACCGGAATGCGTGATAGCGGCATGAGCATCCTCGATCAGTACGCCCACATCGCGGCGCCGGACCGAGGTTGTAACAGGGCGGCGACGCCGCTCATCGTTCTGTCAATTCAGGCGGGCGCGGCCGCCTCGGCCTCGGCGCGCTCCTGGACCGGACCGGAATCCAGGCCCTTTGCGGCAACATCGCGATCGACGAACTCGATTACCGCAACCGGTGCTGAATCGCCGTAGCGATAGCCGGCTTTGAGCACGCGGGTATAGCCGCCATTACGATCCTTGTAGCGGGGACCGATGACATCGAATAATTTTTTCACCATAGCGAGATCGCGCATCTGCGCGATCGCCTGCCGGCGTGCATGCAGTCCACCGCGTTTGCCAAGTGTGACGAGCTTCTCAACCACGGGCCTTAAGTCTTTTGCCTTCGGCAAGGTGGTGATGATCTGCTCGTGCTTGATCAGCGACGCGGCAAGATTCGCCAGCATTGCCAGACGATGGTCCGAGCGCCGGTTGAATTTGCGATGAGTTTTGGCGTGGCGCATTTCAACTCTCAGATATCAGATATCAGAAATCTTCTGACACCTGCATCCGACATCCGTTCTCCGATCAGTAATGGTCCTCGAAGCGCTTGGCCAATTCCTCGATATTCTCAGGCGGCCAACCCGGCACTTCCATGCCGAGATGCAGGCCCATTTGGACCAACACCTCCTTGATCTCGTTGAGCGACTTGCGACCGAAATTCGGCGTGCGCAGCATTTCGGCTTCGGTCTTCTGCACCAGATCGCCGATATAGACGATGTTGTCGTTCTTCAGACAATTGGCCGAACGGACCGAAAGCTCGAGTTCGTCGACCTTCTTGAGGAACGCCGGATTGAAGGCGAGATCAGGGATCGCCTCGTGCGCGGTTTCGCGCTTGGGCTCTTCGAAGTTCACGAACACATTAAGCTGGTCTTGCAGGATGCGCGCCGCATAGGCGAGCGCATCCTCCGGGCTCACAGCGCCATTAGTCTCGATCGAGAGTGTCAGCTTGTCGTAATCGAGGATCTGCCCTTCGCGGGTATTTTCCACTTTGTACGAGACTTTGCGGACCGGCGAATAAAGGCTGTCCACCGGAATGAGGCCGATGGGAGCGTCCTCCGGGCGATTGCGCTCGGCGGGCACGTAACCCTTGCCGGTGTTGACGGTAAACTCCATGCGGATCTCGGCACCCTCGTCGAGCGTACACAGGACGAGCTCTGGGTTCAGCACGACGATGTCGCCCACAGTCTGAATGTCGGCGGCGGTGACCGTACCGGGACCTTGCTTCTTCACCACCATGCGCTTGGGGCCGTCACCTTGCATCTTGATGGCGATGTCCTTGATGTTGAGCACGATGTCGGTGACGTCCTCGCGCACGCCTGCAATCGAGGAAAATTCGTGCAGCACGCCGTCGATGTGCACCGATTGAACAGCGGCGCCTTGGAGCGACGACAATAAGATGCGCCGCAGCGCATTGCCGAGGGTTACGCCGAAGCCGCGCTCAAGCGGCTCAGCTACAACCGTCGCCGAACGCCGCGAGTCCGCGCCGCCGCTGACCTGCAATTTATTGGGCCTGATCAGTTCCTGCCAGTTCTTCTGGATCGTCACGTTGTCACCCGTCGCGTTGCGCGGCGTGATCGCCTCGCGCGCCCCACTCCGCTCCGTGGGGTCAGGATTGGGTTCGAGATCGAGCGGCGGCAAATGTTCCATCTGTTCCATCGGCCGGATGTCCTATACACGCCGCCGCTTGCGAGGGCGGCAGCCATTGTGAGGAATGGGAGTCACGTCGCGGATTGAAGTGATGGTGAAACCGGCTGCCTGCAAGGAGCGCAGCGCCGATTCGCGGCCCGAACCTGGACCGGCCACTTCCACTTCGAGCGTGCGCATGCCGTGCTCCTGCGCTTTCTTCGCCGCGTCCTCGGCGGCGACTTGCGCCGCATATGGCGTCGATTTGCGCGAGCCCTTGAAACCCATCGTTCCCGCCGACGACCAGGCGATCGTATTGCCCTGAACGTCGGTAATCGTGATCATCGTGTTGTTGAACGACGCGTTCACGTGAGCAACGCCGGAGGCGATGTTCTTGCGTTCGCGCCGGCGGACGCGCGTGGCTTCCTTACCCATTTCAACCCTCTCGCGGACCGAAGCCCAATCGCTTCGCCGCTGTCATGTATCGCTGTGCCACGCGCTATTTCTTCTTCCCGGCAATCGGCTTTGCGGGACCTTTGCGGGTTCGCGCATTGGTATGCGTGCGCTGGCCGCGCACGGGCAGGCTGCGCCGATGGCGCAAGCCCCGGTAGCAGCCGAGATCCATCAGCCGCTTGATATTCATGGCCACTTCGCGCCGCAGATCGCCTTCAACCATATAGTCGCGGTCGATCACCTCGCGCAGCTGCAACACTTCCTGATCGGTTAACTGCGACACCCGGCGTGACTCCGGGATCGAAACTTTCCCCAGGATTTCGTGAGCCTTGGCGCTGCCGATGCCGTAGATGTACTGCAAGGCAATAACAATACGCTTGTTGGTGGGCAGATTGACGCCAGCGATGCGAGCCAAGTCAGCTACTCCTTGCAGCGGCCAGACCGTGGCAGACCCGGAAGGTCCCGGCCGCTATTTATCGGTTCGAATGTCACCTGAGAAAGGCCACAAACGTAAAAAGCCAACGGCTGCCATGCCTTTTGCGGCCCGGCATCGCTGCTCATCTCCGACTGGATATTTCAGGCTTATTAATGGATTCCAGGCGGTTTCGTCAACCTCCACGCGTTATTTCCCCCGGCCGGCCGACCGAAACCCGCTGGCCGACCCCGCAGCCATGCTGGTCTCGCTGTTTTCTGATTTTATTCCTACACCGAACCCGCATCTCCTCAAGGATCGACCTGCTCACTTTTTTTTTGAGCCGCAGAGACCGGCGCGACCCGACCTGCGGTCGATGCCGAGAGGGATTGGTCTATGGCCTCTGTGACTTCGGCGATAGGTGCCATGCCATTGATCGTACGCAGCACTCCTTGCTGCCGGTAATGCGCGATTAAGGGAGCGGTCTCCTCGCGATAGGCCTTGAGCCTGGTGCGGAGTACTTCAGGGTTGTCATCGTCGCGCAGCGCCTCGCCGCGGGCCGTCATCTCGGCGACACGGCTTTCGATACGCTTGAGCAGAGCCTCCTCATTGACGCGCAATTCGATGACGGCATCAAGCGACAGGCCCTTGCCCGCCAGCATACGATCGAGCGCCGCAGCTTGCGGGACGGTACGGGGAAAACCGTCGAGAATAAATCCGTTACGCGCGTCAGGTTCTGCAATCCGTTGGCCGACGATACCGACCACCAGGCTGTCAGGCGCCAGACGTCCGCGTGCAATGATGTCTTGGACTTTGCGACCGATCGGAGTTGCGCTCTTCACCGCTTCGCGCA
>Ga0306926_10002319_pt1 | contig 19398 bp, 18 predicted proteins | sample flu12Cox44000178_FD_203759 | JGI IMG/M metagenome (GOLD analysis project Ga0306926, IMG submission 203759) | Lab enrichment of tropical soil microbial communities from Luquillo Experimental Forest, Puerto Rico - flux8day.12C.oxic.44.000.178 (v2)... | ecosystem: Environmental > Terrestrial >... | reverse complement strand
TGGAAGGACTTCGGCTGTCAGATCGCGGATGCGATCTTGTCCAACCCGATGATGCGGGCGAGCTTGCGCACTTCTTCCTTCTGATCCTCGCGCAGCTGGAACAGCAGCGGCATTGCCGCGGATTTCAGCTGCTGCACCTCCGGCGAGTCCGGATCGAGCTGGGCGGCGCTGGCAGCAGCATCGGTCTGGCGTGTTGCGTGGATCTTGCGCGCCACCGCGCGTAGCGCGCTTTCGACCGCCGGCCAGTAGAATTGCTGGTCGGCGGAGAGTTTCAACCGCTCCTTGATGCCGGCGATTTGCACGTCAGACAGCAGCGCATAGGATTTCTGCGACGGCGGCTTGCTTGCAGCCTTCGGCGCGGCTGGCTCACGCTGCACAACGCCCGGCAAGGCGGCAACGGCCTTCGCCGCCTCGACATCGGCGGGCGTGGTGGCCGCAAAGGCCTGTCGCAACGGCTCGCTGATCGCAGGACTCTGCCGCGGCTCGAAGGCAGCAGTGGCGAGACTGACCACAGTCAGCCGGTCCTGCTTGGCTTCGCGGTTTGCGACCGGGCTGACTGGGCTCATCACCGCAGGCGCAGGCAGGGCAACCCTTGCCGGGCCCATGCTTTGGCGGCCGAGAATGCTGGCGACCGCGGCACCCACCACCAGGAAACAGGTCAGCGCGATGATGGTGACCGCCTTTGTCAAACAGCTCTCCATTTGCGCATGCGAAACGCTGTCACTCCGGTGAAAACCCGTTCGCGAAAGACTTTGTTCGCGAAAGACTTAGGGTTAAATAAGGCTTAAGCCGGCCCACCGTGCGGCGGAGCCGTGTCCCCCGGCGGAGAAAATACGCTGTTAAGGTTAAGGAAAATCACGCCGCGGCGAGTTCGTAGGCGTCCTGGATGTCGGCGACGATATTGGAGGCTTCCCACAGGGCGCGCGGCTCAATCGACATCAGACTAACCGTCCAATTGCTGCCGCGCGCGGTGCGCGGTGTCGAAACGACGTCGAATTGCACCCTTCGGCAGTACGGATGGCGCTGCAGCGCATAGCCGACGCGGATTCTGATCTCGTCGAGCGTTGCAAGCGTTTTTCCGATATCGAAGTCCATCGCCCATCTCCTGTGATCTCGACGCTCAGAGGCGGCCAGGCGCCCATGTGGGAGCCTCGCTTTCCGGAGGTAATATTTGCGGCGCATGGTTAATGACGGGTTAAAATCGCACACCGGCTGAGCGTTGCTCACCGTCTGGCCGCGCCATATTCGGCGGCCGTGCGCGCGATGAGGTCCTCAACCCTCGGCACGTCGGTGACGCCGGAGGTCGAATGTCCCGCGCTCCAGATTTCGCGCCAGCGCTTCGGACGCGCTTCGCGGGCGCCGACGTCGATGTCCTTGCCGATGTCGATCGTGCCGCGCGCGGGAAGATGGTCCGGATCGAGCCCGGCCGCGAGGATCGAAGGCCTCAGCATATTTGTCTGCAGTCCGGTGAACGCCGTCGTCAGCAGGATGTCGTCGGCGCTGCTTGCGACCAGCATCGCCTTGTAGCGCGCATCGGCCATACTCTCGCGTGTGGCGATGAACTTGGTGCCCATATAGGCGAGATCGCAGCCGAGCACTTCGGCGGCGTGAAGCGCCCGCCCGTCGCTGACGCCGCCGGCGAGCACGATGATCCCGTCGAAGAACGCGCGCACCGCGCGCACGAAGGCGAACGGATTGAGCCAGCCAGTCTGCCCGCCCGCGCCTGCGGTGAGCAGCACGAGCCCGTCGGCGCCGGCCGCAATCGCGCGCTCGGCGTGGCGGATCGAGGCGACATCGGATAGCACCAGCGCGCCGGCCTCATGCAGCGGCTTGACGACGCCTTCGGGCGAGCCGACCGAGGTGATGACGATCTCGCAGCCGTGCCGCAGCAGCACCTTCAGATCTTCACCGAGCCGCGCGTTGGAGCGGTGCACGATCAGGTTCGGACAGACAGGCGCCGGCTGTCTTCCATGCTCGTAGAGAGACAGGCGCAACTCGCTTTCGATCCGGGTGAGCCAGCGATCCAGTTCCTCGGAGCTGCGGCAATTCACCGTCGGGAACGCGCCGACCACGCCGTTGCGGCAGGCGGCTACCACCAGCTCGACGCCGGAGACCAGAAACATCGGTGCGGCGATCAGCGGCAGGCTGAGACGCTTGCGAAAGCCCGCCAGATGATCGGATGTTTGCAACGGCCAAGGTCCTTGCTAGCGTCGATCTTGGCACGATCGAGGGCCTAATACAAAACGACAAGGACAAATGCGGGAGGACCACGTGAGCAATCCGCTCTTTGCATTTCTACCCGCCTGCGAGCAGACCCTGCGGGCGCTGGCGCGTTATCCGTCGCGAACCGCCTTCAGCTGGCCCGGTGGATCCCTCACCTACCGGGGCGCGACCGACCTGATTGGCCGCATGCAAGGCGTGTTCATGCGGCTCGGCCTTGAGCCGGGCGGGCGCGTCGCATTCCTCACCGCCAACCGCGCCGACACCTGGTGCGCCAGCGTTGCGGCGCAGCTGTCGCGGCTTAGCATCACCTTTCTGCACCCGCTGGGATCGCTGGAGGATCAGCTCTTCCAGCTCGAGGATTCCGGGGCGCAGATGCTCATCGTCGATGCCGCCGCCTTTCGCGATCGCGGCGGCGATCTCGCCGCAAAGGCCTCTGGGCTCACGACCGTCTTCACGCTCGGGCCCGCCGGTTACGGCACCGACCTGCTGGGTGCGATCGAACAGGCGGGGCAAGCGAGCGCGCAGAGCCTCGCCCGCACCGACGACGTCGCCACGCTCAACTATACCGGCGGCACCACTGGAAAATCCAAAGGCGCGCTGCGCTACCACCGCGAATATGGCGGCTTTGCCAGCGCCATCCTCGCCGACTTCGAAATCCCCGAAGGCGCACGCTATCTCACCGTTGCTCCCATCAGCCACGTCGCCGGAACCAAGGTGTTGCCGACGCTGATGCGCGGCGGCACCGTGCACATGCTCAAGGGGTTCGATCCGGAGGCGGTGCTAAAGACCATTGAGCGCGAGCGTATCAACTTCACCCTGCTCGTGCCGACCATGATCTATGTGCTGCTCGATCATCCCGCGCTCGACAAGACCGACCTTTCCTCGCTCGAGCTCCTGCTCTACGGCGCCTCCGCCATGTCGCCGTCGCGCCTCGTCGAAGGCATCGAGCGGATCGGCCCGGTGTTCTCGCAGCTTTACGGCCAGACCGAATGCTATCCGGTGTCGGTGTTGCGCAAGGCCGACCATAATCCGAACACGCCGGAGCTGCTTCTGTCCTGCGGATTCCCGATCGCGGCTTGTACGGTGAAAATCCTTGGCGATGACGACCAGGAAGTCAAAAGCGGCGAGGCCGGGGAAATCTGCGTGCGCGCGCCGCATGTGATGGCCGAATACTGGAAGCGGCCCGAGCAGACCGCGGATACGTTGAAGAACGGCTGGCTGCACACGGGCGATATCGCGCGCGCCGACGAGCGCGGTTACCTCTTCATCCTCGACCGCAAGAAGGACATGATCGTTTCCGGCGGATTCAACATCTTCCCGCGCGAGGTCGAGGACGTGCTGTCGCAACATGCCGATGTCGCCATGTGCGCGGTGATCGGCATACCGGACGACAAATGGGGTGAGGCGGTCACGGCGGTCGTGGTGGCGCGCGAGGGCGCGCGGCCGAATGCGGACGAGCTGATCGACCTCGTGAAGGCGCGCAAGGGTTCGGCGCATGCGCCCAAGCAGATCCAGTTCGTCAAGGACCTGCCGATGACCGGTGTCGGCAAGGTTGACAAGAAGGTGCTGCGCGCCAGGTTCTGGGCCGGCCGCGATCGGATGGTGGGGTAGCCTCCGCCCGGGTTGTATTCACGGGTATTCGTCGGTTGCAATTGTGGAACCCGAATCCGGCCAGCGGCGTTGGTAGGAGGGCGGCGCTGGGGCGACCGAATTTGCCTCGTGAACTCCGCGCCCGTGCAGTTCATGCATGTTTCGATTTTGCGGATACCCTCTTTTGGGCGTGTAAGCCTGGCGTGGGTCTGGGTTCAAATGAAACGGCGGGACTTCATTGCGCTTGCTGGTGGTGCGATGTGGGCGTGCGCAGCTCGCGCACAACGGCCAACAAGGGTCTATCGTATCTTCTGGGTTTCTACTGAATCCCAACCCGACCCATTCCTGGAGGGGTTTCGGGAAGGATTGCGTGAACGGGGCTACACTGAGGGAAAAGATTTCGTCTTTGACCTGCACTACGCGACCGGCGATCCCGGTGCGCTGCAGCAGGTGTTATCCGAATTGAAGCGGGGCAACGTTGACCTGGTCGTGTCGAGCGGTCCGGCAACCCGCGCGATGACGGCTGTCACAGAAGTTCCCGTGCTGTTTGCCCTCAGCGGCGACCCGGTCGACTTGGGTGTCGTCAAGAGCCTGGGGCAGCCCGGCGGCAATTTCACAGGCAGTACGTTTCTTTCGCTCGAGTTGGCAGGAAAGAGGGTAGAGCTGCTCAAGGACGTGTTTCCAGAACTTCGCACGCTCGCGGTGCTATCGAACACCGATCATCCGGGCGAACAATCAGAATGGCGCACCACCAAACAGGCAACTCAGGCATTGGGCGTCGATCCAATCTATATTCCCTATTTCGACGCCGGTGAATTGGACAAAGCCCTTGAGACGGCGAGCAAAGTGCATGCAGACGCGATATTGGTCTTCCCGGATGCTGTGACGATGGTGCATCGAACCAAGCTTGCCGAGTTTGCCATTTCGCAACGTCTACCCTCGATGTTCGGGTGGAGCGAATATTGCGATGCTGGCGGACTTTTGAGCTATGGCGCGAACCAGCGCGCGACTTACTTTTCGCTTGCAACATATGCCGACAGGATCTTGCGCGGTGAGAAGCCGGCCGATCTTCCGGTTGAGCGGCCGACGAAAATCGAGCTCACCGTCAATCTCAAGACTGCCAAGGTCCTCGGCGTTGAGCGAGCGATATCCTCTCTCTTGTTCCGCGCCAACAAGGTGATCGAATGAGGTCGCCCGGTTTGGAACCGAATGCTCGCCATCCTGACCGCATAACCAGTCCGGCAATACGTCCGCGTCGTTCCCTGTTTCTGAAATATTTCTTCACGCTGTTTGTCGCAGTGGTTGCGCCACTTATACTCGGCTCCGTCGGCGAGGCATGGTTTGGGTATCGAGACCAGCGCCTCAATCTCAATGAACTTCTTCAAGCAGAGGCGCGGTCGGCCGCCGATCGAATACAAACATTCATCGACGGAATAAGGGATCAGATCGGCTGGGTCGTGCAGTTTGCATGGATCGAAGGCGAGGACGAGCCGCACAAGATCGATGCAGAGCGTCTCTTGCAGCAGGTTCCCGCGGTCGTTTCGATTACGCTGGTTGACCAAACTGGAACCGAACGCGTCTTTGTATCCAGATTAGGCCTGAACCGGATCGGTCGAGGCGCAAACATGGCGCAAGACCAGGCGGTTCTCGGTGCGCGTGCCAACCAGGTCTGGTACGGCCCTGTTCTGTATCGGCGCAACTCCGAGCCTTACATGGTGATTGCGGTCGCAGGAAGCCGTGCGGCCGATGGAATTGCAATCGCCGACATCAATCTGAAACTGATCTGGGATGTGATAGCGGCAATCAAGATCGGCAATACCGGCCACGCCTTTGTCGTCGACGATTCCGGGCGTTTGATTGCCCACCCCGACATCAGTCAGGTTCTGCGAGGTGAGCCCGGCTCAGTCGCTTTCAATCGACTCAAATCCATGCTTGCCGCCGCGAACGGGTCAGCGGTGATTACGACAGGCAATGCGGGCAAGCCCATGGTCGCCGCCTCGGTACGCGCAGCCAACGTCGGCTGGACAGTGATCGCGCAACAACCCGTTTCCGAGGCATTCGCATCGATCCGTGCTGCGCTGTGGCGTGCTCTGGCCCTTATCCTCATCGGAGCGCTTCTCGCTGCTTTACTCGCCTACTGGCTGGCGCATCGCATGTCGGGACCGATCCGGCAACTCGAGGAGGGAGCTCAGCGAATCGGTGCCGGCAAATTCGACCATCGCATCACGATCTCAAGCGGCGACGAACTGGAGCAATTGGCAATTCGCTTTAACGAGATGGCGGAAGAACTGACCATCTCCAAGGAAAAATCCGAGCGTATCAATCGCTTGAAACGGTTTTTGGCGCCGCAGGTGGCGGAGTTGGTCGAACAATCCGATGAGCGCATGCTCGAAGGACAGCGGCGCGAGGTTGCAGCGATTTTCGGCGATTTGCGCGACTTTACTGCCTTTTCTGCCCGCGCCGCGCCTGATGTCATCATGGCGCTGCTTTCGGAATACTACGAAGCCATAGGAGCAGTTGTCACCCGTCATGAAGCCACGCTGACCGGCTTCGGTGGCGACGGAGTGATGGTCCTTGTCAATGCGCCAGTCGTTCGAACGAATCCGGCGCTGAGCGCAATTCGGGTCGCTATCGACATGCAGGCCGCCGTGCAATCTCTTGTCGTCGGCTGGCGCGCCAAGGGCCACGCGATCGGCTTCGGCATCGGCATCGCCATGGGGCCGGCAATCGTCGGGACCGTCGGCTACGAGGGTCGGATCGACTACACCGCAATCGGAAACGTTATCAATCTGGCGTCACGGCTTTGCGGCTCGGCAAGCGATGGGGAGATTCTTGTAGACGAAGTCGTCGCCGAAGGAGTGAAAGACAACATTCCGATCGAACCCCTCGGAGTCCGCCTCCTTAAGGGCTATGATCGTCCGCAGCAGATCTTTGCAGTCGCCGGTGGCGACCTACGCCAATCTCATTCTCAAGAGGGAGAAGCCTGCCCGCCTGTCGCTGCCGTCGCCGATGACAAGCAAGGGAGCTGATCTGTATCGGGGCATCACGCGAGGACTTGCGACCATCAACCCGTCGCCGCGAGCGGAACATCGAGCCCGTTGGGGATTTCGATGTCGACCTCAAGCGTCGAGACGTTCTTGCCCCTCTCCATCCGGACGATGACCTTGTCGGGATCGAGCGTAACATGACGCGACACTACGGCTAGGATTTCCTCGCGCAGGAGCATCAGGAGGTCTGGCTGGCCACGCAGGCCGCGCTCGTGCGCCAGCAGGATTTGCAGCCGTTCCCGCGCGATCGGCGCCGAGGCGATCGGCGGCGGCGCGGCGCGGCTGGAAAATAGCCGAAATATGCTCATGCAGCCCTCCGTCCCCGCAACAGATGCATCAGCCCCTTGCGTTCGGTCGGCACCATCATGGCAACCGTCTCGCCCAGAAGTCGCCGGGTCGCATCGGCATAGGCGCGCGCAGGCGTGCTCGCCGGACTGTTCAGCGTGACCGGCGAACCGACGTTGGAGGCGCGCAGCACGTCCTGGCTTTCGGGAATAATGCCGAGCAGCGGGGTTGCGAGTATTTCCAGAATATCATCGATGCCGATCATCTCGCCGCGCGCCGCGCGCGCCGGATCAAATCGGGTAATCAGCACATGCTTCTCCACCCGTTCACCGGTCTCGGCCCTCACCGTCCTGGAATCGAGCATCCCGATGATGCGGTCGGAATCGCGCACCGAGGAGACTTCCGGATTGGTGACTATGATCGCCTCATCGGCAAAGCGCATGGCCAGCATGGCGCCCCGCTCGATGCCGGCGGGGCTGTCGCAGATGATCCAGTCATGGCTAGCGCGCAAATCGGCGATCACGCGCCCGATGCCCTCTTCCGTCAGCGCGTCCTTGTCGCGGGTCTGCGAGGCCGGCAACAGCGAGAGATTGTCCAGCCGCTTGTCGCGGATCAGCGCCTGCGAGAGCCTGGCCGTACCCTGCACCACATTGATGAGATCGAACACGACGCGACGCTCCGCGCCCATGACCAGATCGAGATTGCGCAGGCCGATATCGAAATCGACCACGACGACTTTCTTGCCAGCCTGCGCGAGCGCAGCCCCGATCGCGGCAGTGGAAGTGGTTTTCCCCACGCCTCCCTTGCCCGAAGTCACAACCAGCACTTTGGCCATTTCTTACCTCCTACTCCGTGTTCAGTTGAGCGGCGTAATCCGCATGATGTCGCCTTCAAGCCACGCCTGCGCTGGTCGATCGCGAAGAGCGGCGTCCAACTCTTCCGCTGTCTGGTAATAGCCGTCGATCGCCAGAAGCTCGGCCTCGATTCTCTGGCAATAGATCCGCGCCGCCGAATTGCCGTTGACGCCCGCCATGGCGCGGCCGCGGAGTGTCCCGTAAACGTGAATCGAACCGCCGGCGACGATCTCGGCGCCCGATGCAACCGATCCCACAACCGTCACGTCGCCATCGGGAAACACCACCGATTGGCCGGAGCGTACCGGCTTGTCGAGCAGCAGCGAGGTCGGCGGCGGCTTGATCTCAGGTTTCGCCGGCTCGAGCTCGCGGATCGCGCAATGCCTGCCACCCGTCAGAAGCGGCGGCATGGTGGGCGTCAGCAGCGCGGCGTCAGCACCTTCGATGCCGAGCACACGAATGTTTTTCTTCTCAAGGCTGACGAGGAGATGCGCAATCGCCGCTCGACTGAGTTCCACCGAGGAGAGATCGAGCACGACCGGCTTGCCCAGGAAGAAGCCGGGCGAGCGGGCGATGGTCGCGTCGATATCGCTCAGCCAATCCATGATCGGCACGACCGGAGAGAACACGAACGCGACGTAGGAACGGCCGCGGAGACGGACCAATTGGCGCGAGGGCTCGACACTTCCATCCATGGCACACGACTCGCCTTTTTTTACTGGATGGTTAATCCTTCGATAGCGATGGTTAATGCAGGGTTAATACCCAGCGCTTCTTGCAAAACCGCGCGTCATTGCCTCAACAATGACAAAGAGAGGTTGTCGGCTGCCAAAAACTCAACGCGATTTTGCCTCGATTTGAGCTTAATAATGACGTGCCTCGCCGGGATCACGTCCCGGTGAGGCAAGTTGACCGTCCTTTCCCCCGTCTGGAAAGGCGGATTCGTCTGGGGGCGATGGTGGGGCTGCCCTGGTTCCGAAATGTCTCGGAGACGATGTCGACGATGCCGTCCGGCAGGACGGCGCGACGGGTTTTGATTCAAATCGCGAGGACCATTTTTCCCTGTTGCGCACGGCCCACGCGTATGTTCGAGACGGCTCTCTTCTTTGCGCCTTCGCTCGATGCGGCCGAGGAAATGCACCTGCAGGGAGTGAGCCGCCAGAGGAGTAGCGTATGAGTGTCCCGAGCGAACAACCCCCGACCGATCCGCAGGATCTCCTGCATTATGCGCCGCGCCGGTTGGGCGAGCGGCCGGAGCCGCGGCTGGCCGCGGTTAATGAAACGCCGCTCGAGCGCCAGGCCGCGCCAGATGCCGCCGCTCGCCTTCCGGTTTCGCCGGCTGCGCTGAACTCCAAGCTCGAGAGCGCCGTTTTCGAATCCCTGCGTCGCCAGATGGACCCGGAGGCGGTAGCCGAACCGGCCGACTTCAGGCACGGGCGGTCGCAACGCGCCCTGATGGGTGTGGTGATCGGCGTTGCTGCGGCCGTCGTGGTCGCGGCCGCCGTCGCCGTCGTCTTCGTTACAATTTTCCCCCGCGACAAAGACGCCGGCACATCCTTTGCGACATCAGTGCCGCCGGCGCCATCAAGCCTGTCGCAGCCGCGTCCGGCCGACGAGAGATCACAGTCGGCGCTGTCGCAGTTCCGGCCCCTGTTGGCCAGCGGCGAAGGAGACCGGGCCTTCACGCATGAGCAGTCGGAACGGCTGCTCCAGCAATTCGTGCAATGGCGCCAGAAGGCGATCGCAACCCAGAAGCAATAGTGACTGAACAATGATTAGCGCGGAGATACGATAATGTCTGATTGCAGGCGCGACGTGAATTCGGCGTGGCGGGCGAGTCATAATTTCAAGTGGACGTCCCGTTGCGCAATGGCGTTCCTGATCGCCTCGCTTGCAGGTGCGGCCGGCGCGGTGCCGGGCGACAATGCCGGCATCGTACGCGAACTCGCAAGCCGGGTCGGACCGATCGTCGGTTCAGCGCTGGCCTGCCATAACATCGCGCAACCCCGCATCCAGATGATCGCCGACAAGTTCCGCGCGGTGATCAGGGAGGTCTCGTCCAACGAAGCCGAGCGCGACGACCTCAGCCGTATGTTCGACCGCTATGTCACGGACGGCCGCAGCGCTGTTGTAGCGGGCAAGATGGATTGCAGAACGGCGGACCGCCAGCTCGCCGATCTCGAACAATCCCTCGCCGGACCGTCATTGTCAGGAGTGATCGGACCATCGGCGGCCGTCGCCGCGCCCGCGCCGGTTGCTGCCGCCGCCGCACCGCCCGCGCCCGCCGCTGCCGCCGCCGCACCTCCGGCCACTGTGGCCGCGGTCACGCCAAGCGCTGCGCCGGCAGCGCCGCTGGCTTCTGCCTCGAACGTGCGCGGCGTAACCGACCGCGAAATCCGCTTCGGGATCGTGGCGCCATTTTCCGGCTCGGCGAGAGAGCTCGGGCGCCAGATGAAGCTTGGGATCGACACCGCCTTCAATCGCATCAACGACGCCGGCGGCGTGGATGGCCGCATGCTGCGCCTGGTCGCCGCCGACGACGGCTACGAGCCGTCGCGGACGCTGGACGCAATGAAGCAGCTCTACGACAAGGATCAGGTGTTCGGCTACATCGGAAACGTCGGAACGCCGACGGCACAGGTGGCCATCCCCTATGCACTCGAGCATCGCACGCTTTTCTTCGGTGCGTTCACCGGGGCAAACCTGCTCCGCAACGATCCGCCAGATCGCTACGTCTTCAACTATCGCGCCAGCTACGCCGAGGAAACCGACGCCGTGGTGCGCTATCTGCTCAGGATCCGACGCCTGCAGCCGAAGCAGATTGCCGTCTTCGCCCAGCAAGATGCCTATGGCGATGCAGGATATGCGGGAGTCTCCAGGGCGTTTCGGACGCTTGGCCTCAACGACGGCGCCATTCTGCGACTGGGCTACAAGCGCAACACGCTTGATGTCGACGACGCGGTCAATCAGCTCAGGGCGCAAAAGCTCGCAATCCGGGCGGTCGTCATGGTGGCAACCTATCGCGCCGCCGCAAAATTCATCGAGAGGACCCACGACCTGTTTCCCGGCATGATCTACACCAACGTCTCCTTCGTCGGCAGCACGGCGCTGGCCGACGAATTGATGCTGCTCGGTCCACGCTATGCCAGCGGCGTCATCGTGACACAGGTGGTGCCGGCGGTCGGCGGCTATTCGAGCGCGGTGCTCGAATACAAGAACGCGCTCGCCAAATACTTCCCCGGCGAAGCCCCGGACTATGTCTCGCTGGAGGGTTACGTCGCCGCAAATGTCCTGATCCAGGCGTTGAAAAAGAGCGGCCCGCAGTTCGACACCGAACGGCTCATCGACACCCTGGAAGCCACGCGCAATCTCGATCTGGGTCTTGGAACGCAGCTCAATTTCGGCCGCGCCGAACACCAGGCCTCGCACAAGATCTGGGGCACCGCGCTTGACGAGGGCGGCAAGTTCGCGCCGCTCGAACTCGAATAGGCGGTTGTTCGCTCAATCCTGAGCGCGGCATCATAGTGGGGGATCGACCGCTTCGTCGTATTCCTTCTTGAAGCGGGCGATCAACTCGGCGGCCGGCACGATCCTGCCGACGCTGCCGACGCCCTGGCCGCTGCCCCAGATTTCCTTCCAGGCCTTTGGCTTGGCGCGCTCGCCGGAGGTGTCGGTGCCGAAGCTCATCTTGGAGGGATCGGACGTCGGCAGGCTGTCCGGATCCATGCCCGCCGCGACGATCGACGGCTTGAGATAGTTGCCGTGCACGCCCGTGAAGAGGTTGGAGTAGACGATATCCTCGGCGGCCGAGGTGGTGATCATCTCCTTGTAGCGTTCCACCGCGTTGGCTTCGCTCGTGGCGATGAAGGCCGAACCGATGTAGGCGAAGTCGGCACCAAGGATGCGCGCGGCGCGGATGGCCCTGCCGTTGGCGATCGCCCCCGATAGCGCGATCGGCCCGTCGAACCATTGCCGCGTCTCCGCCACGAAGGCGAGCGGCGAAATCGTGCCGGCATGACCGCCGGCTCCGGCAGCCACCAGGATCAATCCGTCGGCACCCTTCTCGATCGCCTTGTGCGCGAATTTCTGGTTGATCACGTCGTGAAAAACAATGCCGCCCCAGCCATGCACGGCCTGATTCAGTTCCTCACGTGCGCCGAGGGAAGAGATGATCATCGGCACCCTGTGCTTCTCGCAGAGGGCAAGATCATGATTGAGCCGGTTGTTGGATTTGTGCACGATCTGGTTCACCGCGAACGGCGCCGACGGCCGGCCCGGATGCATCTTGTCATGGGCGGCAAGCTCCTCCCTGATCCGCGCCAGCCATTCGTCGAGTAGCGCGGGCGGGCGCGCGTTGAGCGCCGGAAACGAACCGACCACACCCGCCTTGCACTGCGCGATCACGAGGTCTGGAACGGAAATGATGAAAAGGGGCGCCCCGATCACCGGTAGAGCAAGACGGCCCTTGAACAAGGCAGGAATGGACATTTGCAAAAATTCCTTTTTGGCTATTCCAGGTGGAAGTTCCGCTTTGCCTCAATAGCGTTTTCGAGCGAAGTGTATAATGGTTCGCATCAAGAATACGCGTCTAAATCTCAAATCAATCGCGCGCTGGCCGTCGGGAAACACGTGGCGCAATCGTTGTCACTGACACAGCGCTGTTGTGACGTATGTGTCGGTACGGCAATCGTCAGGTTTTCGCTGGCGTCCCGGGATCAGGACCTTTGCCGAGCAAGCCTGGGTGGAATCGGTGTTGAGGCTCTTGCCCTCCTTGTAACCCTTGCCCTGGCAAAGCTTGTCGGCGGCGGACTTGCAATCCGGCATGCCGTTGGCTGCGAGCGGACATATTGTGCGTCCGGACACCATGGAGCCTGGTTTTGCCAGCCGCGAGAGCGCATCGCCCGCATCCTTGGCTGCATCCTTCGCGCGCGTGCCCAAATCGCCGATCGTCTCGGAGGGACTCTTCAAGGGCGGCAGGACCGACAACGATTTCTCCAGGAGTTTGCCCATCTGGTCGACCAGGCCAGGGCTTTCCGAAGGCTGCGGCGTTGGCTGCGGTGCGACCTCACCTTGCGGCGGCTGTCCCTGCTGGTCCGGCTGCTCCTTAGCGCCGGTCGCGCCTTGCGGCGGCGCGCCTTGCGGCAAGGCCGGGCCCGCAGCAACCAGCAGCAACAGCGCCACGGAGGTGAGCGCAAGGAGCCTGCCGGATGGCAATGCTGGTCTTCCGGATACGACAGTCATGATCCTCAACCCTAACCGAACGCACGCATCCAGCAAGGCGCAAACCTACGTCAGATCATACGAAGGGCGATGACGAAGCCCGCCACCAGCAGCGCAATCAGGACCAGGACCCAAAGGGTGAGGTTCCGCTCGATGCGCTGCCGGATCCACTCGCCATAGCGGTTGAGCAGTATCGCAGCCACGAAGAAGCGCCCTCCGCGTGCGATGATCGAGCACAGCACGAACAGCATGAGATTGTAGCCGGCAAATCCCGAGGTGATGGTCACGAGCTTGTAGGGGATCGGCGTCAATCCCTTCAGCAAGATGATCACCGCGCCCCATTCGGCGTAGGAGGCGCGGAACGCCTCGACCTTGCCGCCGAGGCCGTAAAACTCGATCAGCCAGTGCCCGACTGAATCGTAGAGCAGCGCGCCGATGGCATAACCGAGGAGGCCGCCGAGCACGGACGCCGCTGTGCAGATACCGGCGTAGAGCCAGGCTCGCTGCGGCCGCGCCAGCGACATCGGGATCAGCATCACATCGGGCGGAACCGGAAAGAAGGAGCTCTCCGCAAACGCCACCGACGCCATGATCCAGAGCGCATGAGGCTTGTGGGCCGCCTCGATACACCAGTCATAGATTCGTCTGAGCATGGCGCGATGAACCACCATGGACGGGATTTGTCCATGCCCGCAACGCAGCGAAATCAGCGATTGTTCAGTGCCGCTTGCGCAGGCGGCGCCCGTCGAGCGCGACAAATGGTCGCCGGGCTGGGCGCGGCGCAATCTTCTCCGCGAACTTCCTGGCCGACTTCGGCATCTTCTCGGCGATCCCGAGCAGACGCTCGCGCCGTTCCATCTCCTGCCAGACGTCCTCGGGCCGCACGCCGGCCCACGCCCAGATCACGGTCAGGTGGTAGAGCAAATCGGCGCTTTCGCGGATCACGGCCTGCGCGTCACCATTGACGGCGTCGATCACGACCTCAATTGCCTCCTCGGCAAGCTTTTTGGCCATCCTGCCCGAGCCGCGCTGAAACAACCGTGCCGTTCGCGACGCCGAGGGATCGAGATCCCTGGCCGCGAGCACCGCCGTGTAAAGCCGCCCGATCGAATCACTCATGATCCCGTGAAAATAGTCCAAACCCGTGCCCGGCGCGTTAACGGCGTCCGCCAAAAGCGAAATATCCCGTTAGCGGAAGGACAGGAACCAACCGCCGCGCAGACCGGATTGCGAGATCGCGACACCTGCCGTCATGGACCGTTCATCTCCGATGGGACAGAATGCTGCTGCCCCTGCCGCAGTCATGAATCCGACATGACTGCCACCGCCGCTTTTTTTCGCTTCTATGGTCAACGTTTCATGCGCGCGACGCGTCCCCTTCCGGCCTTGCTCTTGAGTCTTGTGTTGGGCCTTGCGGGCCTCGCTGGTCCGCTCACGGGGAACCGCGGCGCGGAGGCCGGCCAACCGATCGCCATTGATTTTTCCTACGATCGCCCGCTGGACTCCAGCATGGCGCCATTCGTGCTGGCGGCAAGCCGCGGCCTGTTCGCCACTGAGGGTCTTTCGGTCACTACCCACATAGCCGATGGATCGGGCGATGCGATTGCACGCGTGGCATCAGGCGCAAGCGAGTTCGCACTCGTCGACGTCAACGAACTGATCCGCTTTCGCGGCCGCACCGAGGCGTCGCCGATCAAGGCCGTGTTCATGCTGTTCAACCAGGCGCCCTACGCCATCGTTGCCCGCAAGAGCCGCGGCATTCGTGCTCTCTCCGATGTTCCCGGCAAGATCCTTGGCGTCGCCGAGGGCAGCCTGTCGTTCCGCCTGTGGCCGGCGCTTGCGCGGCAGAACGGATTGAAAGCCGACAGCGTGAAAATCTACCGGATGAGCGCGGCCGTCCGCGAGCCGATCCTTTCCGCGGGCCAGGTCGATGCGGTCGCGGGCTTTTCCTATTTGTCGGCAGTCAATTTGCGGGATCGCGGCGTTCCGGCAAGCGACCTTGCCGTGCTCAGATATGCCGACTACGGCTGCGAGGCCTATGGTTTCGCCGTAATCGTCAATCCGGCGTTTGCTGCGGCGAAGCCGGAGGCGGTGAAGGGATTCGTGCGCGCGGTGATCTCTGCCACCCATCTCGCTGTCAGGGATCCCGGACGGGCGGTGGATGCCGTCGTCAATCTGATGGACGGCGCCTCGCGCGAACTGGAACTGGAACGGCTGCGCACCGTGCTTTCGGACAATATCCTGACCGGCGAGGTCAAGCGCAACGGTCTTGGTGGCGTCGATTTCGCCCGCCTCGAACGCTCGATCGATCAGGTCGGCGAGGATTTCAAATTCCATACGAGGCCAACCGCTGCCGACATCTTCGATGCCTCCTTCCTGCCGCCGGTCGGCGGTCGCCTGATCAATTGATCATTGCCTGGACGATCGATTGAGCTATCTCCCGGCCGCGATCCCTGATTAGAATGCGGCATGTCCCTGGTCGGCATCTATATCCGTGTCCTCCAATTGCTCGGCAAGGAGGCGCGTCTGGGGTGGATTCTCGCCGCCGCCAATCTCGTGCTTGCCGCCACGCAATTCGCCGAGCCGGTGCTGTTTGGCCGTATCGTCGATGTGCTCTCGGGCAAGACGGGGCAGGCCACATCGGCCTGGCCGCTGCTTGGGGCGTGGGCAGCGTTCGGCCTGTTCACGATCGCCTCGAGTGCCGCGGTCGCACTGTACGCGGACCGGCTGGCGCACCGCCAGCGCCAGGCGGTCTTGACCGGCTATTTCGAACACATCCTGCAGCTGCCGCTGACCTTCCACACCGGCACCCATTCGGGCAAGCTGATGAAGGTGATGTTGAACGGCACCGACGCGCTGTGGCGGCTCTGGCTCGGGTTCTTCCGCGAGCATTTTGCCGCGATCATGTCGGTGGTGGTATTGCTGCCGCTGTCGCTCTATCTCAACTGGCGGCTCGCCATCCTGCTGTTTTTGCTGTGCGTGATCTTCACCGTGCTCACCACGCTCGTGGTGCGCAAGACCTACGGCATGCAGAGCGACGTCGAACAGCACTACAGCGACCTTTCGGCGCGCGCCTCCGATGCGCTCGGCAATGTCGCGCTGGTGCAGAGCTTCGTGCGGATCGACGCGGAGGTGCAGGGCCTGCGCTCCATCGCCAACCAGCTCTTGGCCTCGCAGATGCCCGTCCTGTCCTGGTGGGCGCTGGTCACGGTCATCACGCGCGCCTCCACCACGATCACGGTGCTTGCGATCTTTGCCGTCGGCATCGCGCTGCACCAGCGCGGTCTCTCGACGGTCGGCGACATCGTGATGTTCGTGTCGTTCGCCACCATGCTGATCCAGAAGCTGGAGCAGGTGGTGTCCTTCATCAACAGCGTCTTCATGGAGGCGCCGCGGCTCGCCGAGTTCTTCAACGTGCTGGACGCGGTGCCTGCGGTGCGCGATCGCCCGGATGCGATCGACACGGGCCGGCTTTCGGGCCTCGTCGAGTTCAATGACGTCTCGTTTTCCTACGACGGCAAGCGGCCCGCGGTCGAGGACCTGTCCTTTACCGCATTGCCTGGTCAGACCGTCGCGCTGGTCGGTCCGACCGGCGCCGGCAAGTCGACCGCAATCGCGCTGCTGCATCGCGCGTTCGACCCGCAATCCGGCTTCATCAAGATCGACGGCATGGACGTCCGCGGCCTGAAGCTGGCGGCGTTGCGGCGAAACATCGGCGTGGTGTTCCAGGAGGCACTGCTGTTCGACCGTTCGATCGCCGAAAACCTGCGCGTGGGCAAGCCCGATGCAAGCGACGAGGAACTGAGGCTTGCAGCCTCGCGCGCCCAGGCACTGGACTTCATCGAACGCAGCGAGCGCGGTTTCGATGCCAGGATCGGCGAGCGCGGGCGCCTGTTGTCCGGTGGTGAACGGCAGCGGCTGTCGATCGCACGCGCATTGCTGAAAGACCCGCCGATCCTGATCCTGGACGAAGCCACCAGCGCGCTCGATGCCGCAACCGAGGTCAAGGTCAGCGCCGCGCTGGACGAGGTGATGAAAGGGCGCACCACCTTCGTGATCGCGCACCGCCTTTCCACCATCCGCAACGCCACGCGTATCCTGGTGTTCGAACAGGGGCGCGTGATCGAAGGTGGAACCTTCGATCAGCTGGTGGCCAAAGGCGGCCGCTTTGCGGACCTGGCACGCGCGCAGTTCATGCTGCAGGAGCCATCACGTGCCGGCGCCGACAGCGCGACTGTCAAGATGTAAATTTGGTCGAAATTCAGCCCGCTTCGCCGTTCACTTTATCACCCATTACCTCTGTCCTCGACCGCTTGGCGGGTATAGTTTGCGACCGCGCCAGCGCGCGGCGGACGATTGAAAGCGGAATGTCAGACAGGACCTCCTTGCTTCAAGGCGGGTCTCAAAGTACCGGAACCGTAAAGTGCAATTTGTTTGCCCGTTGTTTCGTAAATCGCTGTTGAGCGGATTAGCCGTCTTCGCGGTTCTGGCGCTGCCACGCACCCTGCATGCCGAGGCGCGGCTGGTGGTGGAGGCCGACAGCGGCAAGGTTGTCGAGGCCGAAAACGCAACCGTGCCCTGGTATCCCGCCTCCGTGACCAAGCTGATGACGGCCTATGTCACGCTGAAGGCCGTCAAAGAGGGCAAGATCACGCTCGACACGCTCCTCACCGTCTCGCCGGTCGCGGCCTCCCAATCGCCATCAAAGATGGGCTTCAAGCCGGGCACGCGGGTTACCGTCGACAACGCGCTGAAGATGATGCTGGTAAAATCGGCCAACGACATGGCCGTAGTGCTCGCCGAGGGCACGGGCGGTTCGATCGACGGCTTTTCGGCAATGATGAATCAAACCGCGCAAAAACTCGGCATGACGCAGACCCACTACGTCAACCCGAACGGCCTGCCGGCGGACGAACAGGTCACTTCGGCGCGGGATCTTGCGATCCTGGCGCGCGCGATCATCCACGACCTGCCGGAATACGAATATTTCGTCCACATCCCCTCGATCCGCTTCGGCCACAGGATCACGCAGAATTTCAACCGCCTGATCGGACGCTATCCCGGCGCCGACGGTTTCAAGACCGGATTTATCTGCGCCTCCGGCTACAACCTCGTCGCATCGGCCACGCGCGACGGCCGCCGGCTGATCGCGGTGGTGCTCGGCGCCTCCTCGGGCACGGCGCGCGCCGTGCGCGCCGCGCAGCTGCTCGACCGTGGCTTTGCCAGCAACAACGGACTGTCGTGGCTCAGGCCCTCGCTCGGAACGGTCGACAATCTGCCTGCGATCGACACCTCACCTCCGAACCTGCATGACGAAATGTGCGGCGGAAAACACCGCCACAAGCCGGCAAGCGACGAGGACGATGCGGCCGTCGCAAGTACGACGGGCAGCCCTTCGGGTTCGCCGGGCGGCGAGGCCACCTCAATATTCCTTGCCGCGGGCCTGCGGCCACCGATGCCAAAGCCTTCGGAGTGGCTGGCGGCGGCTCCCGCGGCCTCCGAACCGGTTGTCGTCTACACCGGCCCGACCCGCAGCGGTGCGGCCCTGGTCGCTGCCGTTGCCGCCGACGCCGACAGCCAAGTGACCCGGCATGGAAAAAAGAAGGCGCACGTCGCAGCCCGAAAGCTCGAAACCGAGCCGAAGGCCGAGGACGGCAAAGCCGAGGCGAAGCCCGCCAAACCACCGGCTGTCAGGCATGCCAGCGCCAAGCCGGACACCGGTGCCAAAGGCGCCGACAAGCCGGCCGCGCCCGCCAACCAGGCAAAGCCTGCCAAGCCAAAGGCCGTGGCAAAGCCCAAGAGCGACACCAAGAGCGACACCAAGCCCGCGCCGAAGAACTCCTCCGGCTGAATGAGGTCGACTTGACCGGGTTCTGAACGCGCCCATTGCGGCGGTCGGGGCCGGGCGGCCTTCGTCAACGCCCCTTGCCGGTAGCTTTCGACCGCTTGCCATAGGCGGCGGCTGGCTCGATACTCCCCCGAAATAAAACCCGACCGAGAGCGGGCAAGCATCAGAGGGGAAACACCATGGAGCGAGTCTGGCTCAAGCAATATCCCGCGGGCGTTCCCGCCGACATCGACGTGACCCAATACGCGTCGCTGGTTGATCTCCTGGAAGAGAGCTTTGCGAAATTCGCTGACCGCAAGGCTTTCATCTGCATGGACAAGTCGATAACCTA
>Ga0306926_10002318_pt1 | contig 19400 bp, 19 predicted proteins | sample flu12Cox44000178_FD_203759 | JGI IMG/M metagenome (GOLD analysis project Ga0306926, IMG submission 203759) | Lab enrichment of tropical soil microbial communities from Luquillo Experimental Forest, Puerto Rico - flux8day.12C.oxic.44.000.178 (v2)... | ecosystem: Environmental > Terrestrial >... | reverse complement strand
CCGTGCGAAGGTGTCGCGGGCATCACGCAGGAACTGCGGGCGCAGCAGGCTGCCCACGTGCTCCACCCGCGCATCCACCACAAGCCCAGCGTCCCACACCCTGCCTTTGCCCACTCACCGGGTAACTGCCATGGATTGAGGTCTGCCGGCGTGGCTGGAGACTTCCGGTTGCTCGGGGATCGATCACAGGGCACGTCCCTCGAACTACTCACATTTGCGCCTGGTGCGGCGGAGCAGGTGGCAAGCTGGCGTCCTGGGGCTCTAGGCGTGGCTGAGGCTTGGCCGCTCACGGAGGTTTGGATGCGACGCCTCTTGATCTTGGTGTTGCCCGCTCTGGCGCTGGCCCTGGCCAGTTGCCGCCCGGTGGGCGCACCCAGCCAGGCGGCCCCGCCAGCCACACCGTCCCCTGTGACCACGGCCGGCGAGGCGCTGGCCGCCCTGCCGCCTTCCGCGTCCTGGCCGTCGGCCATGTCGGCCTCGCTTCAGCGTGTCCTTCGGCCCGGGATGAGGGGCCCGGCGATCCGGCTGCTGCAGCGGCGGCTCGCGGCGCTGAAGTATTACCCGGGCCGGGTGAACGGCCGGTTCGGCCCAAACACCCTTGAGGCCGTATGGGCGTTCCAGGAGACGCAGGGCCTGCATCCGCGAAATGCGGTGAATTCCGCGATGCAGCGGGCCCTGGCCCACCCCCGGCCGCCCAAGGTACTGGTCCCCCATGGCGGCCGCCTGCGGGTCGAGGTCAGCCTGAAAGATCAGGTTCTCGTCCTCTACCGGCGCAATCATGTCGCGCTGGTCAGCCACGTCTCCACCGCCGGCGGGTACTACTTCTGCTCGCCGAATGGCTGCGGCAACGCCATCACGCCAACCGGCGACTTCGCGACCCTGTCCTTCATGCCGGGCCTGGTGAGCGCGCCGCTCGGCGATATGTACAACCCCGTGTTCTTCATCGGCACTCTCTTTGCGATCCACGGGGACACCCACGTGCCGCTCCGGCCCGCCTCCCATGGCTGCGTGCGGATCCCGTTGGACATCGCCGCGTTCTTCCACACGCTGGTACCGACCCCAGGCACGCCGGTGTACATCCGCGGCTGACCTGGATAAGTGATCCCGCGGTCTCCCCGCTCTGCCGGCGCAGCACGCCATGGCGACGCAGATCATCCTCACCGCCACAGGGAGCCCCGGCTGGGGGAGGTTTCCCGGGGCACGCGGGCGGGAGTAGCGTCGAAACGACCGATCGACACCCGCCCGGGGGATGGGCGAAAGGGAGGTCAACATGTTTGTGCAGGTGATCCAGGGCCACGTGGCTGACGCCGCGCAGGTGCGCGCGCAGCTTGACAGATGGGCCGAGGAGGTCGCCCCAGGAGCGGTGGGATGGCTAGGCAGCACGTCCGGGGTTACTGATGACGGCAGACTGATTGCCCTGGCTCGTTTTGAGTCGGAGGAAGCGGCCCGACAGAACAGTGACCGGCCGGAGCAGACGGCGTGGTGGGAGCAGACGGCGGCGCTGTTCACTGACGAGCCGGTGTTCCACAACAGCACGTCGGTCGAGGCCGACACTCCCGGTGACCCCGCGCAGGCCGGCTTCGTGCAGGTCATGCAGGGTCGTTCGAGCGATCCGGACCGCGCGCGTGAGCTGATGGCGAATGACCCAACCGACTGGCAGGAGTACCGGCCCGACATCCTCGGCACCGTCTCAGTGGGTCACGACGGCGACGCCTGGACGATGGCGATCTACTTCACCTCCGAGCAGGCGGCTCGCGAAGGTGAACGCAAGGAACCGCCGCCGCAGCTGCAGGAGATGATGAAGGAGATGGACGCGCTCACCATCGGCGCACCCGTCTTCTTCGACCTCAGGGATCCGTGGCTGCACGCCCCAAGCTGACACAACCTTTGGGCTGAGCTGCCCGGCTGTGTGGGCACGCTGCAGGGGTTCCACGCCCAGCGCATCCTTCACGGGCGTATCCTCCCGGCGTGTTTGTGCGGGTGTGGGCGTACGAGGTGCCCGGCGACCGGACGGAGGCGTTCATTGCCGCCTACGCATCCGATGGCGCCTGGGGTGAGCTGTTTGGCCGGGCCGCAGGGTTCTTGGGCACCGAGTTCTACCGCGACGCGGCCCGCGCTGACCGGTTCCTGACGATCGACCGCTGGCGGAATGAGCAGGACTGGCGGTTGTTCCTGCACACATTTGGCCCGGCCTACGAATCCCTGGATACCCAACTCGAAGGCCTCGCCGTCGCCGAACGATTGCTGTTCGAGGGCTCCTCTTAGCCGCCGCCGCCAGCACCACCCGGCGTGGCCAGCCACGCCGCGCTGCGCATCCGGGAGCGAGGCTGCCCGTTCGGCCCGGCTTTATCACACTGGTGCCGCGACCGCTAACGTTTGCGTTGCCGGACGGCTTGCGCCGAGAACGTCGAAGGCGATCTGGACGAGCGCCATCTGGGTAACTCGGTGCGGCAGGCAATCCTGGCTGCGGGGCAGCAACTCGGCGGGTTGGAGGGCATATGCCGGGTCTGGCGGTGGTGACAGGTGCCTCGTCTGGCATCGGTGAAGCATACGCGGAACGGCTAGCAGCTGACCGGTGGGACCTGGTGGTGGTGGCCCGGACCGGGGAGCGCCTGAGCGAGCTGGCAGGGCGGCTGAACCAGGCTCACGCGGTGACGGTGCGGGCGGTCCAAGCCGACCTGTCCCGTCCCGGCGAGGTGGCGCGGGTCGGCGCTGAGATCGGCGCCCTGCCCGTTGACATGCTGGTCAACAACGCAGGCCTGGCCCACTACATGCCCTTTGCCGATCTCGCCGCGGCGCAGGCCGCGGAACTGGTGGATCTGAACGTGCTGGCTCCGGTGCTGCTGACCCAGGCGGTGCTGCCCGGCATGCTGGAGCGGTCGCGCGGCACGGTCATCAACATTGCCTCCCTGCTAGCGTTCAGCGGCGCCGCGCAGGCGCCGTATTTGCCCAAGCGGGCGGTGTACGCGGCCACCAAGTCGTTCCTGGTCACCTTCAGCCAGGCGCTGGCGGCTGAGGTAGGTGACCGCGGAATCCAGGTCCAGGTCGTCTGCCCGGGGGTGGTGCGCTCGGAGTTCCACGCCCGGCAGGGCATGGACATGAACGCTGTCCCGCGGATGGAGCCCGGCCAGGTGGTCGAGGCCAGCCTGGCGGATCTGGCCGACGGCGTGCTGATGTCAGTCCCCGGCCTGGGCGACACCGGGGCTCTTGCCCGGCTGGACGCAGCCAGTAGTGAGCTGATGGGTGTGACCCGGATCACTGAGCTTCCCGCACGGTACCGCCGCGATGCCCGGTGATGACCGGCTAACTGCACGTTGCAAGCTCCGCCCACGCCTGCGGGTTCGCCCTCCGGGCCTTCTCAGCTGAGGATCGCCTCAAAGACTGAGCGCGGTCCGGCTCACAGGCCGGTCGAGCCGTCGATGACCTCGCGGATCAGGTCGGCGTGCCCGTTGTGCCGTGCGTACTCCTCCACGAGGTGCTGCCACATCCAGCGCACCGACATGGTCTTCTCGCCGACGCCGAAGGTGTCGTTTAGCTGCGCGCCCTCGAGCGCGGCGTCGACGGCCCGGCACTCGGCCCGGTAGCGGTCAAAGTCATCCTCGGCGCCGGCCGGGCCGGCCTCTTCGAAGTCTGCGTCCGGGGCATCGGACCGGTAGTACAGGTCGGGCACCTGCTCACCCCGGTAGGCCTGCCTGACCCACCCGCGCTCGGTGTCGCTCATGTGCCGGACCAGCCCGAGGAGCGAGAGGTTCGATGGTGGCACGGCGCGCGTGGCTAGCTGGGCGGCGTCCAGGCCCGCGCATTTGCGCAGCAGGGTGGCCCGGTGCCAGTCGAGCCAGTCGCGGAGCATTACCTGCTCGGGTTCGTTGCGGCGCTGCGGATAATGCTCCGAGCGATCGACGTCAGGTGCGATCCAGGTCACTGCGGCAGCCTATGCCTGTGACAGCCAGATCGGCGAGCGTGATGATCAGGTGCGCTTTCGATCGAGCCCCGCGTGTGGTGGTCCCCCCGCGCTTCTCGGCGGAGGCTGGAATCTCGTTAGCGGTCCTGGAAATCGCCAGCGCCATTGCCCGCGGCCTCCGCGCCGGGGCCATGTGCCCGGAAGATGTCAAAGCGGCTGACCGAGGTGAGCGGGCGACGGGTTCGAAGCCTTGGATTGGCCATCTCACTTGGGATATCCTGCTGGAAATTCCGTGGTCACAGCTGAGTGGTGCATTCGTTCTTGCACAGGCGGCAGGAGTGGACATGGCTTCTGGCAGAAGCTGGTCGGACTACTGGAAAGACATTCCGGCCATAACGTGGCTCATCGTCATTTTTGCCTTGCTCGTGCTGGCCGGTGGCTTCACAGCAATGGCGGTCTTCGCTCAAGGTGTTACCGCTGAAGCAATCGCCGCCCTCGTCACGGCCGTTCTCGGGGTTGTCGGGACCCATATAGGCCACATGGCAGGCCGCGCGCAGCCCCCCAATCGACCAGACGGGTAGCGGGCCACAGTTTCCCACGGGTAGGACTTCGAACCGGGGCCCAGGGTCTTTCACCGTGTCGTCCTCCCCGCGATCCCAACTCCCAACGGCCGGGATGCCAGGCGATTCCCCCGGCGAACACAACCCGGCGGCCAGTCCGGGAAGTCAGGCCAGATCTCACCTGCATGCGCCGCGGCTCCGGACGACGGGAACGGTGAGCCTGCTGTAATCCTGGTTGGGTGGCGGAACTGGCGATAGCCGGTCTCGAAAGGGAGGCCGGCCGTCGCCCGCCTACAGGCTGGTGGGAGGAACCGTGCAGCACATTGTGACCCTCTCGGGTATTGCTGTCATAGTGCGGCACTGGTTCGAGATCGACCTGGATGACTCGTCCATGGAGCATGGCGCGCGGGTTGAGTTGCGGGAGCTGACCGCGCAGCCACATCGCGGCAGCGAGTCGGCGGCTCAGCTCATAACGCTGGACCGCCCGTTGTGGCGGGCCGACCTCTTTGATCGGGTGGCGGATGCCCCTGGGAGCTTCGGCGCGGCCCACTACCATCCGGCGTTCTCCGGCGACGAGCCGTGCCCCCGCGTCTGGGATCTGGAGCTGGCCGCCAGCCCTTGGGATTGGCTTGGCGGCCACCTCGGGGGCCTGGGTACCGCCGAGGGCAACGGGGCGTGGCGGCTGGAACCGGCGGACGCGGTGGAACTCAGCCGCCTAACTGATGTGATTGTGAGCCTGGCCAGGCAGGTTGCGCCGGATCGTTGCGGCTCGGCATCGCAGTGTTTTCAGCAAACCCGGGATGCCCGTGAGTCCGTTCAGCTCATGATCGGGTCTGTTCGCCAGCCGGACCTGCTCGACCTGCAGTGGATCTCGCCCTGGCGGGAGCCGTAGGCGCCTGGCAGCGGGGCCGCCGTGGCGCTAGTCAAGGTGGATGATCCTCCCCGCTTGCCGCTCTTCCGCAAGATGGGCCGCGAGCTCAGCCGCGGCGAGGTCCTGCAATGCCAGGCCAGTGGCGTCGAACAGGGTCAGCTGCTGGGGATCACTGCGGGCTGGCGCCAGCTCCGAGATGACCTCGCCCATGGAATGTGGGTGGTCGGCGTCGCTGAACAGGCCAGCCCGCACCGCGTGCTGGCTTTCGCCCAGCAGGCGCGCCTGGGCCCAGTCGTCGACCACCACCAGCGCATCGCGGAGCGTGGCCACTTCGTGTTCCTGCTTGCCCGCCGTATCCGCGCCCATCGCGTTGATGTGGGTGCCGGGGCGGAGCCAGTTCCGCTGAAGGATCGGCCTGGTCGATGGCGTGGTCGTGACGATGACGTCTGCCTTGCGCGCCGCGCTCTCGAGGGATTCCGCGGGCCGGCAGGCGATGCCTTGGGCCGTCAGCGATCGCAGAAACCCCTCGCCATCGACTGGCCTTCGGTGTCGAGCGGCTCGAAGACCGCCAGTTCGAGGCCATGCCGCCACCAGCCGAGCGCCCGCGCCTGGGCTTCGGCCTGGACGCCCGTCCCCACGATCAGCGCGGTCGCCGAATCGGCCCGGGCCAGATAGCGCAGCCCGATCGCGCCAGCGGCTGATGTCCGTATGGCGGTGATGAAATTACCGTCCAGGATGGCCGTCGGCGTACCTGTGGCCGGATCGACAAGCACGACGGTCGCCTGATGGTTCTCCAGGCCCGCCTTCCTGTTGTGCGGCCAGTAGCCCGCGACTTTCACGCCGAGAGTGCCATGGTCTGGCCAGTAGCCAGACTTGATGCCGAACACGCCACCCGAAGCCGGCAGCGGCTCGCGGACCACCGGGTACAGCAGCGCATCCTGACGCGACGCAGCGAGGTAGGCGGCTTCCACCGCAGGGATGACGTCCGCCAGGGTGAGCAGGCCAGCCAGGTCGCTGCCCGACAAGATCCGCACCTCCCGCCGCACCGGTACTTCACCGGCTCCGGCGCGCGGCGTCAATGGGGATGACCTCTTCGATCCGGCCGTGTGAGATCCCGTAGGCCTCCTGCTGCAGGTCGACGCACACGCAGATGTGAATCGGCAGCACCTCCACCCGATCACCGACCCGGAGCCCCGTTTCCTCGGGGTGCAGGCCTACCACTCCATGCTCTTCGGACAGTCTGATGAAGCTGCTGCGGGGCCGGTTCTTCATCTTGCCGAAGCCGTGCTGCTCGGTTGCGCTCATGGTGAGCGTCTTGCTGCCGGCGTTGAGGACAATCAGGTCTTCTCCGGCGCTGATCACCGTGGCCAGGATCGTTGCCGCGATCTGATCGGGCGTGCAGGCGTACAGCTCAAGCGTGCGGAGGTCGTTGAAAACGTAGGTGCCAGGCCGGATCTCGGTGATCCCGTCGTCGGCGCTCAGATAGGGGGCGGTGATGGTGGAGCCGGCGCTGACTACCGGAACCGGGATCTTCAGTGCTTCCAGCCGTTCCCTCGCCTGCTGCATGGCCCGGGATTCCTGCCGGGCGACGGCCTCAATGTCAGGCTGTGCCGTGACATCGTGCGCATGGCCCGCGTGAGTCATGATGCCGGTCAAATCGAGACCTGGCAGTGAGGCGATCTTGGCGCCCACCTCCCCGGCCATCGCCGGGTTGATGCCCGTCCGCCGCATCCCGGAGTCGACATCCAGCAGCACCGGCAGGGTCCGGCCCGCCTGGGCGGCGAGCCGGCTGTAGCCTTCGGCGACCTCCATCGAGTCGGTGGCCAGCGTGATCCCCCCGTCGGCGGCCAGCGGCAGCAGCCGGGTGAGCTTGGCCTCGCCGACGAGCGGATAGGCGATGAGAATGTCCTCGATCCCCCCGGACCGCATCACCTCGGCTTCCCCGACCGTGGCTACGCAGATCCCGGTCGCACCCTGCTGGAGCTGAAGCCGGGCGACGCGCAGGCTCTTGTGGGTCTTGGCGTGCGGGCGGAGCAGGACCCGCGACCTGCCCGCCAGCGCGGCCATCCGCGCCAGGTTGGCGGTAAGGATGTCGAGGTTGATGAGCAGGCAGGGCGTATCCAGTTGCTGGTCGCCCGGCCCGGCCGGGAGGTCCATGACGGCGTGCGGGCGGGTCATCCGCCGTCGCCTGCCACGTGACCGGCATCGCCGGGGCCGTCCGCCTGGTGAAGCTGCCAGGTCATCAGGCCACACCCAGTTCGATCTTCATGGCTACGGTTTTGACCTGCGTGTATTCCAGGAGGCCCTGGAAGCCTTTCTCCCGCCCGTGACCGGAGCGCTTCACCCCGCCGAACGGCATCTCCGGGCCGCCGGAGGCCCCATAGGTGTTCACGAATACCTGGCCGGCCCGAATTTCCCGGGCCATGACGTGCGCGGTGCTGACGTTGCGTGTCCACACGGCGGCGACGAGCCCGAAGTCGGTGCCGTTCGCAAGCTGGGCTGCCTCGTCCAGATCGGAGAAGCTGGTGACGGCAACGACGGGGCCGAAGATCTCCTCGCGGGCGATCACCGCGGACGGCGGGACGTCGTCGAAGACGGTCGGCAGGAAGAAGAACCCTCCCTTCAGTCTGGCGTCATCAGGCGGCCCGCCTCCGGCGACCGCATGCGCCTCGCTCTTGCCTAGGTCCACGTAGCGGGCGACCCGTTCAAGCTGTGTGGCGGAGATCAGGGGGCCCATGTCCGGGTCCGCCGGCCCGGGGCCCAGGCTGATCTTCTGGAACCGGGCGGTCATCTCGTCCATGAGCTGGTCGTGGATAGGCGCCTGGACCAGCAGCCGTGATCCCGCGGAGCAGGTCTGCCCGGCGTTCTGGATGATCGAGTTCACCACGACCGGGAGCGCGGCACCGAGGTCAGCGTCGGCGAAGACCAGGTTGGGGGATTTGCCGCCGAGTTCCAGCGTCACGGGGATCACGTGGTCGGCAGCGGCCTTGCTGACCAGCGCGCCCACCTCGACCGAGCCGGTGAACGACAGATGATCGATTCCTGGATGGGCCGCCAGCGCCGCGCCCGCCTCCTCCCCGTACCCGGGCACCACGTTCAGCGCGCCAGGCGGCAGTCCCGCTTCGAGCCCGATCCGCCCTAGGTGGACGGCGGTCAGGGGTGCCTCTTCGGCCGGCTTGAGCACGCAGCAGTTACCTGCGGCGAGCGCTGGCGCTACGGTGCGGGCTCCGATCTGCAGGGGGTAGTTCCAGGGGATGATGTGGCCGGTGACGCCGAAGGGTTCCCGGAGGGTGTAGATAAAGACGTCGGAGGAGACCGGGATCGTCTCGCCGTAGAGAACCTCGACGGCGCCAGCGTAGAACTCGAAATAGCGGATGGCGACGTCCGCGTCGGCTCTCGCCTGCCGCAGGGGCTTGCCGGTGTCGCGGCTCTCAAGGTCTGCCAACCGGTCCCGGTCGCGCCTCATGAGGTCGGACATGCGCCGCAGGATCCGGGCGCGCTCCGCGGGCCGGGTCCGGCGCCACGTGCCCTCGAGCGCCTGCCGCGCGGCCGCGACTGCATCATTGATCTCCTGCGGGCCGCCCCGCGTTACCTCGGCAAGGACTTCGCCAGTAGAGGGGTCAATATCCTCGAAGCTAGCTCCGGCGTTGACCTCTTCGCCGTTGATCAGCGCTGGGTAACGGTTCATCGGCCTTCTCCTTTGCCTCAAACCGGTGGGTGTCCTGACGGGCCGTCACAGCGTGCTAACCCGGTCGGCTAGCCATTTGCTGACGAGCGGGTCGGCGGCGATGAGGCCCCCGATTAGCACCGCCTGGGCGCTGATAAGGCTTGGCCTGACCGCCGGAGGTTCGGGAATGCCGTTCAGGGCCTGCCGGATCTGCTGCTCAAACAGGTCGAAGCTCCCGGCAAAGCCCCCGCCCATGACCATTTCCTCGGGGTCGAAGGTGATGGCCAGGCGGAGGAACACGTCGGCCAGGACCCGCGCCGCCTCGCGGACGAGTTGCCGCGCAACCGGATCCCCGTTCCGGGCCGACTGGCAGAGCGTGGCCCCGTCCCGCACCGGCCCGGTTCCGCCCTGCGCCTGGTAGGCGGCCACCAGGCTGTCCGGGAGCAGCTGGTGGCCCAGCGTGGTATCCGGCTGCCCACTGGCGGGCCAGAGCGCGATCCGGCCTGCCCGCCCCCGGGCGCCCCTGATGACCTCGCCGTCCACGACCACGCCCGCCCCGATGCCGCGGCCATAATTGACTACCACCAGCGACGATGCGCCCGGCACCGTGCCGCGATGGCTGAGTTCCGCCAGGGCTGACAGGTGGTCATCCTGTTCGACGACGAGGGGGCAGGACAGGCTGTCCTCGAGGATGGCCCGCAACGGTAGCCCGTCCCAGCCGCGGTGGACCGATGCCCGCGCGAGGCGCCCGGATGCTGGATCGACCGATGCCGCTATCCCGACCGCGACGCCCACCAGGGGGCCAGTTCCTAGTGGCAGTTCGGCCAGGACAGCGGTCAGGGCGGCGGCAATCCCGGCCGGCAGGTCCGCTGCTATCTCCGGGGTGGGGAGCGAGCGGGAGCCGGCGATTGTCCCATTTGCTGCCGCAACGGCCACCCGTGTGGTCTCGTTCCCGACGTCGACGGAGGCCACCGAGGCCACCGAATGGTTGAACCGGTACAGGCTGGCTGGCCGGCCCAGGCCCCCGGTGGCCCGGGTTGCGGGCTCTTCGGCGACCAGCCCGCCAGCTAGCAGCGCCGCCAGCAGGCGGTGAACTGTTGGCACAGCCAGCCCGGTGAGCCCGGCGAGCTCGGTCCGGGCGAGGGTCTCCGCATGGCGCAACTCGTGGAGCAGGGCAAGCAGGTTTTCCCTCCGCCTGGTGGAGGTGCCCGGCTGAGGTGTCGGCATGAGCTGGCGAGCCAGAATCCGCGTCCCGGATTCCAGGCCACCGCGTGCGGCGCCGTCAACGTTTGCTCGGGCCTTGCTCACCGCGCCGTGTAGCCCCCGTCCAGCACCAGGCAGCTTCCGACCGCGAAGGAGCTCTCGTCGCTGGCCAGGAACAGCGCGCCACGGGCGATCTCCATCGGGTCAGCCACCCGCATGATCGGCGCCCACTCCGCCTGCTCCTGGGCGGTCTTCTCCGGGTCCAGGCTGTTGTCCACTTCCGCCTGCAGCAAGGGGGTGCGGGTAATCCCCGGGCACAGCGAGTTGACCCGGATGTTGTGGCGGATCAGGTCGATGGCGAGCGACCGGGTGAACATGATCACCCCGCCCTTGCTGGCGTTGTAGGCAGGAGATTCGGGGACGGCCACGATCCCCATCTCAGAGCCCATGGTGACGATCGTGCCGCCGCCCTGTGCCCGCATCCGCGGGACGGCCTGTTTCACCAGCGTGAACATGCCTTTCAGGTTGGTGTCGATGACCGCATCCCACTCGTCCTCGCTCAGCTCGGAGATGGGCATGACACTGGTGATGCCGGCGCAGCAGAACAGGATGTCCAGGCGCCCGAACGCGTCCACCGCACCTTGCACCATCGCCGCTGCGTCTTTCATCGACCGGACATCGCCTGCGACACCGAGAACCTGGTGCCCCCCGGCGCGCAGCTCATCAACGGCCCGGGCGAGCGCGCCGGTATTGATGTCACAGATCACGACCTTCGCGCCTTCGTCAACGAAGAGCTGGGCCGTCGCCCTCCCGATGCCGGAGGCGCCACCGGTGATCAGCGCCACCCGGTCCTGAATCCTGCCCGTTCCACCGGCCACGACCCATCCTTTCCTCTGGCAGCCCGGCCATCCGCTCCCAGCCTGCCGCCACGTCAGAACCTTGACAGCTGACGCGGCCTATCCTAGAGTCCGTTCATCTCTTATAGAGAGAAAAGAAGTATACCCAGGTCGTTCCCGTCGTCTCCAAGCAGGGAGGCAGACTATGGCCACCAGCGAGCCAACCACCCTGCAGGCCGGGAAGGACTACGGCGAGCTGCGGAGGAACTCGATTGGCCTCCCCAGCGCCCTGGCGATGTCGCTGGCCTATATCTCGCCGACCATCGGCGTCATCTTCATCACGGCCCTCATCGCTGGCAAGGCGGGCCTCGCCGCCCCCTTCACCTTCATCATCGGCACGATCGGGATCGCCTTCATGGCCCTCACGCTCGCCCATTTCTCGGCGCGCGTCCCGTCGGCCGGCACGTTCTACACCTTCATCAGCCAGGGCCTGGGCTCCTCCACCGGGTTCGTCATGGGCTGGCTGCTCTTCTTCGCCTACGCGCTGCAGAGCCCCCTCAACACCAACCTGTTCGGGTCCTTCGTCAGTGATCTGATCAAGACGAACACCGGGGTCTACATCCCGTGGTGGGTGCTGATGGCGTTCATCATCGCCTTCGTCGGCGCCCTGGCCTGGTGGTCCATCCACCGTTCCATGCAGCTGGACCTCGCCTTCGTGGTCGCCGAGGTGACCATCGTCGGCGCCCTGCTCATCCTGATCCTGGTCAAGGGCGGTGCTCAGGGCCCGGTGCCCGGAGCGTGGAATCCCAGTAACTCCCCGACCGGCCTGTCGGGCATCGGCCTGGCGTTCATCTTCATCGTCTTCGCCTTCTTCGGTTTCGAGTCATCAACCACCGTGGCCGAAGAAGTGCGCCGGCCACGCCGCAACATTCCCATTGCCCTGGTCGGGTCGGTGGTCCTGACCGGCATATGGTTCTGCTTCGCCATGTACGCGGTCATCGTCGGCTACGGCCCCAGCCACATCAGCGCGCTCGCTTCCGCCTCGGCTCCCGTCACCGACCTGGCCACCCGCTACATCGGGCACTGGTACTCGATCGTGGTCTCACTCGCCGCGGTCTCGGCGCAGATCGCCGTTCTCATCGCCATCCACAACGCCAACTACCGCATCTTCTACGCCCTGGGCCGGGAAAGGCTGCTGCCTCCCGCGCTCGGCAGAACGCACCCCCGTTACCGGACGCCGCACATCGCGATCATCGCCTACTCACTGGTGGCCATGGCCCTTGGGCTCATGTTCGGCCTGCTGTGGGGGCCGGCCGCGGCATTCGGAGACGTCGGCTACTTCTCCTCGCTGGGGATCCTGCCCATCTACTTCCTCACCAACGTCGCGCTCATCGTCTTCATGTGGCGAAAGCACCGGGCGGAGTTCTCCTGGGTGTTCCACGGCCTGTTCCCGGTCATCGCGATGGCCATCATCGGATTCGGGATCTACACCAGCCTCCACCCGCTGCCCCCCTACCCAGAGAACTTCATGCCGTACTTCGTCCTCGGCTGGATACTGATCGGGGTCGGCTGGATGCTGTACCTGCGGCGGCGCGACCCCCGAAAGCTCCAGCTCATCGGGAAGATCGTGTTCCTGGACATCGAGCCGTCCCAGGAGCCAGCCACGGCCGGGCAGCCCGGGCAAACCGGCGAGCAGCCGCCAGCACCCACTGGCCCGGGCGGCGTCCAGCCTTCACCCGGGTGAACACCTCAGCTGTGAGCAGCACAATGCGGGCCCACCGGGCCACAGTTAAAAGGGACAGGTGACGACCGCGTCCGGGCGCACTGGTGATAGGGAAACTGAGATGAACAAGATCTTTCTTCCGGTCGATGGCTCCGCTCATTCCCGGCAGGCCATCGCCCAGGCCTCGGCGCTCGCCCGGCTGTCCGGCGGCGAGGTCCGCGTCTTCCACCTCCAGGAACGGGAGCCCTCAAAAGCTGGGACGGCCAGCTTCGAAACGACAGCGGACGCCACCAGCCTCGTCGACGACGCGGTCAGCCAGCTACAAGACGACGGCGTCAAGGCATCGGGCGAGACCAGGGCCGGGCTGTCCGGCGAGACCGCCAAGGCCATCGTCGATGAGGCAAGCCGCTTCGGCGCCGACCTGATCATCATGGGCTCCCGCGGACTGTCGGACTACCAGGCACTCCTCGTCGGCAGCGTCGCCCATAAGGTCCTCCACTACGCGCACTGCCCGGTGCTCATCGTGCGCTGAGTGGCTGTGCCCCGCAGGCCGTCCTGTCCCCAGCAGGCAGCCGACGCTACGTGGTGCACGGCCAGGTCATCTCCCGCAGAACCAGCGGCCCGCTGGGTGGCGGTATTCCGCGAGAGTCCTGCCTGACGCCGTCCACGAGCTGACTGCCGGCCGGCCCTGGCTGAGGTGAACTGCTGGCACGGTTCGCACGTGCTACCAGTAGGTGGCATGCCCTGACCTAGCGGAGGGGATGGACTATGAAGCCTCGTCTTGTGGGCACAGTCTTTTTCTCCGGACTGGCGGCGGCGCTGGCCGGGGCGTTCGGCGTGGTGCCTTCTGCGGCGGCAGCCACCGGCCTGCGTGTGGTGCCGAGCCCGGTCATCACCAACTCGTGCCTTTCCGGCGCTGCGGTGATTTCCTCAGCCGACATGTGGGCGGTCGGCGACATCGGATCCGGATCCGGGTGCAATCCGTTCCAGATCGTCGGCGAGGGAGGCGGGCCGTTCCAGACGCTCGCCGAGCACTTCAACGGCGCCAGCTGGAGCGTCGTTCCGGCCCCATCTCTCAACGCCGCCCTCAGCGGTGTGGCCGGGGCGGCCGGCAACGACGTGTGGGCGGTCGGGGATCAAGCGCAGGGAAGCTCGAATAACACGCTGATCGAGCACTGGGACGGCACCAGCTGGGCCGTGGTCCCCAGCCCCAAGCTTCCGCAGGGCAGTGAGCTGACCGGGGTGACCGCCCCCGCCACTGACAACGCCTGGGCGGTCGGGTTCGCCGGCGGCTCCGCTAACGCGCTGGTGGAGCACTGGGACGGCACCCGCTGGAGCGTCGTTTCCAGCCCCGCCTTCACCGGGGTCAGCATCAGCAACGGTGCGATCTCGGCGGACTCCGCCACCGACGTGTGGGCCATGGGATTCCTGGCCACCAGCAGCACCACCGAAGAGAACGTGAGCCTGCACTGGGATGGCACCAGCTGGACCGTGAACACCGCCGCGCATCTGCGGTTCGGCGGGGTCGTCACGGTCGCCGCGCTGTCCCCGTCCGACGTGTGGGCGGCCGGCACCGGCCCGGGGGTGCCTACCGGCGGGTTCTCGGCGCACCCGACGGCGGTGATTGAACACTGGGACGGCACCAGCTGGAGTGTGGTGCCCAGCCCCAACCCGAACCCGCAGGGCAATAACGGCCTGGTCGCGGTGGCCGGGGTTTCCGCCGGGGACGTGTGGGCGGCCGGGCACCAGCTGCTGGGGCCGTTCATTGAGCACTGGAACGGCAAAGGCTGGAACATCGTGAGCACGCCGGCCGGGGTCAGCTTCTTCGGTGCCATGGCCGCCTCCAGCGGCGGGACCGTGCTGGCCGTCGGCCAGGGGACGAACCAAAGCGGGATCATCCTGTCGAACTGACCTCCGGTCCCACCCGGCGCACCGCCGCAGCCGACCGTCGTCTTTGCGGGCATGCCAGGTGCATGAAACCACGGTCGGGCAGGGGCGGCTCCCGGGCGGCCGGTGGGCTCGTCACCGGCTGCGATCACGCTCGCCCCTGGCCGTCCGGGTCCGCGAGTCGCGGGCACGATCGGCCATTTCTGCCCAGAACGTGGTGAGCTGTGCTGCTGGCATCTGCTGCCACGGAGCTGTGCGAGGTCCCGGGGAACGCCTGGTCAGAAGGGTCTGCTGGCGCCGGCAGAACGCCTCAGACATCTCCGCCCTGGGCAGCACGCCCTTCGGCGGATATGGGCAGAGCTCGAAGGCGCAGCCGTTCACACAGGTGGTTCCCGGCGCGGACGAAGTAGCCGTGCCGACGGTCCGCCCTGGGTTGAGGGAACCCCGGGAGCCGGTGATGCACGGCGGCAGGTCTGGGCGGTTCGCACGCTTGAGGCGCCGCTCGCGGTCGCGTGGCTGGTCTCCTCGCTCGGCCAGGTTGAGCAGCAGCAGCACGTCAGCGATCAGCCGCTGGGCACGCCCATTGAGCGCGGTCCATCCCGCGGACGGCGGGATCCACAGCCGGCGATTGTGCTGTCCCGTGCTGGCGCCCGTGTTACGTGAACCCACCTGACCTACGACACCGCTCTCGTCGATCCAGCAGTACCGCTGGGGGTAGCCAGTCTTCAGGGCCAGAACGGCGAGCTGGGCTGCCTCGCGGACGAAGGGATGCGGCTCTGCGGGCACACCAGCCCGCTGGGCCGCCCGTTCGCGGCCGGCGACGTCGAGCCAGTGCTGGACGATCGCCTCCGGCCTGGCGCCGGACTTGTCGCTGGCGGGCCTCGGGCCATCGGACATGTTCATCAGGCACAGCGCCTGGACCAGGGTCAGCTGGGTGAACCAGTAACGGGCGCCCTTGAGCATCTCGAGTGCCTGCTCGGCCAGGTACATGCGCGCTTCCCGGCCGTCATCGGCATGCCGTGGGCGGCGGTTGGCGGCGTACTTGAACCCCTGGGCGAGGGCGATCTCCAGCGAGATGGGCAGGTCCTCTTCCCCGGGGCGCCGCGCGTCGTACCCGATGTGCCGCAGCCATTGGGCAAGGTCGGCCCGGGCCTTTCCTTCCAGGTCCCGGTGCTCAGGCCCACTGGCTATCGCGTCGACCGGGGCGGCCAGCATCGGCGCCAGCCAGGCGCTCAGGATCCATGCCCGCCAGCGCGTGCTGTCGCCGCTGGGGCCGGAAGGATGCCCGCCAGCCTTGCTCCTGCGCTCGCGGGGCCGCTCATCTTCGCAGACCGGGCACGGTGCGGTGAGTACCGGCTCCATCGCCTGGTATGCGGCATCCCCCCCGGCGCCGATCTCCTGCGCCGCCGCTAGCTGGACCGGGTAGGACGACTCCTGGCAGCTGATCTCGTAGAGCTGCAGATAGCCGGGCCGGGCCGAGCAACCGCCCTGCCGCCGCCGGGCGTCGACGGAGCGCGCTGCCTCGCCAAAGCGGTGTACCAGCCCCAGCTTGCCCTCCTCGAGGGTTCTGGGGTCGTGCGCGTGGATCTGGGGCCACTTCGCCGCGATCTGCTCGGCGATGGCAACGTGCGCGGGCTCGCCGGCGACGCAGTCGATTTCCAGCGCGGCCGCGTACATGTCCAGGACTTTGTTGTCTTCACGTACGGCCGCGGTCTGGGTGAGGAACGCGAGCCCGGCGGAGTCGTTCTGAATGCCGGCCGGGCTGGGCGGGCGGGCCCGCGGCCGCCCGCTGCGCGCCTGCTGGTCCGGATCTGGATGCGCGGCGCTGGCGCCGTTGGCTGCCCGCGAATGCAGGACGAGCGCGATCAGGAACTCCCGGCCCGGCCGCGGGCGTTCCATGGCTTTCTGGTAGTAGGCCGGGTCCTGCAGGGCGGCATCCAGTAGCCGCGATCCCAGGTATGCCTGCATGAGGCTGTGCGGGAACCTGACGCTCTCGCCGCGGAGTTCGACCAGTTCCAGCCGGGCGGCCCAGGCCGCGGCCAGCCGCACGTCGACCGTCCTGATCCCGGTGGCCTGCCCCGCCTGCTTGTCGACCCGCTTGAGTCTCCGCGTCACCTCTGCGGCAACCTTGGGGCTGATGGGGTCGTCCATTCCCACGTCGAGCAGGTCCTGCACGAGCCCGGCGCACGCGAGCGCTGACATCTGCTCGACCGCCGCCTGCCGCTCGGCCCGGTTCAGCGGGATGTCCTCGTAGAGGTGGCCACGGATGAGCGCCCGCTCCCAGGTCTGCATGAGTCCCAGCCGCAGCGTGGCCCGGTCGGCGCCACGGGTGTCAACTACGCCGTGCTGACCTGCCGATGACGGCTCGAGCAGGCCCTTGTCGTGCAGCTCCCGGGTGATCTGCAGGTAGAGCGGCGCTTCCACCACGTCGGCCGTCTCCACGATCCAGGCCAGCCGGCGATCGTTCTCGCGGGTGCCGCCGCTGCCGATGTACGCCAGCGCCGCCTCATAGCTCAGCGGCTCCAGGCCGAGGATGGTCGCCTCCGTTGCCCGGAGGGGGTCATGCGGGCGGGACGCGATGATCAGGGGCAGGTGCTCGGTGTGCGCATTCCGGATGGCGGCACGGATGATGTTGTCCCGCTCGCTGTTCCCGGCGAGAGCCTCCTCCAGGCCGTCCGCAAGCACGACGATCTTCCCGTCCTTGCGCAGCCGCCGCCAGATGGTCTCGCCCTCCGCTGAGCTGAGTACGTACTGATTCACCTCGTCCAGGAAGCGTTCCCGGGCCAGGTCCTCGAAGTCCAGATCGTCCCCGGTGTCCCGCAGCCGGATCGGCACTGGGACCGCGCCCTTGTCGGCCAGGAATTCCGTCAGCTTGACAAGCACGGCGGTCTTGCCCGTGCCGACACCACCGACGAGGATGTGCGGGCGGGTGCCGCGGTCGTGCAGATCGACGATCAGCACCTTGCAGAGCTCATCGCGGCCGACAACTTCCTCGAGGATTGTCCCGGCCGTCGGCACCAGCTCGCGGGGTTCGTCCCGTGCCCGGGCCCGGTAGCGTCCCACCAACCTATAGAGCCGCCACAACAGGAAGGCCGACGCGCTCGCCAGCAGCAGGACGGATGTGCCAATGCTGGAAATAGCCCCGCAGGAGAAGCCGAGCTGCGTGCATCTGTGGTCGGGGTCGAAACCGAAACCCGATGGGTGCCCCAGAATCAGCACATAAAAAGACCAGGCCAGCCACAGGAGAAAAACGAACGCCGCGAAGATGGTAAGCGAAGTCGCGATCCAGATCAGCGGCTGCGCCCGCCACCTGCGGGGCTCGTCGACGCCGCTCCCGTCCCCACGCCGGGGACGCGTATCGTTGAGGAGGCGCGTTGATCCCGGTGTAACTATGCGCTTCACCCGGGCGGTAGGACCGTTCCCTGCGTCGGCCATCATCCCTCCCCTGCCGCCGCCTAGCCATTGTTATACCGCTTCGCCTCTCCGCATTGTGGTGAAACGACCGCAGCATTACAAGATTGCGCTTGTCGCAGTTGCGCACGTGCCGGTGGATTGGGCAGCCCTAAACCTGATGGAGGATGCGGCCGCAGGTGCTGGTTCTTTGCCATGCTCCGACCTGTGGCGGCGTCGAGGCCGCTAGTCGCTGAGGCACATCAGACAGCAGGGTCGGCTGTCTCAGGGCGAAGGCGCAGCTAGCGACGCTCCGGAGGGCGCGGCCCTTCCGGCCCGCTGTCCCTGCTAGCCGCGGCGCTCTTCGGGCTCGACGTTGAGCGCCTCGGCCAGCTCCCGCAGGCTCGCATAACGCGCCCGTTCCGGGAGGGAGGCCGCCAGTTCCACCAGCCTGTCCCCGGCGTTGCGTTCGGCCAGGATCTCCTGCAGCCGCTCACGCGTCACCGGCCAGTCAGTGCGGTGCAGGTAGCGGGCCAGGTCGCTGCGCAGCTCGACGGCCTGCCAGTCCTCCGGGGTGGGCGACTCGGCCAGCCTGGCGGCCGGGGCCCAGATCGCCTCCCGTTCGGTCTCATCTGCTGGCTCCTGCTCGGGTTCGGGCCATTCCCCGGCATACTCCCGCGCCTCGGCTTCGTCCTGGCGCTTGATCGCCTCGTCACGGGCCGGGCCGTGGGTGCCGCCGGTCTGCTCGCTCACTGCCGTGCCTCGCTTACCTAGCTCACTGTGCTCGGCTTGCCGGGCCTGGCCGCTGGCGTGGGCCTGCCTGGTGGTAGCCCTTCCCCGTGCCTGCCACCGGTACCCAGGAAACGCCTTGTGTCTGCACAACCCGGTCCGCTACCAGCATCGCGGCCACCCGGACGGCCGCCGTGGTCTCATCTCCGTTGGTCCACCTCGAGGGGGGATCCTCAGCCGAGCCGGCCGGCAAGTTCCTGGTGAAGTTCCCAGAGGCGGGCGGGCAGATGCCGGTCGAAGGTGCGGAAGAACTCGGGGATGTGCTCCGCCTCCAGCCGCCAGGCGTCGGTGTCCACGGTGAGCAGCAGGTCGAGGTCTGCCGGGCTGAGGTCGAGGCCGCCGAGGTCGAGGGAACCCGGCGCGGGGAGGTACCCGATCGCGGTCTTGGTGGCCGCGGCCTCGCGGGACAGCCGCTGGATGATCCATTTCAGCACGCGGATGTTCTCACCGAAGCCGGGCCAGACGAACTTGCCACTGGCGTCCTTGCGGAACCAGTTGACGTAGAACAGCCCGGGCAGCTTCGCCCGGTCGGCCGTCTGGCCGATCTGCAGCCAGTAGCCGAAGTAGTCGCCC